>ENA-UOVY01000573-UOVY01000573.1-plant-metagenome-genome-assembly--contig:-NODE-573-length-15289-cov-5.351516_pt1 | contig 15289 bp, 6 predicted proteins | sample MGYA00249840_ERZ761561 | MGnify/ENA primary metagenome ERZ761561 (study PRJEB28882, sample SAMN05720143) | plant metagenome | isolation source: Guanajuato, Mexico | place: Mexico:Guanajuato, Mexico...
GGTAAAAAGGTAGTTCCGTACAAGCACATCCATAAAAACCCAAACCATTGATCTTTGTATTGCTTACCTATGTAGTATACCGTTATAAGGGTTATTAGTCCACAGACCAAATTAGGGAAACGAGCTCCTAGCTCATTAATGCCCCAAAAATGCATAGAAGCTGCTTGTAACCAAAAGAAAAAAGGTGGTTTTTCATAGAGTGGTTCAAAATTAAAAGTCACTTGACCATAGTGTCCCGTACGTATCATTTCTCTGGTAATTTCGGCAAAATATAGTTCATCTAAATCAAATAGAGGGATCTCTCTTATGCCGAGTGCAAAAATGGATCCAAACCCAATTAGAAAATAAACAACAATGCTATTTTTTAATCGAAAATCGTTTCCCATGGGTGAAAAAGTAGATAGAACGGTCCAACCAATTTGGCCCATTATAATCCATAACAGAGATATAGGCTATTACAGCAGCAATTGTACCAATCCAAGCACCTACATAAACATCTGTATAAAAGTGTTGACAGAGATAAATTCTTGAGTAGACAACCATTAGGGCTATTCCTAACAAAATGAGACTATATATTTTTTTTTTGCTGTTAGACAATAGCTGTAGTACAGATATCAAGGCAAAGATGGTAGCAGCATGACCTGAAGGGAAACTAAAATCTATTGGTAGTGATACCCCATCTACTAAGTGTAGCGATGCATCTACAGGAAGCAAAGCCATAGGCCTTAATGTAGCTCTAAAAAAAACACGTTTTAATAATTGTACCACCATAGACATAATGACAAAAGTTCCTCCTATCACCATAGTATTTCTACAAGTTGCATGGAATAAGGCTACTATACATAGCAAAGATAGATAGGTAATCCCATCACCCAGCCAAGTACAATAAGGCGCTATACAGTCTACCACAGGATGGTGCCACTGTTTAAGCAATCTAAAAAATGCAATTTTATCCCATACAAAAAGTGGCAAAATACCGATAACCAATAAGATAGTAATCAGGTAAAAAAATAAAGTATTTTCATGCCAAATTATTTTAATGGTTCTTATTTTTTTCATGCTATTTTTTTGAAACGGTAGCCATAAAATGAAGTAAAAAAACCCACATCAAAAATAAGTTGTAAAAATAGTATACTACTGGTGATAGCAATCTAACGCTTATCTATGATTTTCATAGTTTTTTACAGCTTGTTGGCTGGTATATTTACTAATTGCTCATAGAAACCAAAAACTCTTCATTATTACGTGTACCCCTCATTTTTTTTAGTAAAAAATCCATCGCTTCTGTAGAACTCATATCTGCCATAATATTGCGTAATATCCAAATTCGTGCCAATTCCTCTTTACCTATTAACAGTTCTTCATGTCTTGTTCCAGAAGCAGGTACATCAATAGCTGGATAGATACGTTTATTGGCTAACTTTCGATCCAGCTGTAATTCCATATTACCCGTACCTTTGAACTCTTCAAAAATTACTTCATCCATTTTAGAGCCTGTATCAATAAGTGCTGTAGCCAAAATGGTTAATGAACCTCCATGCTCTACATTGCGTGCTGCACCAAAAAATCGCTGTGGTTTATGCAGTGCATTTGCATCAATACCACCAGAAAGTACTTTACCAGAAGAAGGACTAACCGTATTATGTGCCCGAGCCAATCGGGTAATAGAATCCAAGAGAATAACTACATCACGACCACATTCTACCATTCTCTTTGCCTTTTCTAAAACAATATTAGAAACTTTTACATGCCGTTCAGCTTGTTCATCAAAAGTCGAAGCGATTACTTCTGCTTGTACATTTCTAGCCATATCTGTCACTTCCTCAGGACGTTCCCCAATTAAAAGCACAATTAAATAAACTTCTGGATGATTGGATGCAATGGCATTGGCGATCTCTTTTAATAATACTGTTTTACCCGTCTTAGGCTGGGCGACAATCATACCACGTTGCCCCTTACCAATAGGTGAGAATAAGTCCATAATACGGGTTGAATATTGGCTAGCTCCGTTGGAAATATGTAACTTATTATGTGGGAAAAGTGGCGTAAGATGTTCAAAAGGAATACGATTGCGTCCCTCTTCTGTCGTCACGCCATTCATATATATTACCTTCAAAAGTGCAAAATATTTTTCTCCTTCTTTCGGTGGACGTATTTTCCCACGAATGGTATCACCTGTTTTTAGATTAAATAACTTGATTTGAGAGGGAGATACGTAGACGTCATCTGGACTAGCTAAATAATGATAGTCAGATGAACGCAAAAATCCATAACCATCTTGCATAATCTCCAGTACACCTTCTCCTTCAATTGTAGTATCTACATTCTGCTGCGCCACTGTCTCTTTTTTACCTTTTTCAGATAAAGCAGTAGCTTCCTTTGGCTCTTTTATCGTAGAAATAGGAGGGTATTCGATTGATTTAGCTGACTCAGTAATTTCACTATTTTTATCTTCTATGTTAGTGTCAATTTGTATTTCTACTGCCTTAGATTTTGTATAACTTTTCTTGGGGGATAAAGGTGGGGATACCTCTTTTGGTTGCAGGGGGGCCATTGGCGTATTCTTTTTTTGAGTAATTTCTCTTACCGGTAGTAGGGCTTGCTGGTCTAATATTTTATAAATAAGTTCTTCCTTCGAAAGCGTTTTATAGCTTTTAATTTTAAATTTTTCTGCTAATTCGCGTAACTCAGAAATAAGTTTTTGATTGAGTTCTCCAATATTGTACATGATTGAGTTAGGTGTAAGTTAAATAAACCCTATTAAATAATAGGCATGATCTTAACTATTTTAACGAATGTGCTTAAAATAGTAGTAGCTTATATTACTGTAGTAGCTATGTAAGCCGAGTGCGTGAACATCAAATACCATTTGCCAGTTGATTATTCATTCATAAAAGTATTTTTACATAAAATTGGCTGAATAGCACCAGGTAAAATCATAATTTATGTTTTAAACACTTGAAAATTAGCTATTTTTAATTACTAAACAAACGTAATGTCTATAATTCAAAAGTACCTATAATTTAAATAAGAGATTACCTGCTTATTTGCTCTGATTTTGCTTTTTAAATTTAGTAAGAATGGTCAAAAATAAAGACATTTTTGTACCTATATAGAATATACAATTAGATATAATGCGGAAACTTATACTAAAAAATCAAACCAAAGGAATGAATATCAACTCAGGACTTTGAATACAGCCCCATGGCAAACCAATATGAGCAATAATACAACTATAATTTGAAAAAATCAAACAAAGTATTTTTTTGGGAAAAATAGAGCACTAAACTTTTACATTACTGTGATTTTAGCTTAATATAACCTATATTTCCTAGATTCAAGACAAATAGCATGATTGAGTTACATCGTATAAGAACAGACAAAAAAGCAGTAATAGATGGCTTACATAAGCGAGGTTTATCTAATGCAGAAGGGCTTATTCAAACTATATGCAATCTGGATATAGAAAAACGGGCTGTACAATTTCAACTAGACAACTTATCCGCTACACTTAATAAACTCAATCAGGAAGTAGGAGATCTCTTGCGTAAAAAAAATGGAGCTGCTACGTTAGAAGCTAAAAAAGAAGAAAGCAACCAATTAAAAAAAAAGATTAAGCAGTTGGCAGAAAAGTTTAAAGCGCATGCATCAGATCTATTAGTGCAGCTTTATGCACTTCCAAACTTGCCTCATGCAAGCGTACCAGTGGGGCGTCATGCTGATGATAATCTTATGATCTATCAAACACCACGAATGGTTGTAAAAGGGCCTTTAGCCCATTGGGATTTGGTTAAAAAATATGACTTAGTCGATTTTGAGTTAGGCAATAAAATTGCCGGTGCTGGTTTCCCAGTATATAAGGGAAAAGGTGCTAGGTTACAACGTGCTTTAATCAACTTTTTTTTGGATCAAGCATTAAAAGCAGGCTATACTGAAATTCAACCGCCTATTTTGGTAAATGAAGCATCTGCCTATGCAACGGGTCAACTGCCTGATAAAGAAGGCCAGATGTATCAAATTGCATCTACACCATTGTATCTAATACCTACTGCAGAAGTCTCTATTACCAATATCTATCGTGATGCCATTATAGCAGAGACTGCTCTACCCGTTAAACATGTAGGGTATACACCTTGCTTTAGAAGAGAAGCAGGCTCTTGGGGAGCTGACGTACGCGGACTGAATAGGTTGCATCAATTTGATAAGGTAGAATTGGTCCAGATTGCCCATCCGGACGCTTCTTATGGAAACTTGGAAGAAATGTTAACCTATGTACAAGGATTGGTCGAACAACTGGCGCTACCTTACCGTGTGCTAAAGCTTTGTCATGGAGATTTAGGCTTTTGTGCTGCTATGACCTATGACATAGAGGTACATGCCATAGGTCAAGATAAATGGCTAGAAGTTAGCTCAATTACCAATTTTGAAACCTTCCAATCCAATAGGTTGTCCTTAAGATATAAGGATAAAACCAAAAAAACTTGTCTTTTACATACCTTAAATGGCAGTGGGCTGGCCCTTCCACGTGTACTAGCTGCACTCTTAGAATTAAATCAAACTCCAGAAGGAATCCGTATTCCAAAGGTCTTACAACCTTATACAGGATTTGATATAATCGACTAAATCTTTACTTTTTTCAAAAGGCTTTTTTGCGATTCTTAAAAGGTAATATGAACCTAGCTGTTCATCAGCGGAAATCTTTGGAATAGGTACAATTTCAAAAATTGAATCCATCTATGTCATGCCACTGATAGCCTTCTTCTTATATACCCAGATTAGCATAACCAAAAATTAATATGTCGTTTATCTAAATCGCAATTTTTGACTTTTACTTTTACGATATCCCCTAATCGGTAACATTTTTTAGACCATTTTCCAACTACTTGAAAGTGCTTCTCCTCAAAAGCATAGACATCATCGGTAAGGTCTGATAGGCGAACCATCCCTTCACAACCATTTGATAAGATCTCTATATACATATTCCATTCCGTTATGCCACTGATGATGCCCTCAAATATTTGTTCCTTTAGATTTTGTATAAACTCTACTTGTTTGTATTTGATAGAGGCCCTTTCTGCAGTTGCAGCAAGGTATTCTTTTTCTACAGCATACTGGCATTTTTTTTCATAGGATGCTACATCATAGAGGTATTCACCTTTTAAATATTGCTTCAAAAGACGGTGTACCAGTATATCTGGGTACCTTCTGATCGGGGAAGTAAAATGGGTATAATGTGCAAAGGCTAATGCAAAATGTGGATCAGGTTTTGTAGTGTAAAGCGCTTTAGCCATAGATCGGATGGCCAGCGACTGGATAATGGGTGCTTCTTTTTTGCCCTGAATAGCCTTTTCGAGATCATGCATCGCTTTATATATAGATGTTTTAGATCTATTTATTTTGTATCCTAGTTGATTCACAAATAGGAAAAAATCATTTAATTTGTCCGGATCTGGATGGCCATGCGTCCTATATATAAAAGTAGGCCCTAGTTTTTCCTGTTTTAGCTTTGCGGCATAGGTAGCTACTTCCTGATTGGCCAGTAGCATAAACTCCTCAATAAGTTTGTGGGCATCTGTGCGGCACTTTGAGGTTACTGTAAGAGGCTTTCCATTGGTATCTAGATCAAATACTAACGATCGGGTTTCAAAATTAATTGCTCCTTTTTGCGAGCGTTTTGCATGAAGCTGTTTGGCTAAGTCATTCAATACCGTAAGTGCTTGGTAAAAATCACCTTTTTGATGATCTATGGTCATTTGCGCTTCTTCATAAGAAAATCTTTTATCAGAATAAATGATGGTTTCTCCCAACCATTTGTCATAAACGTTTCCTTGTCCATCCAATTCAAAAATAGCTGAAAAGGTTAATTTGGTTTCATTTGGACGCAAGGAGCATAATCCATTAGAAAGTATTTCTGGTAACATCGGAATACAACGATCTACTAAATACACAGAGGTATTGCGTGCATATGCTTCTTTATCTAGCAAGCTATCTGGCACAACGTAATGACTTACATCTGCAATATGAATGGCTACTTGATGGTGGCCATTGGCTAGAGGTTGATAGGAGAGGGCATCATCAAAATCTTTCGCATCTACTGGATCTATAGTAAAAGTAGGTATATGGCGCAGGTCTCTTCTTTTCGTTATTTCTTTTTCAGTAATAACCATAGGTATATTTTTGATGCTTTCCATGACATCATCAGGGAAGCGCTCTTTTAAACCAAACTCAGCCATAATTGCATGCATCTCTACTTCATGTAGGCCAGCTTGACCAAGGTGTTCCACTACGGTACCTGCTAATGGCTTATTGGGAAAAGAAGTTAATGCAATAACTACTTTGTCATTTTCTTGTAGGATATCGTTGTATTTTTCGTCTAATAGAACAGTATATGTAGTCCGTTTTTGTTCAAAAATGGCTTGGGATTGCTTGCCAGAAAGGGTGATGCGTCCAATAATAGGTGCAGTATTGCGTTCAATAATTTCTACTACCACACCCTCTGGTCGTTTACGGTGTTTCCGTGGAAACAAACAAACTTTAACTAAGTCTTTATCTAGTGCGTTCAGTAAATTTTTTTGATGCACCAATATATCTATAGGTTGATCAGGTGCGATAATATAAGCATATTCCGTACGGACATAATCTACTCGACCTGTTACATAAATAGGTGGATATACATAACCTCCTCTTTTTAGTTTTTTAATTTTACCCTGTTGTACAAGATGTAACAACGCTTTTTTTACCTTTTTTTTATCTGATTTTGAATTGATCTGTAATGTTATACAGAGTTGTTGTATGGTATACGGGTGGTGTGGATTTTGTTGTAAGGTTTTACAAATAATCGTAGTATAATTTTGCACTGTTTTTGGCTTATAAAAGTCAAGATTTTATCCTACAGACCCTATAGAGGGTAGATTCCCCCTGTCGTTTGAGTCTAGTCTGTCAGTTTTATCTTTAAGGTACAAGATATGATTATTTTTGTCAATTGTTTTTATTCTAAAGTTCGGCACGTTATTTCCAGTACGTAGTAGCATAATGCGCTACCTATAGTCGATAAAGAGGGCAAGACCTAAGGATAGCGCTATAAATATAGATAAAAAACAATTGTTCATTAAAAAAATAGTAGCATGCCTGCATAGACAGGAAAATAACCATAAGCAAAACAATCGCTTAAAGATTCAAATTAAAAAAATGAGATCCTACCTATTCACAACAGAAATAGTATAAAAATTACAACTACCTTTTTTGATTTTTAGGAAGAAATCTTTATTATGCAAATTATGCCATGTCTATAGTAGGTTATATACTCTTTTAATCATTTTATATATGATATATTTTAATATGCCTATTGTAATAGTAGGGACTTTTTTGTTGTTAACGTTGGTAGTAGGGATTTATTTTAGTAGGGAAAAAACCACTTTCAGAGAATATGCAGTGGGGAATAAAAATTTTCATACCACTACTTTGATAGCTACCGTGTTAGCTACTACTTATAGTGGAGGAGTGATAATACGTAACGTAGAGTGTTATTATGAATATGGCTTATACTGGATAATGCTTGCAATGCTTAGTTATTTTGGTTATTGGATCTTCAGCAGGTTTGTATTGCGTATGGGTCCATTTATGCATCATTTCTCTGCCGCAGAAACCATAGGTAGTATCTATGGTATATATCCAAAGATTGTTACTGCTTTTGTCAATATATGTGAATCTATCGTTAGTATTACTACGCAGATCATAGTAATCTCTCAGGCCTTAAAAATGTGTTTAAGTTCGATTAATCCTTCTTTCATTACTATTTTTTCTGCCTTGATACTTATTTTCTACTCCATGTTTGGGGGTGTTCGTGCAGTTACCTATACAGATATATTTCAATTTATAACCTTTTCTATTATTATTCCATTTCTCTGTTATTTTATGTTTTTGAAAGTAAACAAACCAATTTCAGCAATTGTTCCTATGATACAAATCGACAGTAGATTTCAGTTTAGTAATCTATTTCTGTCTAATAACCAATTAATAAATTTTTTCTTACTGTTTCTAGCTGCTATAGTTCCGTATATGGGTCCTGGACTTATGCAGCGGGTCTATATGTCTTCTGGACCTATTCAAGCTAAAAAAGTTTTTACGTATTCAGTTGTCTTTAATTTTATTATAAAATCTCTTATCATTCTAGTTGCTCTATTTGTTTTTGCAGGGTCACCACATTTACCTAAAGAATCGATTTGGCCATATATAATGGCTCATATTCCTCCTATTTTTAAAGGATTTTTTGCCGTTTGTTTACTCGCTATGGCTATGTCTACAGCTGATTCTTTCTTAAATGCTTGTTCAGTTATAATTAGCAATGATATAGTGAAAGGAATAATACACAAGGGAAAAGAAATTTCTGATACGTGCCTACTTACGGTAGCTAGGTGGACTACATTAGTAGTAGGATTATTTTCTATGGTGATAGCTTTTTACTGTCAAAACCTGTTAAAATTATTGTATTGGTCACTTGATTGCCAAGCTATAGCAGGAGCTCCTTTTATATTAGCTATTTTTGGATTTCGTGGTACTTCTCGTACGGCTTTGGTCGGAATGTCTACTGGTCTATTAGCAATTTTAGCTTGGAACAAATGGATTAATCCTTCTACTGGGATGAACGGTTCCTTTATTTCTATGCTAGCCAATGGATTGGCTATGATGGCGGCCCACTATCTATTGAAACAACCAAAAGATGCTGGCTGGGTGAAACCGAATGATACATTTCAACAAATAGAACAAGAAAAGACCAGAAAAAGTATAGAACGAAAAGAAGCCATTAGAAATGCTTGGGAGAATAAAAAAGTGGCTTTAGCTAAGTTAGTACCTAGCCATGCTACGATGGTATGTATGGGCGTTTATTTTTTTATAGTTAGCCTACTGGCTCATTTTATAGTGCCTTTTACAAATCATTGTTATTCGCTTATATTTCATCTATCTGGATCGGCATGTTGTTTAGGTTATCCTTTCCTTGCCGATATTTCCAAAAAGATAAGATCCATTCCAAGATGGTTTATTGGACTAGTTTGGCTAATGGTCTTAGGTTTTTACCTGCCCTTTCAGGTATTTTTGAAATGGTGGTACCCACTAAATCCAAGCTTTAGTCTAGCCCTATATTTGGCTCATCTTTCTATAATCTTATGGCTATTGCCTCTTTATATAGGAATAGGTGTTGTGGCAGTTACTTCATTGGTAGCCATTTACTCTATCTACATCGGACTTTCATATCCAGTATTATGCTCCTTATTTCCCATATTTTTAGTGGCTTTATTCATATTTTCTATTGTTATCTGCTTAAAAGTAAAAGTAGATAATCTTACCAGACAAAATATTTACCTAAAAGATCAAGCAAAAATTAGAGAATCTCAGAAACTAAAAAAAACGCTCTATGAGGCAGCTTTGGTTCCATCGACTGCTAGTGCTAATCCTTCTAAACAGTATGGCTCCATTTTATCTCAAGTCGTCCGTAAGGTTGAAGAGTCAATCTCCTTTTTAGACAATCGTACGCCTATTTATAAGGAAGATTTACAAAGTATTATGAATAAGTTCTATGATTGGGTGCACTATTTTAATAAAAGCGCTAAAGCTAAAGACCATGCACTGCTGCAACCTACTAAAATTAGTTTAGATAAATTAATCCGTAAAGTAGAAATTGCTTTGTACCAAGAGATAGATAATCCACCTAAAATTCTCGTAGAAAAAATTAGACCTCCTAATGGAGCGCTACATACCCATATTGTTTGCGATATCAATCAAGTAGTTTATTCATTGATTAAAGCGATTATATGGATTTCTAAGATAAAAGAGTCTCATGCTCCTATTATTAAAATACAACTGCATCCTACTGTTTTGCAATTTAAACAAGCCGATCCTATTGATGACAGTGGTCCTCTGTTGATGGATTTTAAAGCTATAGCGCTACTATTTAGCTGGTCTAGTGATACCGATGGCTCTGTTCCAAAAGTGAAGCCGTGCTATAATGAAATAAATTGTATCAATGGCCAAAAAGATATACCACTATCTATAGATCTTGCGCAAGATACTATAGCCAGTATGGTGCGTGCCCATTATGGTTATTTAGAAGTTTCTGCTGATAAGAAGCATCCTACTATGCTGATCGTATTGCCTATAGATGTTAGAGAGATCATCAATAAAATGACTATTGACCTTCCTTTAGATGCCTTAACCTCAGAGGGACCTGTTACCCCTAAAGAAGAAGCTGACTCCATGATGGCGTTAATGCAATTCCATGACCATATTTGTAAATCATCTTATGAATCGGATCCTATTGATATAAAGATTATTTCAGGTATACTTTTATTGCTTAGGGAACACTTTAGATTTAAACGTCATGCTTCAGGTAAATTGTTTTATGTACGCGCAGTAGCCATTGCCCAATTGGTAGTAGACTGGGTTTTTCACTCACCAAAAGTAGTCTATGCTGCTTTGCTCTATGGATTGGTGCGTCGTACCTGTTTGCCTCTTTCTTACATCAAGGAACATTATAATCTAGGTGTTTATGCCTTTGTTTCCAATGTAATAAAAATAGATAAACGGGAAGATTTAAACCATCCTTCTTTACTTTATGTTCAAAATAGACTCGAACAAGCCATTAAGGAAGAACATGTACAGCTTTCCGTTCTATTTATCAAATTAGCCGAACGTCTTTATGATCTACGTCATGCAGCTGGTTATATCCATCTATCAGAGGTAAAGCATATGGTTCAAGAGACGCTCACCATAGATGTTGAAATAGCCCATAAATACTTGGGAACAGAGATAGCGCAACTGTTAGAAGAAGCTGCTAAACAGGCATTAGAGATATGTAATCTTAAGGAGAGAACGAAAAAATAGTTGGTCGGTTCCTTATTCTGAATACAAAGTTTTGATCTACAATAGATTATACAATCTAAAATTTATATATTTTTGTACGTTAATAACCTGCGTATTGCATTTATTTACTTGATTTACAGAAGTTTTAGAATAGCATGCTAGTGGTATTTTTTACTAAAAATTAGCTGTTTTACCTAATTTTATAAAGTAATTTATAATATAAAACCTGATAATCAAAATAATTTATCTAAAAATATTCTTTATACAACTGCTTATAAATACATTTTATTATATTTTTATAATTGATTATCAAATTAAAAATATTATAATCCAGAATTGACGTTAATAAAAAAACATTTTAGGCTATCTTATAGAAAGACCCGTTATATAATATATGTATATATATAACTGTATATGATAGAATCATTTATCAATATCCGCTATTTTTTTTATTTTTAAAACAAAATCTTTATCATATAAATCATGCCATCTCTATAGTAGGTTGTATACTCTTTTAATTATTTTATATATGATATTTTTAAATATGCCTATTGTGATAGTAGGGGCTTTTTTGTTGTTAACATTAGTAGTAGGGATTTACTTTAGTAGAAAAGAAACCACTTTTCGAGCATATGCGGTAGGGAATAAAAGCTTTTCTACTGCTACTTTAGTGGCAACAGTGTTGGCTACTTATTATAGTGCAGGAGGACTGATGCGTAATGTAAAATGTATTTATCAATTTGGACTTTTTTGGATTATTCGTAATCTGTTTGTGAATAGTTTTAGTAGATGGCTCTTTAGTCGTTTGATGTTACGTATGGGGCCATTTATGCAAAGCCTTTCTAATGCAGAAATGATAGGTAACGTGTATGGTACTTATCCAAGGGTTATTACAGCTCTGGTTGGTATTTGCAGTTCTATTTGTTTCATTACAATACAAATTGTAGTAATGTCTGAGGCGATTAGCATATGTGCAACGTTAGATTCGTTTAATACTCAGATGGTTACCATTTTTGCTACTTTAGTCCTTATTTTCTATTCTATGTTTGGAGGCGTTCGTTCGGTTACCTATACAGATATATTACAGTTTTTTACTTTTTCTATCATTATTCCATTTTTAGCTTGGTGCATATTTCAGAAAACAGGTAAGTCAGTCGTAGAAGTGGTGTCTTTTTTAAAAAATGAAGAAAAATTTCAATTTAGGAGTCTATTGAATCTTGATACTAAATCATTGAGTATGTGGTCTATGATGTTATGTATTATGGTCCCTGATATGGGTCAACCTGACATTATGCAAAGAGTCTATATGTCTTCTGGACCTATTCAAGCGAAAAGAGTTTTTTCATATGTTAGTTTTTTAGGCTTTGTTATCACTATTTTTATACTTCTGATTGGTCTATTTGTTTTTGTAGGTAGTGGAGCGGTTTTACCAGTGGAAGGTGTTTGGAATTATATAATGAATAATACGTCACCTATTTTTAGAGGGGTGATTTGTATCTGTTTTCTAGCTATGGCCATGTCTACAGCTGATTCTTGTTTAAATGCATGTTCTGTTATAGTTAGCCATGACATCCTAAATGTCTTCCAAAATAGAAAGAAATTTTCTGATATTACTCGATTTAAAATAGCTAGGTGGACTACACTAGTAGTTGGTTTGTCTAGTATGTCTTTAGCATTTTATTCCAAGGATTTATTGGATTTGCTTATGTTATCCTTTTCCTTTTCTCTTCCAGTAATAGCTGCTCCAGCTTTGTTATGCGTTTTTGGTTTTAAAGGGACTTCTCGTACGGCTCTCATTGGTATGGGTGTAGGTGCCTTATCTATTTTAGTTTGGAACAAATGGATTAAATCCACAACTGGGATAGACGGTTCCTTTCTTGCTATGCTAGCCAATGGCTTGGCCATGATGGCAGCCCACTATCTACTGAAACAGCCGGAAGGGGCAGGGTGGGTTAAGCCAGATAATACGTTTCAACAAATACAACAAGAAAAGACCAGGAGAAGTATAGAACGAAAAGAATCTATTAAAAATATATGGAAAAATAAAAAAGTGGCTTTAGCTAAGTTAGTACCTAGCCATACTACGATGGTATGTATGGGCGTTTATTTTTTTATGGTTAGCTTATTGGCTTATTTTATAGTGCCTTCTTTTACAAATCATTGTTATTGGCTTATATGTCATCTATCTGGATCGGCATGTTGTTTAGGTTATCCTTTCCTTGCTGATATTTCCAAAAAGATAAGATCCATTCCAAGATGGTTTATTGGACTAGTTTGGCTAATGGTCTTAGGTTTTTACCTGCCCTTTCAGGTATTTTTGAAATGGTGGTACCCACTAAATCCAAGCTTTAGTCTAGCCCTATATTTGGCTCATCTTTCTATAATCTTATGGCTATTGCCTCTTTATATAGGAATAGGTGTTGTGGCAGTTACTTCATTGGTAGCCATTTACTCTATCTACATCGGACTTTCATATCCAGTATTATGCTCCTTATTTCCCATATTTTTAGTGGCTTTATTCATATTTTCTATTGTTATCTGCTTAAAAGTAAAAGTAGATAATCTTACCAGACAAAATATTTACCTAAAAGATCAAGCAAAAATTAGAGAATCTCAGAAACTAAAAAAAACGCTCTATGAGGCAGCTTTGGTTCCATCGACTGCTAGTGCTAATCCTTCTAAACAGTATGGCTCCATTTTATCTCAAGTCGTCCGTAAGGTTGAAGAGTCAATCTCCTTTTTAGACAATCGTACGCCTATTTATAAGGAAGATTTACAAAGTATTATGAATAAGTTCTATGATTGGGTGCACTATTTTAATAAAAGCGCTAAAGCTAAAGACCATGCACTGCTGCAACCTACTAAAATTAGTTTAGATAAATTAATCCGTAAAGTAGAAATTGCTTTGTACCAAGAGATAGATAATCCACCTAAAATTCTCGTAGAAAAAATTAGACCTCCTAATGGAGCGCTACATACCCATATTGTTTGCGATATCAATCAAGTAGTTTATTCATTGATTAAAGCGATTATATGGATTTCTAAGATAAAAGAGTCTCATGCTCCTATTATTAAAATACAACTGCATCCTACTGTTTTGCAATTTAAACAAGCCGATCCTATTGATGACAGTGGTCCTCTGTTGATGGATTTTAAAGCTATAGCGCTACTATTTAGCTGGTCTAGTGATACCGATGGCTCTGTTCCAAAAGTGAAGCCGTGCTATAATGAAATAAATTGTATCAATGGCCAAAAAGATATACCACTATCTATAGATCTTGCGCAAGATACCATAGCCAGTATAGTTCGTGCCCATTATGGTTATGTAGAAGTTTCTACTGATAAGAGACATCCTACTATTCTTACAGTACTTCCTAGTGACATTACCGAGATTCGTGATAAGATGACCACTAGACTGCCTATAGATGCATTAACGGTAGAAACTCCTGTTACGCCTAAAGAACAAGCAGATTCCATGATGGAATTAATGAGGTTTTATGACTATGTCTGTAAATCTTCTTGTGAGGAAGATCCTATTGATATAAAAATTATTTCAGGTATCTTTTTATTGTTGCGTGAGCACTTTGGAGTTAAGCGTCATTCCTCTGGTCAATTGCTTTATGTACGTACAGTAGGGATTGCCAAACTAGTAGTAGAATGGGCTTTTCATTCTCCTAAAGTGATTTATGCCTCTTTGCTTTATGGGTTGGTATGCCGTACCTGTTTGCCGCTTTCTTATGTAAAGGAACATTATAATCTAGGTGTCTATGCCTTTGTATTGAATGTGGTAAATATAAACAAACGAGAAAACTTAGATCATCCTTCTTTAATTTATGTGCAGAATAGATTAAAAAAAGCACTTAAGGAAGATCATGTACAACTTTCCGTCCTATTTATCGAACTGGCAGAACGGCTCTATGATTTACGGCACGCAGATGGTTATATCCATTTAACAGAAGTAAAGCATATGGCGCAAGAGACGCTCACTATAGATGTTAAAATAGCCTATAAATACTTGGGAACAGAGATAGCGCAGGCGTTAGAAGAAGCCGCTAAGCAGGCATTGGAGATATGTAATCTTAAGAGGAGAACGAAAAGATAGTTGGTGGGTTCCTTAGCTAGGGCTATGTTTAAAGATAGCTTTGAATTAAAAAAATAATGTTATATACCGGATTATATAAGTATGATATTCAATATATTATGTATATAGATTGGTTTCTTATTTAGTTATAATTATGACTTTAGATGGATGGTATTACATCTGTAATTAGTCGACCCTTAAGTATTATTAAGATTTCTGTTGAATATTTGAATGGTAGGCTGTAGCCTATTTTTCCTATCCAACTATATAAGAATAAACTGGTTTTGGATTAACATCCTTAGCTATAGAAGTTGTATTTTATGTGATTGTGAAGGTTTTAAGAATAGTTTT
>ENA-UOVY01000575-UOVY01000575.1-plant-metagenome-genome-assembly--contig:-NODE-575-length-15237-cov-615.285470_pt1 | contig 15237 bp, 13 predicted proteins | sample MGYA00249840_ERZ761561 | MGnify/ENA primary metagenome ERZ761561 (study PRJEB28882, sample SAMN05720143) | plant metagenome | isolation source: Guanajuato, Mexico | place: Mexico:Guanajuato, Mexico...
AGTGTTTGTTTCGGCATCAAAACAATACACATGAACTCTCTCTCTCTCTCTCTCTTTCAGTCGCAAAAAGCATCTCGAAATGCGAGATGTGTCGCTGGAGATAACTGATGGTAGGTGATGTTGAGCTTGGCGAGCATAGAGCTAGTTATAATCCGGGAGGCAGGTGGACAGGGTGCTTTGAACCGCGCAAGTGTTCTTGCCCCGTTTAGCATGATCCGCAACAGCAACGATCGCCGGCGATTGGCAAGCGCTCAATTGTGCAACAAAGCAGCAACGTTTTGGGATTATCCAATCGGATACATCTGTTACAGCTTAACGTGTTTGAACTAAAATGGACACGAAGATGTGAAGGTTTACAAATTTTTATTGTTCAGCCCATCCTCCTGTACAAAGGCTTTATTTCCATAACAAGCCAGAAGATTAGGGCACAACTAATACAGAGTAGTTTTTTGGTGCTAATGCTAAAGTTAAAAATTTGTTAAATTAAAAACTACGACCTGTGCTAATTGTGACCTACTCGCGGCAATAGGCTCGATTAGTGTACGGCCTATTGTGGTCGTACATGGTCGCTTGTCGCTGTAGAGATTCTTCCAACTTCCTCCGTTTCCTCCTCTGAATCATGCACGCAATCATTATTATGATCATGGTCATAAGCAAGAGACTTGCTAACGAAATTGCTATGGCAAATTTGCGTATTGACATACAGAAATCCCGTTCTGACTGTCTATTTGTTGGTGCCGCTTGCTGCTGCGACCCCTCCTCACTGGTGGCTGCCATCATCATTGGATCTGAATCGCCGGCGGATGCTGCCTCAAGCTCGCTTTCATCCACATGCAAACCAGAATAAACCTCGATACTCATGGCTTTTGGATTGACATCCTTTGCCTTAAGCAAATCTTCGGAGGCTGTCGCATCAAATTCGCCTCCATCAACCCAGCGTCGATGTCTACTTTGAATGTCATTGCTTCCATCTATTGACCTGTAGTTTTGATTGAATTTCTTGTCGCAAACAGGTGGAACATGATTGCAGCCACCTTCGCGGAAACACAATCTGACATTGCATTGATAGTATACTGACGAGGTGTATGGGAACTTGTGCGCCTGGAAGGTTACAGAGGCTCTAGTGAGATTTTGAGCATAAACAAATTGTGGCATTATTTCTCCGTCTATCGGGCAGCCAAAATCGTCTAGCAGTGGCTGCTCGCCCCAGTTCATTCCATCTCGAACTAGACAGTTCGTGACTAACATTCCATAGACATCTTGATCGTCGAGTGCAATCACCAAATGTAGTTCATCTCCAATTCGAACATTCTCTGCTGCCACCTCGTGGCTGAGATCGTTGGCACTGTATATTTTCATTGTGCATGACGGCATCGAGGCAGATCCAATGACTGCTGGCGTCGATTGTGTCAAGTTTACACTCAACTGTTGCTCTTGGTTAGTAATTGTTCGTTCTTTCGTCTGATAACGACATCTAATATGATAACCGCGCCCTTGATTAGTTACTAGACGCCGATGTGGTTGCACCATAACTGTATTGAAATATTCTATCCCATCCTCCACCTCCGAGCTCATGGTGTTACAAGATCTTAGAGGAAGGTGGTAGGTTATGTTTGCCGCTGTTTGATGATACTCTGTCATGCAGGTTGAATTTTTGCTCAAACCTTTCGGGTAAATCATTCCATTGAATCCGTTGTTTGTATTCAAGGTGACAACAATGTTATCGCTATTGCATTCGATTTGTATATCGTTTATTGTGTCCCCAAACTGTCTGCTATTTAGGGGACTTTTGTGAGAGACTGTCTGCACCATAGGTGAGCTTGGTCCATCTTGAACATCAACGGGGCTGAGCGTGGCTGACGAAGAGTTGGACGAGTAGGATGCTTCGGCATATGATTGTAAATTTGAATAGATCACTAATGTTGCGGCGAGAGCCAATGAAACAACAAGAGAATGACCTCTCTTGAGCGCGTTCATCTTGCTCGATTTGTGTTGGTCTTTTGCTTTTCGATGATTTGATCTAGTCCATAGAACTTATACCTTGAATTCTTTGTGGTTGTGGGGAAAAATGACAGTTTTGGGTGTTAGATTTGTCACTAAATCATTTAAAACTGAGGGCAGCCATCTTCATGTACCAAGTGTGTGTTTTGATTGATTCTTTGGTATGAAAAGTTATAGGCGGTTTGATTGCAGTTTACTATGATGCGCACGCTCATCACACCAACTCAGTTCGCTAAAGTTCGCTACAAAAATCTCAAAATTCACAAACAACCAACAGTCATCCGTTTGACCTTCGGATATTCCACATAAACGAAGCTTGAAGATTCACAAGAGATTGAAGATCATCCCACAAACAAGAGGATTTATTAGCTATCGAAGTGGACTTATGAACTTGGTGACGTTTGACAAGAGTTTGGTGAAGCATTGAATTTTTGAACGAACGACTGACTTGTATCGATCGTTCTGATCTGCCTCAAGTACTCTAACGACCATACAAAGCATGTAGATTCTATCGGTGATCAACTTGTACCCTCTACTCTCTCACCGAAGCGTAACTAATAGTAGAGATCCTCAACAGGCAAGCACCAAACCTCCACAAACCGAACCAATCCACATCTAATCCGATCTGACCAGTCCTGAAGTTCAAGGAGAAGTTCGAACTTGTCAGAGTAGTTCACACTGATAAACTAACAGAACTTGTTGGCAAACAACAAAATCCCTGGGCGTTGCAGTGTTGGCGCACTTTTTTGTCGGAAACTTCGGACGCGCCATGTAGAAGCCAACAACAGGTGGTGAGATTTTATCTTGGCTCGGAAGTCTGCGTATTGGGCGGGCAGAATCTCACATTGTCCACTAAATCCTGAACTAACCACAGCAGAATTCTCTCATTCGAACTTAACCTGTAGACTCTGAATTTGTGTTGCGTTCTCTACGGTTGAATCAGGTAAACAGAACAAGACTAGTGGAGCCCTAAGGAAGAGAGGCGACGACTGCGCATTGGCGGTTTCTCCAAAATCACGAGCTCAGGTGCAGTGTGCGATTGTATTGGTGTCTTTTTTAACCAGCCCTTTCGAGAGACAGCACCACTAAGGTTGCATTCGAGTGGGAGTGTCTTGTGGATCAACGAGAATTGCTAGCATTGAAATGGCCGAATGAGCTGTGCCAGAAGACCTTCGATGCGCCAAAAAAGTATGGATGCGCGCACTTGTGAGATCTCCATCCTAACAGCAGATCCTTTCGACCAGACTCAAATCGTAAAATGAAGGAACCACAATCAGCGTCAGTACGCCAACCACAATTCGAGACTCCCAGTCCTAATCGTTTTATGAATTTCTCTAGTGAATACTGTAGTGGTCCATAAGTAAGGTGAGATGAGCAATTTGTTTCGGGCCCTGATAGCCCGCGAGAATATTTGATAATTAAGACGCTAAAATACGGATTGGATCTTGCTGGTCCAAGCCTGAGCGCCGCTGCCTCCTAACTAATAATGGACGCAGCTTGGTCTTCATGCTCCAATTATATCAGTTGTAGAAGATTAGCAGGAGAATCGTGTATCTGAGCAATGATTATCGAGCCGATTCCAAGTCGGAGTCTTCCTAAATTAGGGCGAGAAAACGAGACTTGACCAGAGGGTACAAAGATTTTTGTGCGAAGGCTTCGAGCTGGGTAGTAACCAGCCTCTTGTTGTGCAGCAACAAGCTTTCGAGTCCATAAGGCTACGGAGAGGGCTGGGGCCAATCTGCGCGCAACAGGCAGACACAATGACATCAGAGGCTAAACGAGTGCAAAAGGCATGCGGGCACTCAAGATCGCAGCGGGTCGAACCGAGCTATCGATTCCAAAGATCTATCGCGATAGAGGCATTGAAATTATAAGCTTGTGCTTCCAACTCATTCCCTTTCAAGGCTAGTAGTACTCACGACTAAAATAAATAAATGAATGAGATGAGGATGAGGAACGAGCCAACAACAAGCGACGCTCCTACCGTTCAAAGATTCGGGGGTAGGCAGATTATTGTATCGTCTACACTTCTATGGCAGGCTCCCACTCGCTGAGGAAGTCTGCGGGCATTCACACAGCTAGAGTGAAGGGAGCCATTGTGGAGTAGATTGAAGGCCAGCCCTGGAAAGCAAGAGACGGTGGAAGAAGAAGGAGGAGAAGGAAGCAATTGGAGAGTGGCGAGGACTTCTTTTGCGCTCAAGAACGCATTCTGGCTCAGAGTCAAAGTTAACTACAATGGCTCCACCAGTTACCACCGCCGCCGCTGCCGTCATCGTTCTAGATATATTTGATAATCGTCGTCTGGAGTCTTGCCCAGATTTGGGACAAGCGGTCAGCTCAGACCTCTGTTGTTGTAGACTCGGTTGGTCAGCACCACTCACTGCACACTTGTAGTACTTCCAGCGATGTTGATTCACTTCACCTGTTGTGGCTGTGATAAGTTTGGTAGCGAGGGGAAATGAGAGAGGTAGCAATGGAGAGAGAAAACTCTTCATGGCCAATTCCCCACTCAGGATCAGAGGCGGGAATGTGTGAGCTTACATGATGTATGTGTGTCAATCCGGCTCGGCTTAGTCCACTTTTGTGCTCACCTAACAGGACAGCAAACTTGGCAACGACATTCCCTCGCTTGGTTTTCATTTTTCCTCCACAAGTTGTCGGCTTCCATTAACATCGGCCGCCATTGTTCCCTCTTATTCTCGTTGCTCTCTAATGCCTCAAAGAGATTGTGTCGAGATAACTCTCGAGGGAACGCTTGAACACAAATCGAAACTCGAATTTCTCTGCGCCAGAATGGAGGCCAACTCTCTGATCCGATACTTTATGGCACAAAAGATAACAATGGACCCTGGCGAAGCAATCAATCACTTTTTTCTTGGGCGCAGATTTTGGAGAGCCAACTGACCTGAGCAACTGATTACCGCTAGAAAGCCACTTACCTTATGTTATTCAATCAGCGCGGGAGATATTGAATGGAGGACCTGAAGTAGCTTGGTCTATTGGATCCTCTCTTGATGGACTTTCCCATTTAACTGGAAGATTCTCTCTAATGGAACACACCTAACGAGGCCACTTGTATCCAAAATTGCGAGTGAATTGTCTCGTCTCCAATCATCTTCGCTTCAATAATCAGAATTTCTCACCTCCCCCAAAAATGATCAAACGAAATTCATAGAGCAAGCCAGGTTCTTTAACCCTCTCTCTCTCCCTCCCCACCTCAACTCTTTTGCTTACGACGGATTTCCATTTTGGTCCTGAAAACAAAGGAATTGGCGAGCGCGCAGTTTAATGCTTTTCAGAAGTAGCAGCTTTTGGTCACGAATTTGTTATTGCGGGTTGGACTTGGAAAGGCTTGATTGGCACGATGGCAAACAAACATGCCGACCAACAACCCACGAACGTTTGGCGAGCGCGCTTACTTATGGCAGAATTCAAGTGGAGATGATAATCTTGAATTAAGAATTACTAGCTGAATGGAACACCTGCTCATGACAAGTGACTTACAATGGCGGTAGAAGGCGAGACGAAACCTATCGAGTGGGTAGCGAGCGTGCGCGGATATGAATAACAGGTTACCTGCGCACGTTCACTTGTTAAGGGGTCGATTCTTCGCAGGCTCATGCGTTCACAAGGATAGTTGCCTTATATGGCAACTCTAGGGGTTTGCCGACTCCCAGGCCTCTAACTAAAAAGCCCGTGCTAGCACAAACCCATGCAGCTCACCATTCATCGCTACCTAAACTCCGCGTCCGAACGGATGCTGTTTTCTCCGTCCCATTGTGTTTGGTTTAAATGCTACATTTGTTCAAGGGGATGGGTGCTAGTCGAAAGCATTGTGACCTAGTCAAAATTCAGTGGCGCTGATCAAAATCCGCGAGATTCACTCCTCGAGAACCTTGCTGCCACCTAACAGGGGAATTATGCGATTATTATCGAAGTTTTATTTTTCGTCAGGATAGATATTTGATAGATATACTCTTCGTAATGAAATGAATTATAGAAGTTCAAACTCATGATTAAGGTTATTAAGATTTTCGAGATGTATGGTGTGGCCAAATAAAGAGGCATTCTTACGTAGCTTTGAAGCAAGATCATGATGCTTCGATACGTAAGAGAGAACTCTTTATTTGGAAGTAGGGTTCGTTACATTAGTTTCTGCCATAGGGCTCAAAGCGCCTTTGGCCACCAAACCCGCCCCCACCTGCCGCTCCATACGATGGCTTAGTAGGGCCATAACTTCCGCCATTTGACTGGTGGAATCCGTTCTGACGCCCTCTAAAGCCACCACCGAAACCACGGCCTCCGCCGCCGCCACCCATCGGATTTCCATACCGTCGACGCTGTGGACCAGCATTTCTCCCTATTGGAATCATAGCCAACAATTTTGGATTGATTTGTTGCTGAGCCTCACGAAGAACATCGACCAAATCGCTCGCCTGCTTTGCGTTATTTCTTGTGAAGAAAGTGTATGCAGTACCGCGCTTGTCTCTACGACCTGTACGACCAATACGATGGACATAATCTTCGCTGTTGTTTGGATAATCGTAATTAACTACATACTTAACATCATCCACATCCAAACCTCTAGCTGCAACATCGGTGGCTACAAGAATGGTCGAGTTACCATCCCGGAATTGTCTTAATACATAGTCTCTTTCTTGTTGCGATTTATCGCCATGTATGCACATGGTCGTCAATCCTCTACTTCGCAACTGCTTTGTAACATCGTCAACCTTCTTCTTGGTCTCTGCAAAGATAATTGTTTTGTTTTGTACCGATTCTTGCCTAATCTCTGACAATAATTGCATCAATTTTGGCATTTTGTCTAGTTCTTCGCAAACATCTATGATTTGTGTAATGTTGTGATTAGCTGTCAATTGTAATGCTCCTATGTTGATTTGCACATAAGTTTTTAGAAAATCTTCAGCCAGTGCACGAACCTCTTTGGGCCAAGTTGCGCTCCACATAAGTGTTTGCCTGTCTTGATTGGTAATTTTTGAAATTATATTCCTAATTTGTGGCTCAAAACCCATATCTAGCATACGATCCGCCTCGTCCAAAACTAGATAACTAACATCGCTCACCGATAGAATATTACATTCCATGAGATCTATTAAACGGCCCGGGGTTGCGATAACAACTGCCGGTCTAGAGTATCTGCATTCTCTTATTTGCGGGCCCTTTGGAGCACCGCCAAATATACACACGGATCGATGGTAGTCAAACTCCTGACAGACAGTTTGAATTTGTTGCGCCAACTCTCTAGTAGGTGCGAGAACCAAGACTGTTGGTCCCTCGTAGCGTCCTCGATTGTTGTATTGTAGCTTATCTATGTGCAAGAACCCTGGTAAGATGTAGGCCAAAGTTTTTCCTGATCCAGTTTGTGCAATACCGACCAAATCTCGACCGGATAATGCAACTGGCCAACTCGTGGCCTGGATGCAAGTGGGCTTAGTGAAGTTTTGTCTCTTGAGAGCGTGCGTAATTCTTGCTGGCCATTCAATATCGGTGAGCTCCATTGCGGGCCTCGGCACATCGGTGCCTCTAATGGTGATGCTGTTACTTCTGAGATACTCTTCTACTGGATCCATATTGTCTGTTGACAATTGTGTCTTTCTTTGCGAGATACGAAGTCTGTTTTGTTTTGGGTGCTGGATTTAGTTTAGTTATTGTAACTAGCGTTGGGATTTCAAATGGTTCAAATGTGTTCGCGGCACAGTGATGATAATAGTAATAATAATAATAATAATAATCGTTCGTTTGGGTGTAGCAGTGATAATGATGCTAAGTATTGATCATTATCGATTAGAATGGCGCAGGTTGTAATAGGAGCAATAATAGAGGGAGCCCGTGGTTTCGATGTAGGTAAGAAAGCTAGCCGAGTGTATATATAAAAATCCGAAACGCAACGAGGCGCGGATCCAAAGCCCTCGGCCTTCGAGGCGAAGAACGGCAGCTATGGAGAGCGAGCCAGAGCCAGAGGCAGGGCGAGAGCCATAGCCGAGGCGAGCGACAGAGCGGCAGCGGCAGAGAGTCAGAGAGAGACTTTAACAACCACGCACACGCAGACGGTGGGACGCGCATCCACACACAGTGCCGATTGTGAGCATGCTTCTCTCGTTTGCTGGATGGCCGGCTCGGCTATCCGACCAACTGACTGACTGGCTGCTTTGCCTACTGCGAGAGAAGCGGACTGCTGAGCTCTGAGGGGGAGGCAGTTGCGAGCATAATGCTGCACATCGAGTGCCTCTCCCCGCAGCCCTTCAGAGCCTCTGAGATCCTCAGCACGCTGCGGGCATTCGCTTGCGCTCGCAAGTCGCGCGGTTCAGCCAAGAGCGGGCGCGCGCATGCGCCACCCGGCCGCCAGCGGTAAAATTAAAAACCCAAGCGGTAAAAGTTAGAGGGCGCCAAGTGTGGAGGGTGCATTGGAAACTTCAGGGAGGGGGCATCCAAACCATTGGGCTCACTGCCTCAACTTCACATCTATCTCCAGGATACCAAGTGACTGGAAGGCCCGATGAGGGGGGAGGGGTTGGGAGTTGGAAGTAAACTGATTGGTTGGTTACAACAAACTTTGTCATCGGCCATCAACAAATCAGTTGTTGAGCAACACTCGTCGCAAGATGGTTGAAATAGAAGCCCGCCTAAGTGGCTCCATGGAGCCAGATGCGTCCAGCCAAGATGCAAGTTTGAAGTTTCGCAAAATTGGAGCAATGCTACGCGAATTAAGTGACCATTTTGCAAGGTAAGTTGCGCGCCTTTTCTCGTTCAAGTTGCAAAATTAGTCTTCGCCGAAGCAAGCAAGTCAGCATCTAACCAGATTATGTTTTGTCCCGTCTCGTTGAACTAAACCAAAACCAAAACTAAAAAACAAATTTTAAACAGGAGTCGACAGTGCACAGATTGCAGAAGGAGCTCAAGCTTTAACCAACCCGAAGCCACAATCACCGACATAATAGAACTCTCACACTACGACAAGAGAGGACTCATCATCCCGCCCAAACTAAAATGTTGCATCCGTCTATGTTTGCCGTCGCTCCATTGTTGCAGCAATCACAGGTTACGCGCTAGGCGACGACTTAACGTTTAGCCAAGCGGGGAGGAAAAACTTGGATGTATTGAAGGCGTCCACGTTGGCTAGCTTGTTGCCTCGGAGTGCCTCAAAGATTGAGCCGCTCCGTCCGTCAGACGAGCGTTGCGGGCACAACAGGCGGCGAGCTGCGACATCCCTGGAGCGCGAAGTGATAATGGCCTCCAGGTATCAGGTTCATAGAGTTCGAGTTTGCGCCCTCTCGTGTCGTCGCTCGCTTTGGGCGCCTTCAAAACGAGTGTAAAATAAACAATAAACAGGAGTCCACCAGACTCGCGGTCATTATTAGATCTCAAATCTGTCTAGTTAATTTAAATTGATCCCCGCGCGCAACTCCGACGGTGCGCGCATCTGGTTGGCTCCGGGTTTTGGGTTTTAAGTTTGGAGTCTTGTTTTCGGTTTTCGGTTTCGGTTTTGGTTTTAGTTTTAGTTTGATTTCGGCTCCAGGTTTGCGGGCAGGTAAGGCGGGCGCTGGGGAGGGTGCAGTGTCGTTTAGCCGCCTCAAAAGTGGGCGACTGAACCGAACTGAACCGAACCTAACCGAAGTGGAGTGGAGTGAAAACTGGGCGCGTCGCGCACGCAGCCGGCCTCGCATGTCTGGGCCCCAAATGTGAGCCAGCGCCGAGGGCAGACAATTGTGAGATTGATGAGCTTTTGCGCGCGCGCTAGCCAGAGCTTCCAGGCTGAGGCTTGTGTCTAGCAAGATGGGCGCTCGCTCGTGTTGAGGTTTAGCGGGCCTTTGGACGGGGGAGAGGAGAGGAGAGGAGAGGAGAGGAGAGAAGTGGCTGCCGATGGGCAAACGAATGGTCCCGCAACTTGGGCCCGAGCTGGGCCATCCGCAGCTGAGAGTTGAGTTGGCTGTCCCCTCGGCATGACGATGATGCTGAGGCTGATTTGAATGGGACGACACGAGGGCGGCGTCTATGCGCGCGCTTGAGGTTCCAGGAAGGTAGATAAGGGCAAGAGTTGCTATTAGGGGACTAGTTTCACTCAACTTCACCAAAGTCGGCCAAACTCAACAGTTGGCGCTGGAGCTCCAATCTGCTTTTATTAGTTGAACCCGGGCGGAAAACTGGGACCAAGGCTTTGCGCCCTCAGCCGGATTCGAATGTAACAAAATTAACGCGCTTCAAGCGGCCTCACCTAGTTAGCGCCGCTAGCCGCTTACAGTTTCCTGCCCCCAGCTCCAGCTCCCAGCCCCAGTGTTTGCTGGCCGCGCAACGGGAATCTGGCGACCCAGAGGGCGGCGAGAGGAGCGAGCGAGCGAGCGAGTTTGCCGGCTGACCAGGCGGCTGAATGGGCCGCTTTGGGCCCGATTAGTTTGGGCGCCACGAGTTAGCTCGTCCGGGTTGCGCCGCTCGAGCCTGGGGCCGGATAGGCGCAGGCAGGCCGGGCTGGCGCCTCGGCCGAGCTGCCCGCGCTGCGCCCATTGAGGCCAGTTCTCACACTTTGCCTCCAACAGTTTTGCTCGCCTCAAACCAAAACTAGGCTCGCCTAAGCTTTCTCCTACTCCAATTGTTGAAGCGCTTGATAAAATCAAACACAAGAAGAGGAGGGGGGGGGGCAAGCAGAGGCTCACTTTCTCCAACTCGGCTAAGCGCGCGTTTGCTGCAGCGTTTGTTGGGGGCGCCGCCGAGTGGCCACTCTCTCAGTGCGCACGAGCTGATGGGGCATGAAGATGGATTTGATTGCACAACTGGCGACGTGTTTGATTTGCTCCGCCCGTGTTTGCCCTGCGTTGGCCCGAGCAAAACTGGGTTGGCCGCGAAAGGTGGCGGCGTTTAGCGGTGCGCCGCCAAGCCGGGTTGCCGGGGTTTGCAGACGAGTGCGTTGCGCACTGGGCGCCGAGCGCAGAGATTTGAAGGCCACCACTACTTGAGCTCTTGGCGGCTGGCCGGCCGGCCGAGCGACGCCCGCCTGTCTGCCGCTTGCACCCTCGAAGCTCGAGTTGGGCCATCAGCTCGTCTCTGCCGCAGACGCGCTCGGGTTTGTTTGGACGAGGGAAAAGAGTGGCCGCAGTGTTGCCGCCGCCGCCGCCGCCGCCTCGCTCAACTCGAGCCGCGAACACGCCCAGCGAGCGGCAAGCTGAAAACCTGGGCAAGTTTTTGCTCGTTTGCGCGCTGAGCTCCGCTGTCAGTGGCCGGTGTGTTCAATTCATTATACGGCGGCGATGGGGCAAATTGATAGATTATGCATGACACGAGGGAGGCTGGAGCTTGGCCATGAGCAGCGCGAGGAGCGCACTTGAGCCCGAGCCCGAGCCTGCGCATGAGCTCGAGCTGGGACGGCGCACGCTCAATGGTGGCGACCTGTTGATCTGTTGGATACCGAAAATTTTCAATTTGTTGCCCAAGAACGCGACCAATAATAGTCGAGCACCACTGGAGACTGGCAGTGGCCGGCTTGTTGCACTTGCGGCGGCCCCAGGCTTGGCGCGCGGCCGGCCCGCCGCTCCAGAGCCGCTCCACCCAAGCGAGCTCTGTTGCGGCGACAACAGAGCTCGCAGGGCCACGGCGGCGCCCCAACTCCTCGCCTCTTGCGCAACAAAACCCAAGCCGGCCACAGGGAGAGTCAACACTCGGCTCGGCCCTCTACGGGGACGTCCGCCGCCACTCGCCGCCTCCACTTGAGATTGGCGGATTGGCGGATTTCGCATTGCAAACTGCGGAGGCCAGTTTGCTCTGCTAGCTCGCGGACGAGGCAGCGAGTTGGCCAGGAGGCCGTGCAAAAGCGCGCCCGCCGCCCTGCTCGCGAGCAACGCAATCTGCTCGCCGCCGCCGCCTCCTCCTCTTGCCGCAGTCGGCCGTTTCGAGCATTGTAAACAACATTATGGACGTTGAGCGCAACAATTGGCCAGAGCGAATGCAAATGATATCTGCGCTGGCATGCAAAGCTGGCGGAGAATCTCGGCCGCGCGCTAGTTGCGCAATCTGGCCGCTCGGCTTGCCCATTCGAAAGCGGCCGCATTTCACCACTCCAAGTGGATGGGCGCGCGAAAGGCGCCTGGCCCGGCTCCTGTTGGCGCCGATCGGCCGAAGCCAATGCGCGGCTGGCTCGTTTGTTAGCCGGGTGAGGCCGAGTTTTGGAGGCGGGCGAACAATACTGTACGCTCGGTGGCGTCTAATTGCATGTTGCTCTGGCCAGCGGAGGCGGCCGCGTTAGAGTTCGCGTGGCCGCGCAAGTGCAGAGCGAGGAAGCTGGCCGCCAATTGGCCAAGCCCCAGGCCTCAGCCGGCCGACCCAGGCGGCCCGACCGGCGCCTGGACAAAATAATCAACAATGTCATTGTGTGCTGCCCAGACTCACGCAGCGGCGGCGGCGGCGGCGGCGGCGGCGGCGCCAACACACTGACATGCACAAGCACACAAGCGCACACTGGCCGATTGGCTGTTGGCGCCCTCGCTCGGCGCCGCAATCTAGGCGGCGCGCGCAACCATCTGCGCGCTCGGCCAGTGCGGGCCGGCAAGCTAGCGCGGGCGGCCAAATGGGCCGCAGAGGCTAATGGTCCTGCGCCGGCCGGGCGGCGAGTGCAGCGCTTTCGTGGCGGCGGAAGGGGCGCCCCTTGTCATCGCGGGCGGCTGGCTCGGCGCGCGCTCGCCGCCCGGCTCCATCTGCGTCTCTCTCGTTTACATTACATGCATCAACGTTTACGAGCTTGCTGCCGGTAGGCTCTTCGTTCGGGCGCAAGGAGCCAGTTGAATCAATACTGATCTCTCTCTCTCTCTCTCTCTATCGCAGCGAGCGCGCCCATCACGCAGCCGCTCGCCCCCCTTCGGGCGCCAATCAAAATGCCCAGGTGCAGCCTGTTCGAGTTGGCTCGCCGCTCAGTTGGGCGCTGAAAAGGGCGCGAGGACACGAAAGCGCGGTAGTCGGCCGCTCGTGTGGCGTTCGGTTTCCAGCCGGCCGGCCGGCCGCCGCTCGTCTAGCCGGCCGGCCGACTTCCTTCCTCCGGCCGAGCCCAGTTCGAGCTGATTTGAATTTGGCAAAGGAGGAGGAGGAGGCGAAGTGGAGGAAGGAGGAGCAAGTGCAAGGCCAGAGGCAGGGGCGCCAGAGGAGCTCCAAGCTCCAAGCCGGGCGGACAGGCTCGGGCTTGGCCGCCAGGCGAAGGGCCAAGCTCGTAAACGATTACAGGCGCAGAGATGATGAAGCGCGCAGAGGAGCTAGCAAATCGGCGCCAAACAACGACAACTAGTTAACTGGGATCGCTCGCCCGCTCGGCCAGGTGAATGACCAGCGACGGGCCGAGGCTGGCCAAAGCCGCCTCGCTCGCTTTGGCCAGCCCGCGCAGCTTCGCCGAGTTCGCCTGTTGCAGCTCGGCGCCGGCTCGCAGCGAGGGAGGCCGGCGCGAGGACAGAGGGCTCCATCTCCACCTTCGCCTTCTACTTCGCCTCCAAGTCAAACTCAAACTCCGTCTCCATTTCCACCTCACCCGTCTGCGCGCCGCCCTGGGCCCATTGTGTACCTGCGCGCCGGCCTGTCTGCTGCGCCCGCAAGCCAACATCGATTGCGGCGCTCGGAAACGGGCGCCAGCCCCGCGACACTGGCCAGGCTCGGCAGCCAGAAATTGGAGGACGGGCGAGCCGAAGCCTCTAACTGGATTGGCCGAGTGTGTGTTGTTTGCATTAACTGGCCCAGAGTTCCAAAACAAGCAACACAGTGGCAGTCTAGCCGTCTAGGCTCGCAAAATTAGAAGGATATTTAAGCCTCTAAGCGTTCGCTTGAACGTCATTAGCGTCCTCATTGATTCCAATGCGAGCGAGCGCGTTGCCAAATTGCGCGCCCGGCAACAAACAAAACTCAATTTCAATTTCAATTTCAACTCTCATCTCCATTTGAAGCCACTTGCACCTCTGGACCAGATTGGCCGCCGCCGCCGCCGCCACCGCTAATAGCAGCCGGCCCACCTGAACTCCATCAGTGGGCGGGTTTGGGCCTTCAAGGGGCGAGTTTCGCGGATACATCATCACTGATTTGGGCCACTTGAAAAGCGCGCCAACATTTTCGCTCCCTCACTCAGGAGAAGCTCGCCTGGCAGATTACACACATTTTAACGCTGGACAAACAAAACACTCGTGCCGTTGGCTCACAGCCAAGCTTATTTAAACTCAGCCCACTTTTCGTTAACCAGAATCCAATCTTGGTTGCAAGCAAACTGAATCGAGCCGAGAAGAGGAGCTGGTCGTAGGATTTAAATTCCGGCAAAAATCATATCACCACCACCACTATTATGAGATAACAATCGAGCGAGCGGAGAGGCCAACGATGGACGAGCGGCCCAATTGTGTGCGCTGGCCTCCCTTTTTGGGGCCCAAAATCAGGGACCCAAAATTGAAACAAAAGAGCAAGAGTCGTCGCCAAATTGGTCCACTCCTCCGCCTACTTTTGCCCATTCTAAGTATGGCAAATGCGCCCTATGATGCATCTGGTTTGCTTGCATGAGACTCTTTTGGAGCCCAGGAAAGTCAACACACATGCTAGCATAGAAACACTCGGCACAATATTCAGCCTGTCACTATCTGCTGATCAGGAGGCCCTTTAATCTAGCCTACTTTGCTCTGCTCCAAGCCAGGAGTTAGAAATGATCCTCCGGCAAAACTTGGGCAGCTCCCGAATTGCACACAAACTTGGCACCAGGCGAGCTCAAATCATGGAGCTGTCAAGTGCGCTCCTTGCTCGCCGCCACCGAAATCCGGACAAACCCAATTTAGCGCCAGTTTGAGGGGGCAAACAATTTAATTAAAAGTGGCCCAGAAAGTGCCGATGCCAAGCCGGCCGCTCCATGAATCGCGCACCTTGTTTGTTGTTGTGCTTCAGCTGGACCCGGACAGTCAATCGGGGGGCAGCTGTTTGCGTTGCAGCCCACTGCCGGCGGGCGCTCCTTATAGGCTCCCCCTCTTCGCCCCCCCCCCGGCCGGGCTCTCCCACTGGCCCACTTGACCGGTGCGTCCGCAGAGAGGACATTTGGGGGTCTCAGTGGAGGCTATGACTGGGCTTAGAGGAGAGAGACAGGCGTATTGCACGGGATGGCCCCACTTGGAGGCGGCTCTTATAGGTGAGGACAACTCTAGTCGGTGGCGGGCTCGCTCTTGCCGAGCCTGATGATGGTTCCGTTGTCCGCGTCCAGAATGATCTCCTCGCCGTCCTCGA
>ENA-UOVY01000576-UOVY01000576.1-plant-metagenome-genome-assembly--contig:-NODE-576-length-15230-cov-601.485931_pt1 | contig 15230 bp, 15 predicted proteins | sample MGYA00249840_ERZ761561 | MGnify/ENA primary metagenome ERZ761561 (study PRJEB28882, sample SAMN05720143) | plant metagenome | isolation source: Guanajuato, Mexico | place: Mexico:Guanajuato, Mexico...
GTTGTTGTTGATGTTTCCGTTGCCATTGCCTTTGTCGCTGTGTTTGTCTCTGGACAGGAAGTTGCAGTGGCGCACTTGTTTTCAAGCCGGCAAAACGGGAGCCACTCGTTTACTTAATAGGGACGACGGGCGCAATATTCAAAAGTATTCCTTTCAATGATGATTTGTTGCCGCTCGTTTGCAATCCCGTTTCCGTTTGCGCATCTACGTTCAAGTTTGCGCGCGTGCGCTTGCTAGCGACAAGAGTGCGTGTAATTTGCATCGAGAGTTTTGCATCAAGCGCTCGCTTTTGGCCAACCGAGACTCCTGCCTCCGCTCGCGCAATCGGGGCCCAAATCGAAGCGAGCGGGTCCACTTGAGAGACTTGGCCGCGCTCTTCCGGCTGCCGGGGCCGAACAAGTGTCGGCGCAATCGGACTCGCTCGGCCGCGCCAGCCAATGGCCAATGGCCGATGGCCGGCCAACACACAATGGATGGGCCAGATCCATCATCCGGTGGACACTTTTGCATAAAACCTAGCGGACCAGAGACCCATTTCGGCGTCTCGCTCGCCTTCGGTCGGTTCGGAAAACTCGGCCAGCTTGGCCGCTTCCATCTTGATGGAAGCGAGAAATTTGGGCCAAATTCTAAATTTAAACTCGCAAATCTGAGCCAGAATTGGGCGCAGAGAGAGAGAGAGAGAGAGCTCGAGTATGACGCGAGCGCTTGATCGATTAGTCATCAGTTGCACTCGCCAACTCTTTCCGCTTCCCTCAGCTCGCAAATCCGTCCGGTTTTGTTTTGATATTTGCTCGTCGCTTTGGTTGCATTTTGGGCGCCGCTGAGCTGGTGTTGTGGCCTTGAGCGGCGGGCAGCCCATTTGAATGCGCGCAAACGAAATACACCCACACGGCCAATGATTGATACGAAAACAAAGCTCGTCCGCCCGCGCAGCCTAATTCAGTTTGCGACACCTACGCGCTGATTGAACTCCTTGACAGCCGGCCGAATATTTAATTCTAAATCAATCACAGGGCGCCCAGAGCGAGCGTGCGCGGCGAGTTTGTTGCGCGCGCCGCCTGGCTGCGGTTTGGGAGCTGGCGCGCAAACTGCTTTTGGATTTGGCGCGCAAACTGGGCCGCCGCCGCCGAAAGGATTGGCCAGGCCAGCGCCAGTTGGCTCCTCCGGCGGCCCCCTTGGCCCCGGCCAACTCGGGCCGCACATCTGCCGGCGGCCGACTGCATAATGCGCCGTTTGCGGGGCGCCAATTTAACGCTCAGCAGATGAGACGCGAGCCAAGAGGCCAGCCGGTCAGCCGGGCGGCCAGGCGGCCAGGCGGCCAGGCAACCAGGCGGCCAGTCAGCGGGACTTCGGCGCGCAACAAATTGCGCCCGCTCGCGTAATTTAGTGGTCAGCCGGCGGGGGCACCGTTACATTGTTGCGCCGGCGCCCCAGCAAGAAGGGGCGCCGGCGCTGCAAAACAACAACAACATTGTAACTGTAACTCCAAGGCGCAACTTCCGCGCTCTTGATTAAAGCACGCGCCGCTCTCCTTCTGCTCCAGTTGCCGCTCCAACCTTTGGGGCCCCCAAAGTCGCTCAACAAACACGACGAGCCTCTCGCGGCCAATTGCCAACATTGCATGTTAGCGCAAGAATATGGAAATTTTTACACAAAACCAGTGCCACCGTCTCTCTCTCGCTAACTCGCGCCAGTTTGCAGTTTTCAATCGACAAACAAGATTTTGGGGGCAACTTTGGCCGCCGCCCAAATGGATTTGGCGAAACACAAACCAGATTTGGCAAAAGTCAATTGGCCCCGAAATCCAATTCAACGCGCAAACGCCGCGCTCAAATCCGGCTCCACCCTCGAGGCGACCCGCTGACAGCGCACCGGGCGCAGGTTAGCCCGCCGGATGATTAATTAGACTTTGCGCGCTTGGCCCCCTTTTTCCACTTGACTGGAAGCCGGCTAGCTCGCGCAGCTGTCTGCGCTGGCGAGCTGCACAACTATAGGCTCGCAGAGGCCGCCGCCGCCGCCGCGGCCGCACGCTGTCCCGGTGGCGCCCCCAAGCGGGCGGCGCTCAACTCTCGCCGGCAAATTGGAACTACAAACGGCGCACTTGTCGCTAACTGCGCAAACAAACGCTCAGTCAACAAGCGCGCAACCTCCTCTCGAGTGTCCGAAGCAGGTGATTTAGAAGGAGGAAGTTGCGCGCGATTACTGTCACGCCAAGCGAAGGAGTTGAGCCTTCGAGGGAATTCAACTTCCTCCTCTCGGCGCCGCCGCTGCCGCTGCAACCAGAATCAACTTGAACTCGGGAGCGCATTTGGCAAATTTGGTGGCACTTGTTTTGTTTGCATCTCGTTAGAGTGGAGCTTTGCTCGCAAGACAAGTGCTCGCTTTGTTGAGAGAGACTTTAAAGCTGAGTTCGTTGAGTTTGGGGCCGTAAATTTAAATTGCCGCCAATTTGAGAATTAGCCGAAATTAGCGCCACTCAAGCCGACTGAGATTGGAGCAACTTCAGCTTGTGAGTTGCAAAGCAAGGTGGCGAGCAAGTGCGAGGCTTCCAACCCTTTGGTTTAGCTGCGCAACCAGTTTGCTCGGGGCAGCACGAGCAGTTTAGGGGGAGCCCATTTAAGGTGAAGGGCTGCGAGTGGTTCCGTTCAGAGTGATTTAGTGAGAGCCAGGGGAGCGGGGATTTGAGTTTCCCACAGAAAATTTGCAATTTACTGTCGCTTTTATTGTTGTGCGCGCAGCAAACAGTTTGCGCCCAACTAGATCATTGATAGCGCCCCCACCCCTGCGACTTGTCCGAGCTGCGCATTGTTTGTGACGTTAACAATCAACACGCGGCCAACCCGAGTGGCTGGCCACTTTCGCTGGCCGGAAGTGGAGGCCGACAATTCAATTTGAACCATTAGCGCTGCCTTCCAGTCATTGGACACTCCTCCTCCTCCTCCTGGTTCACAAATGGGGCGCCCCATCAGAGGCAGGCGACTGAGCTGCCGCCTTTGCTGGCGGGACAAAGTTAAGAGTTAATCAGGGCACTTGCGCTGCAATTGATCCTCGTCTCGCCTCACCAATCGATGGAGTTCGAGGAGGAGCGCGCAGTTTCCTGCAACTTGCTGCTCGAGTTCAGGCTCACGCTGCTGTTTGTTTCCGCCGCCGCCGCCGGCTCCTCGACCAACGAGAGCTTGCTGAGCCAAAACCAAACGAGGAGCAGGAGGACGAGCAGGAGGATGAGCGACGGGCAGCAGCACCAACCGGAAAAGAACTGGCAATTGCGACAGTCGCACCTGAGCGAGTCGTCTGTTCGCGGCTCCACAATTATGATCGGCTGGCTGGCCGCCCGACAGGCGCCCCCGTGTCCGGCCTGTGTGCCCGGGGGCGGCGGCGCCTGGTTGTTGGCCGCGTAGACGCCGTACTGGTCCATGGAGATCTTGTAGGTTGCCAGTGCGCTGCTTGAGGCGCCCCCCTTTGGCCCATCGGCGCCCGCTGGCGGCTCCACCTCAATGCTCGAGTGGCTTGCGCTTCGCTCGTCGGGAGTCTCCGAGTCTGAGCTTGGCCGCTGCCCCCTGTTTTGCGCTTCCTCCTCCTCCTCTTGTTGCCGCGTCTGCGCTGCGGCCTCCTGCGCCGCCCGCCGCCTTGAGCCCGAATGCTCGCACCTGGCTCCCTGCGCTGGCCGCTTTCGGCGAGACATGTCCACTTGTTTGCTTGAAAGAGGGCGACTTCCTTCCTCCAGTTGGAATGAGGCTCAGCGAGAGCGGCCAGCGCAGACGGCCGCTCAGCGAGCAGACGACACGCCGCTCACCTTGCGGGATTTGGGCTTGCGCCAGGGGCACGCTTTTGCATAACACGCTCGCATCCGGCGGCGCGCGCGCGCGCACGGAAGTTGCCCGTTGCGGCTCATTTTTGTCGCGCCCGCCAAAAATCTGCTCTTTGTTTGTCTGGCAAGCGGCCGGTTGAGAGCGAGCAAGAGTGCGGCCGCGTTTGGACAGCCGACAGGTCTGACAGTGTGTGAGAACTCGTCGAGCTGGAGTTGCAAGCGGCCGGCTAGCAGCCACAGCCGCCGCCGCCGCCAATGCCGCCCACTTGGCCAACTCGGCAAACGCAAACTTGTCAAATTGTCGCCTCCGAGTGCCTTTTGCTTGCTGGGCCAGTTTGTCAGCTAGCGGAAGTAAATCATAACACGGCCAACAAGTTTCATTGACTACCGCACAGAGCAGCGGACGTGGTGCAAAAGCTGCGCGCGCGCGCTCTCGCACTCGCAAAAGCAGCGGACCGAATTTGAACAAGCGGCTAAATTTGTGCTCTTCGGAAGCGGCTCTCGAATTGCAACTCCAAAGTTAGTTAGTTAGCCATTGGTCAGCCGGAAGTGGAGGCTGCTCCCGGACGGGAAGCTGGCGGCTAGCGGCAAGAGGGAGCAACAATAACAACAAATCAAACGACTCAATTGTTTGCTGTCAATTTTTCAATAATTTTCCAAATCCGGATTAGCGCAGCTGGCGCGCGAGCGCAACTAGGGGGCGACTGCAACACCGAGGCTAACGGACGCCAAAGCGGCAAGTCAGCTCGCCACAAACTGGCCAGTCTGCGGCGCGCGTCCTTGGCGCCACCGGAAGCGCCAGGTGATTGCGCAAGGGGCTCTGGTTTCGCTTTGGGCGCGTTGGCAACGCGCTAACAGCTAACATGAACAAAAGTCGGCTTTTTCTCACACGTTCTGCCTCACTTGTCATTTCATTGCCGCCGCAACGAGAATAAGAAGCTGAGAGGGAAAAAATTGCCGCAACCTCGGTTTGGGGGCGACCGCGACTTCCGGCGCCCGGCTCCAATTCCTTTGCGCGCAGTCGAGAGATGAGCGGCCCATTCTCATGCTCGTCAGTGTCACTCGAGCGAGCCAGTTGATTCCGGCCCATTTGCCTCAGCAATCAAAGCTCGGGCGCTTGCGAGAGGCAAGCTGAGGAGGGCGCAATGAAAAGCAATGGGCCGAAAGCGTGTGAGAAAAGCGCGCCAGCGCCTGGCCGAAATCAATCCTACGTGTTACACCTGAACTCGAAGTTGGTGGCCTCCGTTTGGCTGCCAATGGAGAGCCAATGCGGGCCGCATTTGCATTGGAAAGCAATCGAAGGAGTTTAATGCGCGTGTTTGCGGTCATGGCTTTGGCTGGCGGAAACTCGAGCGGCCGGCCACTCGACTCCCACGCGTCTGGGGCAACATTGGCGCTGATTTAGTGCGCAAATGGAGCGCTTGATTTGGGCGCCCACGAAGTTGAGAGCAAAACTCTCCAGTTTCGCACTTATAAGCGATCCAGTTTCGATCGCCCACTCGCGCTCCTTGTGCGCGGCCTCCACTTCCGCTTTGGCCAAAGTGGACAGGACGGCGCCGGCCGATTATGGAGTTGAATGTGGAGTTTTGGGACACACAATAAATCAGCTCGTATGGACATGTTTTGAGATGGCAATTTTATGTACAATTTGAGTTGCTTGTGCTTGCGCGTTGATGGTTTGAATTTGGCGGATGCAAACGAGTTCATTGATTAATTCGGCCAGTTGTTGTTACATTGGCAATGGAGAGGAGAGGAGAGGAGAGGAGAGGAGAGGAGGGGGAATACCAGTTCACATGGGGCCGCATTCATTAACTGTGCGCGCGTGTGAGAAAGTTTCTCGCAGGCGCAAACAGGAACTGGCCCTCGAACCTGCTCGAACTGGTTGGCTGAGTTTGGGCGGCCGCAAGGAACAAGCCGGCGTCTCAAGTAGCAACGCCGCAGCTAAAACCTCACATCACGCGCGCCCCTCACATTGGCGGATCCACTCGCTTCCGGTTGACTTTGCAACTCCCGCCAAGTTGGCACGCGCGCTCGCGTGTGTCCTTACCTAGGAAAAAGTTTGCAATTTAAGTAAAATAAATTAGCACTTTGAGCTTGTAGTGGCTAAGGGCAAGCTTGTAATGGGGCCAATCGGCGTCGCACTTCTGCGCCAGATTGTTGGCGGCCCTGTCCGTCCGCCTGCGCGCCCGCTACAGCTCAATTTGTCCGCCTTGGGCGCCGGCGGAAGTGCCCGTTCCCACAAACAAGCAACCTCGGCGGCCGAGTCCCCAAGGAGGGAGCGCAACTCTCGTGCGCCTGCTCATTGTTTCTTTATTGGAAATTTTTCAACAAAATAATTCACACGCGTTGGCGCTCGAACAAGAAGTCGATCCATTAGAGGGGAAGGAGTCGAGTGCTGGGAGGAAGTTGCGTTTGAATTAAATTGTTGATGGCGCTGGATCAAGTGAAGTGAATTAGCTGATTCAATGAGCCGACAAAGCTCGGCCACCAAAGGACATCGGCTCGGCCAAACGCCGCCGCAACTAACAGCGACAACAGCAGCAGCAACAAATTGTTACGCGGCCGCCCAAGTCCATTAGGGCCGAGAGAGAGAGAGAGAGAGAGAGAGAGCGGAAGCGCCCGCTTGGAGCGAGAGGAGCGAAACAGGAAGAGGAGGAGGCGGAGGGACGATCAATCAAGCGGCCGATCTGGTTTGAAACGGCCGGCGCTGGCACACGTGTTGATTTGGCCGCGCTCACCCGATTCGGTGGAAAATTGAATCTCAAGAGAGTTCATTAGAATCGAGTTGGCCGCGCGGCTCCGGCTGCGGTTGATTAGGGCGGAGGGTTCCCATATCCGGCGTGCGCGGCGTGGCCAGAGCGGGTGCGCGCGGCGAGCTAGCCCGCTGACTCTATAGCGGCAGTCTGGGCGGCCGCTGGAGCTGCGGCTAGGGATTGCCCGCTGCGCCTTGAGCGCCATCTGGCCGTCGCCGGCCCGACTGGCTCGGCGGAGCGCTGCGCGCGCAGACGCCCTCGGCCGAGCAAGGACGCTCGCCCTCGGCCAGCCTGGCTCGAGCTCAACGACCGCGCAACGCCACCTGAACTCGGGCGCGCGAGTTGCGCTTGCACGTCGGCCCCTGGAGGGCGCGCGGGGGGCGCACACGCGCCAGAGTGAGGCAGGCAGGCAGGCAGAGAGAGCGCGCGCGCACTCTGCAGCGGGCGGAGGCTGCGAGCACGCGAGGAGGGGTCGACAGTGCGAGTCCGCGGGCCGAGCCTTCGATCCGGTTCGCGCTGGCCATTGCTCCAGTATTGTGCCTGCCCTTCGCTTCAATCTGCTGGTGCCGCCGTCGTCGGCGCTCTCAGTTTGGCCGAGCCTCGTAGCGCCGGCCGCCTGGCTGTGTCGTAGCCTGGAGCAGTCGTCGCAGTCGTCACCGCAGCGAGCGCCACTGCAGCAGCAGCAGCAGCAGCACTCAGCTGGCCGCCGCCGCTGCCTGAACCAGCGGCCGCCCGCTCGCCGCAGGTCCAGCGCTGCTGCCGCTCGAGCCAGCGGCAGGCAGCAGGGACGAGCACACATAGCAGCCTGCGTGTAGGTGCGCACAAAATGGCCGACGTAACACGAAGACCCAAAGGCCACGAAGCCTGCGAGTTTCAGGGCTGCTTGCTCTCTCTCTCTCTCGGCCGCCGACTCCTCTCGGCGGCGGCGGCGGCGGCGGCGGCATTGCTGCAGCCAACCACATCAGCTCGGCTGGTGCGCCCAGCCTGGCTGGCTCGCCGACTGGCTGGCTGCCGCCGCTGCGTCCCCCCGAGCCGAGATCCAGCCTTTCGCTGGCTGCTCCTCCTATGCTCTTCTTGGCTGCCAGCCTGGCCGACTGGCTGGCTGGCCGGCCGCTGCCTGCTCGCTCGGGCGGCGCTGCAGTGATACAGCCCGAGTGGCCGCACCATAAACTATGTTCCGTCTCTCAGCCAGCCAACCATCCAGCTCGATCTCCCATTCTTAGCCCCCAAGTGATCGTCATCGGGCCAGGTCGGCGCTGCCAACTATAGCAACAGCCGGCGGCGGCGGCAGCGTCGCCGCCGTTGCATATCCGACCAGCCACTCTGCCCAAGCTCGAGCGTTCAGACAAGTGAACAGAGCTGAGAGGAGTGAGGCTCGCGAACGAGCCAGCCGACAAGCAAGGAAGCAAGCAAGCTATTGAGCAGCACTCCTGTAAGCCATCCCGCAAGCCGCCCGCCCGTCCATCCTCCATCAGTCCTCCATCCTTCCAACCAGCCAACCTTCCCTCCCACCTTCTTTCCGTCCGTCCAGCCAGCCAGCGAGCAAAAGAGCAAAAGAGCAGAAGAGCCGAAGAGCAAACGAGCCAGCCAGACCTGCCAGCTAGCTGGCCAAAGTTCAAGCAGGCGCTGGGACAAACCGAGATAAGGGAGTCGAGCCAGCAGAGGAATTGGGACCGCAATTAATTTGCAAACCAGCGTCACCAACCAGCAGCATCTCAGATTCACAGTTGACCTGAAATTTATGATTGTGCGTAACCAGTTTGCATATCAATGCTCAATCATATATTTCAGGCCGATAAGTGCAATCGCGCGACAACGCAACCTCGAGGGCCAAGAGCGGCCACTGGGGCCGACGAGGCGGACAGGTGGAGAGGCGGCCGCGGGCGAAGGGAGGCGGCGGACAGAGAGCATTGTCTATCTGGTTCACTATATTGGGTTGAAGCTATAGAGGGGCCACTATAGGAGCCGGCCGCTCGCGGACCAACCTGCGGCCTGGAGGAGCCAGCTAACAAACCGACGACCAACTAACCTCTCTCTCTCTCTCTCCCTCTCCTCCCTATTTTGCTCCCTCTCGCCCCGCTCGAACCAGCGCCGCGGCCAGACTGAGTGGCGGCCAGGCTGGCCTCCTGACAAGCGCGCCCCTCGGACGACACTTGAGCACCAAACCGAAATTGCATCGCCCTCCGCACGACACCAACCTCGAGCGGGCCAAAACAAACCCATTCCTCTTGCTATTGAATCCAATGCAACTCGGCATAACACAGCGCAATCCTGCCGAAGCCAAGCGGCTGGCCGCTGAAAAGCCACAAACATAATGCGCCTCTATTTATTATCGTCGGTCTGGCCAAAAATTATTAGGAGACACTATTAACCTGCTCCACCAATTTGCCATCCACCGCAAGCACAAAGCCCCAACGAAAAGAGGAGAGAAATTAATCATCGAGAAGCCGAGTATTGGATTGTGTTTGTACAAGGTGCCACTGTTATAGGGACACTCAATTTATTATCATCTCTCTCTCTTCTTCTATTCCTCGAACTCGCTTGGCTCTGTTCCTTCGCCTGAAGGCCGTCAAACAATCCCGCTGGCCTATTATCTGCCCCAAAACTTGTACTTCTTCTTCGGCTCCCCAAAGGCAGTGCTCTTTTCTAGCACAACACCAAAGACGACCTTTCCATTCAAGTTCACTGCAGGTTTGCATGGGAGAGAGAAAATTAGTGTTGTTAGTATCATGTTGTTTACTCAACGACAACGATGGCGATGACGACGACGATGACGATAACGACGACAAGGAGAGCAGCTGGAGAAGTAACAAACTCTATCGGCCAAAACACTCACCTCTTGGATTTGGCAACAGAGGGATCATCAAGTGTTTGAAGATGCCCATTGGACTAGTGATGAGTTGGGTGCCGCCGCCGATGGGGCCGCCGCCAAAGTGGAAGGTGATTCCCTTTGACTTTTTGTCGTGCTCAGACTGGTAGTGGTCGGCGCCATAGTGTTGCTGGTGGCCGTAGCCGGCGGCGGGCATGTGATAGGCCGGCATCTGGCCGTAGGACTCTTGCACCTCCTGATCGCTCGCCTGCAGTTGCTGCTGCTGCTGCTGCTCGGCCGGCGAGCCACCGATGGGCAGCGAGCGCATTGTTCGGCCGGCAAGCTCGAGCGCCGGCACCGGCGGCGGAAGAGCCGCGCTGGCAGCCGGCGCCGAGCCAAGCGCCTGCAAGTGCTCGCTTGGCGTGGCAGCGGCACTTCCAGCAGCAGCAGCAGCGATGGCCGGCCTAGACTGGCCGCCCGAAGCTGGCTCAGCTGCTGCCTGTTGGCCGCCGCCGCCGCTAACACTCGACTGCTGGCCGAGGGAACTAAATAGGTGTCTTAAAGCCATTTGCGCCACTGGATGTACGAGACCCCGTGGCTGTTTCACTGAGCTCGGCGGCTGCGGCGTCTCAACACCGTTCCTGTTGGCCAGCACATGTCTCGCCTGCTGGTGGCCGAGCATCATCGGATGCTGTTGCTGCTGCTCGCCGTTTGCGAATCGCGCGTACAGGTTCGCGGCCGCTAGCTGCTGCTGGTTCCAGGCTTGCTGCTGCTGCTGAGATGCTAGATACATTGACTGGGTGAAGGGGCTTGAGGACATGAGATGCTGCTGGTTTAGGTGAGGAACTTGGCCGGCATTGCTAACAAGGGCTGGCTGCCCTCCGACGAGGCCCATCGTTGAGGGCGAGCGTTGGATGTCTTGTATCACTGACTCGGCCAGGTGAGCTGGCACGTTGAACTCTTGGTCTGCGAAAATGGGCAGATTGTTGTTGTTGTTTGCTTGTTGCTGTTGGTGGGCATTAGGTTGGGTGTTGTGAGCTTGGCTCAGGTAGTTGGCTTGCAGCTGCGCTTGCGGCTGCTGGTAGTCTGCGGCCTGTTGGCTCTCCATGGTCTGATATGTCTCTGTTTGCTGTCTTGGCGCCGCGAACACTCCAGCGGTGGGCCGCTGCTGGTAGAGGAGCGGGATCTGGATTGAGCGGATGCCCGACGAGAGCGGCTGCTTTTGGCCGGCAGCTCCAGCCGGCCGGTCGCTGTCTTGCTGCGCCCGCTGGCCTCCTCCCTGTCTGGCCGACTGCTCACTGGATGCGTGAGGCCTTGTTGTCGTGGGCGACACCTTAACCTGCTGTTGCGAGGCCGACATTTGTTGCTGGTGGCCTTGTTGTGCCGCGCTTGCTTGCAATTGGCCGGCCTTCTTCAGGGGCCTTTGTTGGTCCGCTCTGGCCTCGGCCTTTGGCGCCGCCGCTACCATTGTTTGCGTCTGGGCGCCCGCACTGTCTCTCGACTTGGACTTGAGCACGTGGTTGCGGATGAGCTGCTCAGTCGAGTAGAGTTTAGCCCCTTCATTGGCGCCCTCCGAGTTGGCTCGGGCTTGGCTGGTGTAGCGCTCGAGTGTTTGGCCGGCGCTTGATTCGTGGCGCGGCGAACGGTGCCTGGCTTGGCCCGGCTGACTAGAGATATGGATGCTCGACTGATCCGTCAGGCTATCCGCCACCGTGCGCCCATCCGCGTTGGATGGCTCCACCTCTCGCCGCTCCGGACTCTTAGCTGGCGCTGCCGCCGCCGCAGCCGCCTCCTCGGCCTCCTCTTCAGCCTCCTGCTCTTGTTCCTCCTCCTCGTTGGCCGACCTCTCCTTCAGCGAGTCAATCGCTTCCGATTGCACATGCAACTCTGGCCTCTTCATCAGGAAGGCGCTCGAGTCGTCGTCCTCGATCACCTCGACCATTTCAGAGAAGTTGATTGTTGGCTTGGCGCCCTTTGCAAGCGAGCCCAAGCTGGCCCCCTGGTCGCCTGTTCCCAGCAGTCTGGCTCCAATGAGCTTGGCCTTGCCGCTGAACTTGTTTGTCTTCCTCTCGTTCACTTGGCCGCCCTCCCTTTCGACGCCACCTTGAGCCTTCGCCCCACTCTCGAGGCTGTCGCCCTGAACGGGTGGTCTAGTTTTCACTGTCCGCTGCTCAGGTGCCGGCCCTGGCTCAGTGGCGCCCTCAGTGGATCTGGTTAGCGAGCGAGCCTTCAAGAGGCCGCTTCCGCCCACAGGAGCCACCACAACAATCTGGGGTCCGCGCGGGTTGGCCGCCCGCTCGCCCTGGTTGCGCCGCTCAACAATGTGGTCTATCACCTCGGCCACGTGCTCGCCCGCCGTGCGCCGCTTCGGGTTTGCCTGGTTGGGGTTGGCGGAGTGGGCGGATAAAGAGCCCGAAGTTGGCTCGTCCGCTGTCCTTGTCTCCTCCGCGGCCGCCATCAAACCAGTGTCGCCCTCTAGCGGCTCGGCCATCTCAGCCCCAAATCGAGCCTGCTCGCCGGAAGGCTGCGAGCTTGCACTTAAACTTGTGGATATGGCACTTGCAATTGCTTCAAAGCTTAGCTCATCCTCCTGCCGCCGCTCCTGCTCTGACTTGTGCGGCTCTGGCTCCCCGTTGGCCCCTTCTGGCGCCCGTCCCCGCTCGCCCATCACCAGAGGGTTGCTCGCTGGCTCGCCACTCGAGGGCTCCGCCTTTTGGGCTCCATCTTCAATCTCTGAGTTGCTGCCGCCGCCACTCCTATTTAAAATAATGTACCTGCTATTGCTCGGCCGGCCCCCATTGGCCATCATAATGTTTGCGCTCGTTCGCTTGGCCTCGCTTGCGCTGCCAACCTGCTGCGGCTTCCTGTCGGCCGTTGCGGCTGCCGGCCAAAGGATGCCGAAAGTTGGTGGAATGATTATGTTCAGATTAGCTCGCTTCCTTCTGTCTCGCGTTCTTAATCGCGCGCATCAATCCACTTACCTGCACCTGACTCATGCTCGCCGCCCGCCTCAGCATCCCTTTGATCCTCGTCCTCCTCCTTTCGAGACCACTTGTACGCCTGGTTAAGCTTCTTCATCGCGAGCCTTCTCGCCTTTTGCGCCTTCAGCGCCCGCTTAATTGGCCCCTCCGAGGACGCCTTCTCGCCGTTTAACCAATGTGATTTATTGCCGACATTTTTGGCCATCCTAGCGGCCATTAAGTTAGCCGCTTGTTTGCTCTCCCGAATCCCAGTCTCTTCCTCGGGCTCTGCCGCCCTCAATGCGCCCTCTTCCTCCTCCGCCCCCTTCTCGCTGCCCTCCTCTGGCTCCTCACCTGCGCGAGGATTCGTGGGCGAGGATGCGACCCTTTCCAGCTGGTAGAGAGCGGAGCCACCGGCTGGCTCCTGCTCGGCGCCGTCGGCCAGGTCGGAGCTCTGGGGCTCGGGGGTTGTGGTGGCAGGTGGGGCTGTTGAGCCGCTTATTGCGCCCACTTGGTCGAGATTCTGGTTGTTTATTCGAGGGGGGGGGAGTTTGCATGAGTAAGCGTTTGGGATGGTTGCAAGGAGGTTAGATCAATGAGTTAGGTGTCCGAGTTGAGTGGGGGTTAGTTGGAGGGCGGGCGGCTAGGTGGCGCCAGGGTGGCCGCAGACCAAACACAAACACCATCAACAGCAACACGCAAGCAAGGCCACCCGCTACAGTTGTAAGTCTCGAATTTGGTGTTAAATATAACTCGAAAGCGAGTTGGTAAATTTAGAGCCCAATTGATTGCACGATTGTGTTCATGTTCGGGCGATCGGGAAATGGGCCAATTTTAGACCAAATCGGCTGCATAATTTGACGAGCGAGCGAGCGAGCGAAAGCGGCAGACGTCTTGCGGCCGCTCGAGCTGGCCAGAGGTAAGGAACGCGATGATAGATGATGCAGCCGATGGTGTGCAATAAAAGTCCACGACCAAATTCGAACGCAAGTCGGCGGTGACGAGCAGGTTAATTTGGCGCAAAACGGCTTCATTTAACGGCTTATTGGATCCAAAGGTGAGCTGTCTGTTAGCTTTAGTAAGCTGAGTTTGGCTGAGCTTATCTCCGAGTGGATGAACTCTGGCGGCCGCTTGCAACAGGTTGATGCCATTGGATCGGGGGAGCCCACGCAAACTTGTTGGCCGCGGACGAGGGTTGCTGTGCAAACACAGGGAGAGACACACACAAATGGAGGGGGGGAGGGACACGACCATCCGCTGGTCCAGTTGGAGCCTCGGGCGGCGGCCGCTGCAGTTCGGGCGAGGCGGCCGGCTGCACGCTGGCTCACCTGGCGTCCGTTTAGTCGGCTTTAAATTAGCCAATTGGAGGAGACAACAGCGCAGCAGCGAGGTTGGTCCGCGCGAACGAAGCCCAAGAGGCGATGAGAAGCCATCAAGTCGGTTGGCTCAAATATGTGTTTGGTTTGTCTGTTTTGCCTAACAAGCGAATGGCGTTTTGCGGCCGCTCGCCAGAAAGTTGCGCAATTGGGAACTCGAGCTGGAGCTCGAGCTCAGCCCCAGCCTCTGGCTTCAGCTGCCAGCTTTCGAACTCGAATTGGCCGCCGCTAACTCGATCTAGCCAAGCTAACAAACTAACTTACACATTCACCGCCGGCTCATCTGTCTGAGCGACGGCACGGCAAACTCTAGCCGAGAGTTGTGTGTCTGTGTGAACTCGGCCGGCCGGCTGGCTGGCTAACTGGCGAGCTAACCGGCGAGCTAACTGGCTCGTTGGGCGAAAGTGGCCGCCGCCTGGATGCGACGGCGCCGATCTCGCAGATCTCGCGGATCCGCAAGCCGGCTAATCGAGTTTGTTTGCGACTTGTCCGCGGGCCAAAGAGCGGCTAGAGTGTCGGCCGCTTTGTTCGCCTCCCCCCACCTTAATGGGCACTTGTTGCGGCTCCAGGAGGCTTGTTTGCTGACCGCTCGCCTGGCCGGCCGGCCGGCCATTCATTCAGTGGAAACTTCATTATCGTGATGAGAGTGCAACCCTTTTGGCGGGCGGCCCATCCGCAAGCAGATCGATCGGCTCTTTCTCCTCTCGCTCTCACTCTCGCAGCTGGCGAGCGGCCGGCCCACTTTTGAATGGCACTTTCACGATCCTCCACCTGCGCGCTCGGCTGAACTGCTGCGAGCGCTGTGAGTTATGGTCAGCCAATGTTTCAATTGGCTGGAGTTGCGATTGAAAGGCCACTGCGGCGCCAGAACCTTTCAATTGGAGGCGGCTGCAGAGGGGCGACGATCGGCTGCACAGCCTCGTTTGGTCGCCGCTTGTGCGCCTTGCTCGGCCCAAGTGGCTTGTGTTATTGTTATGTTCGCAATGGGCCCATTTGAGCAGAGCGAGAAGCGCTCGCCCCGGCTCAGGTGTCTCAACCGGCCCATCTAAACTGAAGCGGCCGAGCGGAGGCAAAGGCTTGCGCGCGCACTACGAGCGGCCGACATGCGAGCGGCAGGAGGAAAGCGAGGCAGGCTTGGTGTTAACAGGGCCGGCCGCTTCCGCCGCCAGCGGTGCACTTGTTGCGGCCGAGCAATGATGGGCGGACGAGCGGGCGCCTTTGTGAGTTCAGTTCCGCTCCATGGCCGCCCATTGTTGTCGCTGGCCGGCTGCTCGCCGCTTGAGACTGGCGGCCGGCCATAAAGCGGCCGGCCGAGTGGAGCCGAGCTGCGAGCAATGGAGTGCGAAGTGCTGTCAAAGCGTCAACGGCGGCGCTAGACGGGCGGCGTACAAATTACGCGCAAGCGATATTGTTCAGCGCAGGTGGCGCGCGCTCACCTCGCAAGCTGGCCGCCGCTTCCGCCAGCAACGGGCCTTCCTGTTGGCGAGCTCGGCGGTGGGCCGAGCGCTGCAGTGCGGCGGCGGC
>ENA-UOVY01000577-UOVY01000577.1-plant-metagenome-genome-assembly--contig:-NODE-577-length-15207-cov-7.720763_pt1 | contig 15207 bp, 5 predicted proteins | sample MGYA00249840_ERZ761561 | MGnify/ENA primary metagenome ERZ761561 (study PRJEB28882, sample SAMN05720143) | plant metagenome | isolation source: Guanajuato, Mexico | place: Mexico:Guanajuato, Mexico...
AGTTCTGGTAAATAATAGGCAGGAACTGAAGAATGAGAAGAATAAAGTACCTCTCTGAATAGCTACTTTTCTTACTTATGTTTCTGATCAATAGAAAAGAGTTGCTGTCCTCAAGTTCAAGGCCTTAGAGTTATAACGGAATTACAAAGAAGTTTATTCACTCGAAGCTGGCAAAGGGGAGATTTCCCACTAGCCTTCACAGGAGCAACACAATCATGGCCAAAAACAAAACAAAAAAGATCGTATAGTACGAGAAAACCAATGGCATTTATCTATTCTAAGTAGTTTCTTTTTTTCTTTTTAGAGGACCTGACCTGGCCAACTAAAATTCCAATGCTGCAAAACTATTGGTTTACTGAATGAGGGTGGGTAGACCTAAACGCTGAAGTGTTGTTATTTACTTCCTTCGATAACATAGATTGTCCACTCTTATGCCCCATGCATAAAAATGGCTTGTGCTTTAGCACGTTTCGAATAAAAGAATAGAAAAAAGTAGGTGGATCGGGATCGCTATTACGAGTATTTGAGTTCTTGTTTTCCTTTCCTTGGAAAGGGAATTATTTCATGAGAAGTGCACCGGTAGAAATGTGACTAAATATGATCTTGATCTATAGCTCGGACACCTGGGACCATACTATTACGATGATGATGGAACGTATGCGATGGGACCTAGAGATCAGCATAATGGAAGAAGTTACTCCTGAGATGAGAGTATCATATCGATCTAGTATCTACTTTTTCACGGGGACCTTGATCTTTCCATCGATCCTTAGGCGAATTCATTTACTTGAGTACTGTACTATCTTTCTTTATACTACTATTCTTTTCTTGATACCGCTTTTCCTTTGCATCTGGGATCCGCTTGACCACCTTCTATACGCCTTGTTCTTGGAAAGGCAAAACCATCAAAGCGTTGATTAAAGAAAAGTAACTCCCATCCTATAAGACCTCGGATCTCCCCTTCGTCTGCCAGTGCCTGGTCAATCATGGCAATAGCTAGCTCCTGAATAAGCTACTGAATAACCGACTTCACTGTTGCTATTAAATAGCTCTGCAGCGAAGGTAAACATGAAAAAAACATTAATTAAAAAGAACGGATATGACAAAAAGTAGGATGACCAACCTATCGCTAAAAGTACTAGACTTATTTTCAATCTACTCTTCATTTCTATTACACATCCGCAGCAAGGTTCGCTATCGCTGTTCCGCTATTGGATTTGGAACCACCCTTTCCGAGGGTAGCATTAGTTTAAGCAGATTTCCCTTGCCCGTGCCTTATCGCTATCCAGGGCCGTTGATAGGATTCGATTCTCAAAGTCAACCTCCAAGGAAGCAAAAACCTTTCCCCGGGGCCTAGGATCGGCTCATCAGCCGTAGCCTGACCGTAAAAGGAACTAGTCAAAGCTCTCGGCTCATACTTTCCACTGTTTCTTTCCCACGGGTCATCTCTGTATAAGCTGGGAGTCAGTCGGTGGTTAAAGCACCAAGCAGCAAGCATTCATCTTCTTATTATTAAGTGTGCTTGTTAATAGACACCTTTGCTATGAGCGTAGGAAGCTGCAGCCTTTTTTCATCGTACGTCAGTAGCTGCTCTCTTTCAATTAGTTCCATGCTAGTATCAGTTAAGTCAGTTAGCAAGGGCGCTTAGCTTCTTATCATTTGCTTTCTTAGGGAATAGAGGGGGGTGCGGTTTTTCTAATCATACTACTACCAGAGTAGCATTTGGTAAGGCCATAATGGAAGAAGGGAGAAAACAGAGTGCTTTGGGAAGGACTAGTACGCTATGTTTGTTGGTTTACTCCCTCTGGGGGTGCTTTTTCTACGAATATAATCAATTCAATAATGCTATCCGGTACGCCCCAAACCCTTAAGAGCTGCTTCCCTATTCCTCTTCGTCTTCGGATGATATTTTCCTAAAAGCAAGGATAGGTTTCTTTTGCAAATGATCTGATCTAACAATTGAATGAAAGCACATGGTTTCGGATCCAAGCACATGGTTAGCGGCTCTGGGCAAGGGATGCTGTAGTTTTTTCTGAATGTTCTAGCTAAGAACTGTTATTATTCGCTCCACTATTGCAGAAGAGTGAAAAAAGCGGATGGAAGCTGGGCTCTTCTTTACAGGCCATCAACAAGTAGAGGAAGGTCGATTGGATCATGTCCGAATGTCATCCCATTGCAGAAGAGTGAAAAAGCGGATTTCTGTATACATACCATATGACAGAACAACTCTTTTGACAGCTGACCCGTAGGAGGAAGCACTGCACTCGTTATTTCGTATGGAAACCCGCGGAAACAAAGGCCTCGAAAGAGGAAGCAATGGGTACCCTATTTGAGTTACCATCCTTGGCATATGGCTACTCTCAATTACTTTCTTTCCTAAACCACATAAGCAAAGCGAAAGAACTACATATGGTCTGATACTTATATCCTTGAAAAAAGTGGGATACTAGTTATGTAGGCAGCTCACGTTACTGAAATGTATCGGATGCTCGACCAAAGCAAGCCTGTCGTAGAATCGATTTACGATCGATTCCTTTATAAAGTATACCTACACTCTTTAGCAATATTAAATATACTCCAGAGCATATTCAACACATCTCTTCCAGGGTGTCGGCTAACATAATGTTTTTGCCCCACGCATACTATCACACAAGCCGTGATAGAGCACAAGGGATAATTACAAATACCTGGTACCGGCAGCTCAGTCAAGAAGACAACAACGTCTCACAGACTGACAGAAAAAATCCACCAAGGAAGAGGCTCTGAAAAGAAAAGATTTACAAATGAAAAAAACAAATAAAATACCCAGACGAGTACTGCAGGAGGCAGCAGAGAAAATAAGGATAGCTCGGGACTACGCCGTTTTTTTAGATAATGATATCTTGTTAAAGAGATCGGAAATCAAGAATAGTTTGATTCAGCCGACTCCTAATGTTATAAGGGAGTTTGTTAGAGAGTCAAGAGACTGCGACTCTGACGTTTATAAAAGAGAGTACAGGCTAAATGATTATCGCCAGGCGCCTGATAAGATAGCCTTAAATATAAATGCAGGGGGTGATGTGGTACAAACTGTTAGAATGTGGGAACTTGAAAATAATAAGTTCAACGCTGATCTATGGACCCCCCCAACTAAAAAATTTGTGGTGCTTACACCACAAATTTTAGACAAACTCTATCTCTTCTGGGAGAACTTCCTAGGAAGTTACGAAAATGAAGGTATTAACCGCAAACAGAACACAGATCCGGTATCTAAGGGGAAAGTCTTTGACTTGCTAGCCAGCCGTAGTAGTAATAATACGAATCAAACCCCCGAAGAGTTAAGAGAGATTCAAACTCAAATTGAGCATCTGACTATCCACTTTGATGAGGGTAGCGTCCATGAGTCAGCAGGCCAGTTGAAGGGGAAGTTCTTCAATAAGGATAGACAATCAGCTAAGGATTACCTTCTTGATAAATTGAAGGATGATAAAGATAAAGATATTGTTAGAGGTTTGGGCACCTATACACTGGAATGTGTAGCTATACATGTCTTAAGCAAGCTGTTTAATGTGTTTTCTTTGGAAAAGACTAGTGTGCTAGCAGCCGCATTGATATCAGAGCTAGATATAACTGCTAAGACGGAATATAATAATGCACTATTAGCTGAAATGCAGCGCAAAAAGGAAGAAACTGAAAAGCGAATAAAGCGCAATGATGAAAAGCTAGCCAAGGCTGCTATGATGAATGAAGGTACTGATACAAATATTGATAATATACACGATGAGAAAAAGCTTCAGGGCACGGAATCACCTGCTGGTATTATCCCTGACCAGGGAACAGATGGGCGACATATAGACCAATCTATACAGAATAAATCGAGTAGTAATAAAAAGAGCACTAAAAAGAGTGATGTTATAAGGAAACGAATACGTAAAGGTAACCCCCATGCTATAGGGGGCGCCCTGTTTTCCTGGCTGCTTTATATGGAATTGATAGCTCTCAAACAACCTCCTGTAATCCGCAAGTCAAAAAAGGCTATAAAACACGTCAGACAGCCCGGGTATGTAACCTGTCTTTTTGACATTAAAGAGCTGCCGTTCTATTCATACCTACCTATGGTATGCCCCCCTGTCGATTGGGATATAAGCTCCCCATCTCCTCTAGGGGGTAATTTATATCTGTCTGATTTTACAGGTGGGTACCTTACATCCCAGGAATCAAAGAGGGGTTCTAGACCATCTGTGTCCGTGTTAGCTAACAAAGCGGGCGGTTCTTTTGACATCTTAGTGGATCCCAACCAAGCTAAAAAGCTATTTGGTGCCGTAAATAAGCTTCAGCGACAGCCCTATAAAGTAAATACTAAGTTATTAGAGTTTTTATTAGAACATTGGGATGAATTAGTGAAGTGTGGCCAACTCATGCCGACCATTCTAGCATCTATTAACAGAGCTGAAGGTCTAAGGAGACTAAACGATCATTTTTTAGAAAACGATGCGCTTAGAGCTTGTTTTTCTTATGAGGCCATATCCAACACATTGTTAAAAAACATACAGAGTTCCAACTTCGAAGCAAATATAATAAAAATAGCTGAAGCATACGCCGGCTATAAATTCTATATACCTGTGTTTTTAGACTTCAGGGGGCGGAATTACCGGTACGGACCGTTCCATTACCACGAACGCGATCTAGTTAGATCACTCATCCTCTTTGCTGATAGTGAGGATTCGCCCGCGGTTACTATGAATACGGATAGTCTCCAACCTGTTAATACGGATAGTATCCAACCCGAGAATACGGATAGTGTCCGACCTGGTTTATGTCTTAATACATTTGATAATTTTGTGTTATCAATGGCCTTCCATTTCATAAAATGCAAGTCATACGAGGCTGGAAATCTAATGTGCCAGACTCTAGCACAGTGGGAAAAAGATGGAACCAAGTTTTCGGATCATATATTCCTATATGTCATCATGGCCAGAAACCCTTTTCAGTTTTTATCAGCATCTCTAACATTGTATAACTATATGATACATGATAACAAGGATGACATACTATGCACGCCTGTTTGCCAGGACGCCTCAGCAAGTGCATATCAGATGTTGAGTTACTTTTTGTTGGATATTAACATGGGAATTCATACAAATCTTTTAACCGTGAATTCGAAGGAATACCCTGTAATCCATGATATATATGAATTCATGCTCGATCAATTAATTGAATATATCAGGAAGGTTGAAGAGCAGCAAATGCTGGTTAAACTAGAAGCAGGGAAAGAAGCACCCCCTGTTAGATCAATAGCTAATTTGGTTCGAAATGTGTTTGATCGTAATATAGTGAAACTACTCTATATGCCTAAGGTCTATGGGAAACATGAATATACCATGCGAAATGACCTTAGGGTTAAGTTAGCTAATTACATGATGGCAGATGATATAGAGTTAGTTTCGGATCATTGTATCAATTTTTGGAAAGATAACTTCGTAAAGTTGAATCAACTTATGGATCTTATCCATTCGATTAGCTGGATAGGCGCCGCACACGACCATCCTGTCAAATATTCTACGAATTACTGGACCACCCTACAAGATTATAAGCTGTGCGACTCCACAAAAGTTAATTTTCAGTATAAAACTCCTGATAAGGGTGATAAAAAGTCCTCGGTGACACTAAATATTACCACCGATGTAAGAGACACTAGGAAGACATCATCCTCATCCTTTGCTAACTTCATCCATCAAAAGGATGCGTTTGCAGCACTCTGTTTTATGGATTATCTCCTTCAATACCAGGATAATAAGGGGGCTATTCCTTTATACATAGTGCATGATAATTATGTGACTACCCCAGAACATGCTGCAATTTGCCCTGCTATTTATAGGCGTGCGTTAGTTTCTATGGGCCACCCGCTGTTCATAATCAACAAATTTATTTATGACAATATCATAGATCACGCTATTGCATGTGGAATAGATAGCTTCACCGATGAAGAGAAGAATACGGCACGTCAAATGACTGATATTTACAATTGCAATGTTATATCTGATTTGGTACCAAAATCAAATCCTGAGGATATTCAACCTATTCCTGTGGGTTTTCTAACCCTCTGCTTAGATATTTTACGGACTACCAAAAATGACAAACTTATCACCGATCGTAGTTGGGATGTACGTGCTAAGAGAGTACTCGGAATATACAAGGTTTATGCTAGTGATATGATATCAGATGATGGGATTGAAAGATGGGGGATTTTTCAAACACATCTATATCAAAATACCGACCAATTTAAAGATATTCTTTCGGGTTGTAATACCTTAGAAAAACCCGACTACGCATTGCACTTTTAAGGGGGTGTTCGGATTGCATCATTAAGGGCCTATCCTTACTGCTTCCCTGTTGTAAAGGGTTCATCATATTTTGTCCGTATCTTATAGCGGTTTAGTAGGTATAAAGATACCGAGGGCCCTACTTACCTCACGGTAAGGTATGGGGGTTAGAAGTGTGGGTTATAGGGACTTCTTTCACTTGTTTTATTTTCCTAAGAGTAACCTATTGATTAAGGACTATGAACTCAGATCGGGCTGGTTATCGAAACTTCCTAGTATAGCGTAGAACGGCGGTACGGGATACAGTTCTTCTTTGTTATAGGAGTCGAGGTTACCCCCCTATCGCTAAAAGGAAACAGGCCTTCATTCTTATATTATTTTCTATTCCGACGATGGCCAGTCCCTGTCAACTAGATAGGTAGTAAGCAAGTACTGAACTTAAATCCTATGGCTCGAACGCCTGCGTTACAAACATTAAGGGTAATGTTGATTCGTTTTCATTTTTTTTTTCAACACCGCCTTCCTATTCAAGGAAGATTAAGGCAGCAGTGCTGCGTCCTGCATACTATGAATCAAGGCTCGCCTTCACTCGGTCAAGGAGTAACCCTTTACCACCTTCCGGATATTGTGTAAGCTAGAACCTACTTCCTACCGTGCTTTACCTTAGCAGGGTGGGGTGGGGTCTTCTTATAACATAACAGGACTCCCTTGATCAAATGTCTTCAGAATTCCACACCTCAAGGCCTCCATCCTCATAAAGCATAAGAGCTTTGTCATTGTTGTCGGCCAGTAATAACTCATCGGACGACCACTTAATATCTACACTATATAGATTTAGTACATCTAATATGTTATCTATGTCACAATCGTCGATTGTGAATTCGTCAGTTTGTTTAAAAACAATAAATAGTTCATGACCGTATCGACTATAGGTGATCCCCGGATACCGAGACTCGAGCAAGGAATCTACAGTATTCTGATAGAAATTATGTAATATAACGTGTGTTATTTCACCTATGGGTGTTATCCCCGTGGAGGGGATAAAGCCGTCATTCTGAAAGTCATAGATAGGGAGATCTATAACCCTTTTAACCAGATTGAAATATACTCCATATTGGTTTGTAAATTTCTGGGATGTTAATATACGTGATGTAGGGATATAATTCATACTATCACTCAAATCAATACTTACGACTTTAACGACATTTTCTTGTCGATTCAAGAATGCGTAATGCTGGGCCTTCAGATCTCTGAATTTATAAATGTTAGGCTGAGCTTTAATAACTGTTGTTAACATAACATTGGATAACCCCTTCAATACAAGTAGGTCCATAGGATTTCTACACTTATACACTCCTATAAGACTATGAGTATCCAGATTCCTTTCATCCAACCATAAATACCCCTTCGATGCTTCCATACGAATCACATCATAGATTAAAGGGGGAATCTCCTTAATATTAATTTGATAATAAACAATGGGACCAAAACGGTAGTCATCTGTTAAGTTCAATTGATTTATGAAATTATCAATCATGAAAGGCAGCACACCTCGAACCCTCCAAGAATCGTTATAGATAGATCGTACTTCTAAAACCAGCTTCTGTTTTTCCCAATTAATTAGGGGAGGAGGTGAAATTTGACGACGAGATATAATCATCGAATGCCCTGGATGTTGGGTACCCTTAGTAGTATGTATTGTCATATTTGTGTGTTTATCCTGTAGTTCTATATAGGGTTGGGGTTTTTCTTTTTTTTATAGTTGACGGCCTACCCTATATCTCTATAGTTGTTATTATGCAGGAGGGCTATTATAACCCTCGTGTTCTTTATCACTATAGAGATGAAGGCAATCAACTTAGTATGCGTGGGGCAAAAACATTATGTTAGCCGACACCCTGGAAGAGATGTGTTGAATATGCTCTGGAGTATATTTAATATTGCTAAAGAGTGTAGGTATACTTTATAAAGGATACCGCTCTAAGGCGCTAGCACATCACTTTACAGTGAGGATAGGTTAAGTTGGTTTTCCCTTATAAAAGCACAACTTTCTTGAAGATTAGGTAGAAGAGCACCGAGCTGTAGAAGAAAGCTATCACTGCGAATTCCGTGGTTCGAGATGTGGTTAGGGTTGTACCGTAGGACTGTACCCTCGCTGGTGGATAGATCTACTGCTTTTCTTACAGGTTTTTTATTGATCTTACGGGTTATCTTATCTATCTATTTATTCTGCTTTCTTATCAGGGTTGTCAGACTTCTTCTTAGAAGCTTTCTTCTTACTAGAATCTTTGATATTCTGTGTACCAGGTTTCAACCGATCAGAATTAGCCAGTTCTATTCGGAGATCTTCATTCTGCTCCAGCAAGCTCTTAATTAGCTTATTGGATGTAGGATTCAAACTATTTACATCCCCTTCTCCTACATGAATAGGTTTAGTTCCAACCCATTTACCATGCCGGTCAAAAACGAAATCACGCTTCTTCTTTTCCTCGTACCGTCCATAGAGGGCAAGAGTGATGCCTAAAATCACGGGGATATGCAGTTTTCGAAATCCATATTGTGGTTTCCAGAGGTCAAATCTGCTTACGTGATTCATGTGAGAACCAAGGCCAGCTCAACCAAAGCGTGCCATAGACTTCAGTGCTTCTTCAGTGCTTTAAGAGAATCAAAAGTACGATTGTATTTGTGGTCATTGGACGGAATAGGCCCGGCACGTCACCTTTCGAATCGAACACAGGAATCATCTGAAACAGGCTCATGAACCCTTGTTTTGGAAGCGGAATCTATCATTCCTACTCTTTTTCAGGTCTCGGGCCATAAATCGTTAGAAAAGACGATTTCGATTAGTGAATGGGCGCGCTCCTGCTGATCCAGCACTTGATTGACCTTGCTTCTGGACTTGATGGAAGGAGAGAAGTCAACCTTTCCTGTACCCACGGATGATATCCTGAATGCAAATCTATGGATGTATGAAACCACGAGAGGGAACTGTCTACTAGACCCGCACCAAAACAGAGCTAGCCTTGGGAATGGATGAGATGAGTTCTAGTCCGTATTTTAGGAAGGCCAGTGCTTGAAATGATGTTTTCTAGCTGGAAAGCAGTTGCGCTAACGCTTTCCTCTTACTCACTATCGCGAAAGCCGTCTAGCACATCCTAAGTTTTCTTGCTTGGTTCAGATGCGCATCCAATTAGGGAAGAACCCCGCCCCGAAATGAGTTTGTTTCTATGGCAGAAATGAGCTTCCTTTCTGGAGTGAAGTGGAAGCATGAGTGCTTACACGAACGGAGGAAAGCGAATTACTTACTTGCTTGGGTGAAAGCTCGGTGGAAAGCTATTCCACTGGCCGGATAAATAGTGGCTATCCCGGCACCTTGACTTGAATTGAGTTGACTGCTTCTTAGCATTGACCTCTTAGCCGAGTTCTGTCACAATCGCCGGCTAGGCTGCTTACTCGAAAGGGACTGACAACTCTTTGAGGCCGGTGTGAATCTACCCATTTCTTATCCATTGGCCAGGTCCCTGTTCTGTCTTTCGTATTCTACTCGCATTGAGTGAACTGACACATTGATTGGTATTGGTACCAGATGTGAATGAATGAGATCATTTCTGTTTGTCGGGATGGGAGCTGATATCGGTCCTTTGGACCTTGATAGGTGGAAGGGGAGTTCATGAAGTCGGAAGTTTGATACAGCCTAAGATTGGATCTCTTGATATCTGACCTTGTTCCCAATTCCAAGCGTGGGCCGGGGCAATCATTCCTTGCTGCTAGAGACTAGAGAACAGACAAGAGATTTTCTAGACGACGGGATGGATTTCATTCCCTTGCTAGATAACAGATCCCTTTAACAGAGCAACCAATATCAAACAAAACAGGGTCATGAAGCCCTCACTCAGATTGCAGCGAAAAGGCTCCTCAATCTTCTTTTTAGGGTTTCGTACAGGAATCATTGGAAAAGAGGGTTTTATGACGGGAATTGACACGCTCCAGATCGTTTCTTGGATTGACCCGGGCCTATGCATTGGGAATCGTATTCTGTACTTTCGCGCATAGGTGAGACTGAACTATTCCTATTCCTTGCCCAAACCTATGAAGGGTTGGTAGTGGAACACATAATCACTGGCTGGATGATTCTCACCTGCTTCTATGAGAACTAGAACCGGCATCCAATGCAGTCTTTAGAGATTCCTCGGCATCCAATTCCAAGGTTTGTTTTCCCTTCTTCTCCAATTACCATTTCTTTTTGCTCTCATCCTGTTGTTAGAATCTGGTAGGGGTTGAGGGACGAAGTGCATTTTACTATGGGCCAAAAGTCCAACCTGCTATTTTCAAAGCGTAGAGGGCTGCCGAGTATAGGTTTTGCTTGTGAGTGTACTTAGTCTACGGCCTGATCTTAACAAAGGTTCATACCGGATCTTAACAAGGGCAGCAGAAGGGATGTTTCTGGCGAGGCTAGAATAGAATTCGAATAGTTTCCCGCTGGGATGGGACTTCCACCGCAGTCTTGCTAATTTCAGTAGGCATGGCAGAAGAACGGAAAATGCATTGATCAATAGCAATAATAGATCCACCCAAACCAGCTTTCTCGGAGAGGAGAAATAGTGGCTTAGAACCCGCATCAAAGCTGGCAGACTTGTTTCCATCTATTGGGCGGCACCCTTACCCTTCATAGACAACTTCTCGAGCGTCTCGCCAAGCGCACCCACTTCAGTGACCTATATGGCTACTCGGGATTCATCCAAATCCCTTCCACTCAACCCAAGCTAACGAGCCAGAGCAGAGCATCTTAACTTAATGTAATGTTCGACGTTCTTACTTCCGCTTACCAAAGCAAAGAAAGAGTTCTTACTTCCTTCCACAAATTTAGGAGAAACTAAACTATGAGTATGAAAAGAAAAATAGAACTTTGGGATGATAATGTAGTATCATTAGGATCCATCTACAATCACTGGCAAGAAATTACAGGTAAACCCGACTCCAGCTCTTGGCTGGAAAAGCTGCGAAACTACGCCGTCCGAAAGGAATGGACTACGGCATTCAGCGTCATGAAGAATTTGCCCATTGAGGACATAGCCAGGCTGAAAGAAAGGAATAAAATCGAAGACGTTTTCATGTTTGTTAATGACCCTGGAGAAAAGCGGGCCGTTGCCAAATTTCTGGCCCACAAAGGAGTCGACAAGGATACCCTTAAAACACTTTTTTCTCCGGACGTTCTGGCAAACCCCCCGTTGGACCAGAATGAGGAGCCGGAGCCGGCGAGAGATTGGGATCTCAATAAAAGTCCTCGGCTAGAGCTGGATCTCAATAAAAGCCCTCCGCGAGAGCTGGATGAAGCCGGAGACGACGGAGCTGAATAAAAAATAAGGGATATGTATGAATTTGCTTTCTAATACAGCGCAGCGTTGGTAGCTTCATTTCTTGTGCAGAAAGAAGCGAGGCCGCTGCCTCCCTAGGCTGCGGGAAGGAAGAGTGGGTCAGAGGTTGATTTCTTGTTCAAAACTGGAATAGCTCCTAGGGAAAGACACCCATCTAGTCTCCATTCCATGGCGCATTTGCTGCAATTGCATTGTGCTAGAAATGCGGATCCGTCGTGAGAAAATCGATTCTTCCTTTCTGGAGTGAAGAGGCGGAGGTCCCGTTATTCCCATTCCCATATTTAGAAAAGCGATTCATTTCCTCGGACAAGCGGTGCCGTGGTGATAAAAGCCCTTGTTCCTGGTGCCGTAGCTAGTGTTGGGATCAGTCGTGAATCAAATCCTTTGTTGCGTGACTGCCTCAGTCGTATCCACTCCGTTCGTGGAGCTGTCTTTCTTATGCCGGATGCCAAAAGAGTGATGCTAGAGTTCCGACTGTCTATTAGGCAGTGTAGGAGTGAACATTCTTTTATCCAGTGCGAAGCATCCTTGTCTTGCAGTACTTCAGTAAAGCCGGCCACCCCATTGTATTTCATAAGATAGGGATATTCGGAAGGACCCGTTTCGAGTAGATCACGCACCTATTGTATTTAGTGTGATCTTGTGGGAGAGTAAGGCAACGAGTGAGCTACGATTGAGACTCCTTACGGATGTTAGGTTTTTCGAATCACCGATTCCATCGATCGAGAAAGTAAGCAGCAGGCACGAGTAGACCGACTGATAGCAACGGCGAATCAACGCCCGACCCGGCTCTTTTGTCCTTTTGTTCGCAGAAGGGAGATCCTGTGCGCTAGCTATATCAGTTATGGATGGAGCCCTCACTCAACCGACCTGCTACCTGGAAATCCCCAATGCACCAATGTACCAAAGGCACTGTACTTTGAATAGGAAACACTTCCCTACTTCACTTCCTAATTAATAAAGTAGGAGGTATTCGAGTACGGAGGTACTAGACCGTGATTCTGGTCCTGATGCGGACACACCTGTCGACAACAGAGAAGGGATTCAATTGAGAGCGGATAGCAAGATCGAATGAATGGATACTCTGAGATAGAACGAGAAAAAGCAAATTTGATTAATCCTACAAAAGCCTTACAAGGCAGGTAAACTTTATGCAGTATCTGCTACAAAAAGAAGGTTAGAGAACAGGTTCCATCTACTTTATCCGCTTTTGGGCATGAAGAACATGCTTCTTTCTCAATTTATAGGAATCGTTAACCGCAACTCTCCTTTTCAGGCTTGGATTGGTTTTTTGATGCAGTAGAGAAGCCGTTTCCTTTGAACTTGGTCCATCGGACAGATATAGACATGGAGAAGCTTTTCAATGTCAATCTTTCACTACTTTGTTTGGACCTTGCTTCTTCACTTAATGCTTGCTTTCCGTCTTGCCTTTGCTGGGCCTACGATAGGCTCTACTCCAATACGAAATAAGATTGTACATGAAGGTTGGTGAAAAGCAAAAGAAGCAATTGGTTCTCAAATGCCGTGACGTCACCTAGCTTTATTCTAAATTTTTCATTCTATTGGTATGTATAGTGTCTTTCATCTGCTTTTGAATTCATTCTGCCCACAGCCGTTAGGTATTATGACAAAAGGAACCAGCATGTTGCTCCTGAATCTACAGATAGAGAAGAGGGCACGTCTCTTTTTCTAGAAGCCGGTCTATGTTCTTATTCTTAATCTTTTTCTAAAGAAACGTCAGTTTCAAATCACTTCCATTGGGCTGAGCGGGTCATATATGCCTTTTGGCTTTCACCTATGTTATGTATTCTCTCACAATCACTCCTAGCAATAAGTGAAAAGGCGGCTATCGATACTGTCCCCTCCTCTTCTGTGTCTACTTCTCCAGTCGAGGAAGCATACCACCCAAAGCAAGACGTGAACAAATATTAACCTGAGCTAACAAAGCTTCAGAGTCCAGATCATACCAGCCAGAACCTGAGGTGAAGATGTTGATACCAGTCTACCTTAAATGCGTTTTGACATATTTTCGATTACCACAAATCAGGTGATTGTAGCTTACCTTCTCCGTGGCTTCAAGATTATGTATGCTATCTCTTTTGCTTTTTTCTATCTAATATACTATCTACATTCACACGCTTATTCCCAAGTAAAGGAACGAACAAGGAGGGGTGCCCGCCCTCTATGTGTTTGTTCTCTTAGCATTCTAATACCAAACTAGAAATAGGAAATCTACAGACCTTTTGTGGATCTATACGCGCATACGTTTTTGCTTGGCTTTTTCTTCACTCCGTTTTGTATGGCCAGTACCAATTTCCTATGCTAGTTTAGCTCATGGTGGTTCCCCTTTGGGAAAGGGGGTTCACCTTGATCCCAGTTTAGTAGGAATTGTTTGAAACTAAGGAGGTTGATTGAGCAGGAAGTTGGAAATGATCTGAGTGGCAGTAATCTTTTTGATCTAATCACAAAATGTCAATATCGAATTACTGAAAACAATTGAGAGGAAAGAGATAAGCACATTCTATTTATTTTCGAAAGCACATTCTATTTATCAATTGGCATTCGACTAAACGAATAGCATTTCGAACACAGTCTGACTCTTGAATTATCCCTCATCTGTTGACTGACTCCCCTACACTGCTAACGAGGAAGGATATGGTCTGGTAAGGAATGAATTGTAGTAGACACCCACTAATTGTTGAATAGTTCACAAAAGAATGGATTGGATCGAAAGGACTTTCCTACTTGGAAATAACAAGAGAACGAAAACACGGATTTTTCTTTGAAGGAAGCAGATCAATAAAATGAACACATTCAAAGTGTTAGGGAGGCAGTAAGTTCAATAACTAGCTAATAGGCGCTGTCTGTAGGATAGGTTTTAGGTGTTCCATGTCGTCAATTCAATAGTGGCAGATAATATCTAAATCTGTCTATTTTCACGGTGTAGGGCGGTAAATAGTAAGCATGGTGGTATAAATGGGGTAATTCCTCGAATTTCACTGCTTATGGGCTTGCTTCTGGTTCTAGTAGTAAAGTCAAGCTATTAGGTGATCATAGGCGTTAAAGCAAGGAAAGTTTCAATAGGCTTTTGAATAGGGTTGGATTTCACTCACTGGATCAGAGAAAAGCCTGGCCTTTCGTAAAAGCTCATAGGCACTGGCATTCACTCACAGGGTTTTGATAAGTTTGTTTGCACTTTCTGTGGCGTACCACTTTTCTCGATAGCCTTTTTATACATGCTTCTTTCAAAACGGAATGGGTTCATTCACAAGTAGAAAGCAAAACAAGCATCGGATGGGAGGAAAGCTACTTATTGTAGTTTTTTCCTAAACTAGTAACGTAACTAGAATAGTGAACTCTCTTTCGGAGAAGCATATGGAATTGCTTCACTGGCTTGCTTGAAGAGCTTTCTTTACTGCTTAATAAGAGAGTAAGCTATGTCTCCACTCCTTTTCTTGGGACTGGCTAGGAAAGCACAAGATGCCCTAGCCCAAAATCAAACATGGGTTCTAGCTCCTTACACCGACTCC
>ENA-UOVY01000578-UOVY01000578.1-plant-metagenome-genome-assembly--contig:-NODE-578-length-15150-cov-589.651408_pt1 | contig 15150 bp, 10 predicted proteins | sample MGYA00249840_ERZ761561 | MGnify/ENA primary metagenome ERZ761561 (study PRJEB28882, sample SAMN05720143) | plant metagenome | isolation source: Guanajuato, Mexico | place: Mexico:Guanajuato, Mexico...
TCTCTCTCTCTCTCTCTCTCTCTCTCTCTTTCGATAGATATCAATGAGCACGTCGGTGGTCTCAGCTGCGACCAACAGTCTCTCGTGCACTCAACTAGTGGAACCAACAAATTATATCGACCCATGAGCTCAGACTAATACAATTGCAACGAGTTCAAAACGCTCTCGTTTCTCTAGTCATAGAGCACAACGCTAAAGTGGAAAACGCGCGCAAGATGTCCAATAGCAAGAGCAACAGGCGAGGCCCCTCAGTCTACCTGCTTGGCGCCTCTTATCTGCTCCTCCTGATAGTCAAATCGGGCCAATCGGCGCCAACCTCCGATGGCCAACAACAGATCTCGAAACAGAAACTAACTCCAGAAGAGGCGAGACCCTTGGAAGCCAGAAGCCCGCGGCGAGCGCCCATCCAAAGGCGCACTGCCGATCAGCCAGAGCAGAGCGGCGCAAAATTCCAAGCGAGAATGATGAAAGGTGATGGCCAACAACAGGCCTCCTATTTCGAAGGCTCAGACTCTTGGATGGCGCACAATCTTGAGCCGACATTCACCGACCAAGAGCAGGGCGACGAGATGGTGGCACTTGCCTCATCAGATGGCGAGCAGGAATCCTTGAAGCTACCATTCGCGAACAGCTCATCGCAGGCTGCATCTAGCGACTTGAGACACAAAACAAAGGGATCGGAATCACATGGCGAATACCCGTTTGAAAAGGAACAGAGGTTCAGCCAGTCGGAGAGTTCGAGGCGGCAGCATGGCAAGAGGAGGCCGCTAGCTGATTACCTCTTCCAATCGGGCGCCGCCAGAGGCGACGAGGATCTGGATGACGAGAGCGAGGAGATCTCAAAGTCGCGCGATCACTTCCAGCGCCAACACGAGCGGAGAGAGCAAAACGGAGGACTCAAGACTAGACAACAGGTCGAGGGTCAGTTCGAAAGCTCCTATGGAAAGCCGCTGGAGCAGATTTTCAATCAGACTGGCAAGTCGATGGCACCAGTTTTCGAGAGAGACTGGCAGCCGGCCAATTCTGAGACTAGAGGCTACGCAAACAACGGCCAGCAGCAGATGGAGCCAGCCAGCGTTGCCGGCCAAAGTGCTGATTCCTCGGTCAACCAGATGGGTGGACAGCGATCGACCGGCCAGTGGGGAAGTCGCGACTCGTACACTCCAATGAGTAGGACTGATGCTGCAATTGAATTTCTGAAAAACGTGCTCAAAAGCAAGCAGAACCAACTGAACAATGCAACAAGCAGCCTGAACAAGCCTGATGATGGCTCAAAACAAGCTATGCTGCAGACACAGAGCACGAACAGGCCTCTCCTTTCGCCCTCTAGGATCAACCAGATATTCAACAACACAGCTAGCTTGACCGAGCCGAGCAGGTTTGAGCAGCAACAAGACAAGAGGATGGCCGAGGAGCAGCAACAACTCTTGCCGCCGAGCGACTTGATTGGAACCAAATCGTTTCTCACAAGTCAAGCTGATGCCAAGTTTTCCATCCTAGACGCGAAATCCCCGCCAGCTTTTGGATCAAGCTTCCACGCCCAAGACTATCCATTCGTGCCCCCAACAACCAGACCAACGGATCTTCAAGAGCCCATGTACGCGAAGAGCCAACAAAACTTGGCCGACTTGTCCTCGCCCATGAACTCTCCGAACGGAACCCCATTGGGCGGCGACTACGTGGAGAGCTTGGACGAGCACAGACGCGCACCTACAGCAAGCGATGGGTTAGAGCAAGCGCCGGCGCCAACAAGAAAGAACAGGGGCGACGCAACGTCGTTCAGGTACTTTCAAATGCAACGTTCGCAGCTGAGCCAGCTTCCTGCCAGAGCGAACGCCATGCCTGAGATGGCGAGAGAGCTTCCAAGTTTAGCACAAAAGGCGACCTCAGAGACTCCGAGACAAAACCAATCAGAGCCAAACAGAGGCACGGAACAGAAAGGTGATCAGTTGGAATCACACCGAGACCGATTTGCTGCCCACGAGGCGCCACTATCGAGCAAAATCTACGGAAACTACAGCCCACCTAGTCCAGCGTCCCAGGTTCCGGCCAGCGGACTTGGTTATCAGTCGCAAGCAACGCAGCCGAAGAAAGGAGCAGTTGAGTTTATTGCGCCGCCAGTTCAAGCGCCAGACATGAAGCCACCGAGAATCGTTAGCTACAATTACTTTGAAAGTCCAACGGAAGCCGGAGATAGCGAGCTCATGGCAACCAGCTACCAGCTTGGCGATGCTCTGTACAGCTCAAACGGGGGCATGGAGCAGAGCCTGAGCAGCACCGAGTTGGAGGCGATCCAAAGTCAGTTCATGACGGCCGAGCATCCCGTTGTGCCCTTGCCCATGCAAGTGCCACAACAGCAGATCCAATACCAGCACGAGTCTCCCAATTTTGCCGGACAGCAAGCAGGGGGAAGCAAATCGTACGCGCATCAGGCGGAACAAACATTGCAGAGGCTCAGCTCGCCCGCAAAGCAAGCCGAGGAGGCAATGAAAGAGTTGGCCAGCAGCGAGGATCAAACAAGTGTCGTCGATCCACGCGGATATGGCAAGAACCCGAACCAGGAGCACGAGCATGGATCGTTGGCCAAAACTCAGACGCTTAGCGAGGGCAGGAAGTTGGAGGCCGAGAGAATGGCCGCTCCAGTGTTGGAGGCGAAGAGGAAGAAGAGTCTCATCGTCTACCTGAACCATCCTAGGCCCACCGACATGTCGAAGTTTTCCACAGAGGAGGGCGCCAGTCTAATGCAACAAGCAACAGCGACCGATTCCTTTGTGTCGGCAAAGGAGTTTGACTCGCATGGTTTAAGCAAGGACAGCAAGCACTTGGATGTCTCGAGCCTGCAAAACTTGAGCGAAATCAAGGATAGCCAAGACAAGGATGGCTTGTCTGTCGTTGTCATCGGCGACGCTTACAAGTACAAGAAGATTGTCTTGCTCATTAGCTCAAAATCTGGCGGCCTCAAGTTCATTCCAATGGTCAAGGATATGAAGAGGTAGGCAGGTGGCGTTCAAGTTCTATTGTTGATAATAATAGTGTACAGAGATCCCTACGAGCGCAATAGTGGGTTGTTGGCGCTTTTAAAGCGACTCCAATGGAGTCAGTGAGCAATTGTTGTTTCTTACTCAATAGACCGAATAACCTCAATGTTGAAAACGCAAATCGTCAACCAGCGCGAGCAGTAGCTTGGCCCCAATTGGTTTGCTTGATCCCCGATTCTTCGAGCACTTCCAGGGGATACCAGTGGCGAAAATAAACTTCCTACCGACGCCTCATTGCGACGGCATCAAGTCCTCAGAAACCCATAACTTGCTTGCTTGGATCTCGATCGAATGACTTCAGCACCAGCAGAGCCTCAGCTGCGCGGCCCTCTGAGGCCTGGTGCTCGCCTTTGGCTTACAGCCTCTCAACTCGCGTCGTCCGATTTTTGAGAAGCTTGAGCTCCTACTAACCAGCCACTGTGGCGCCACTCCGGACTGGCACTCTTGAGCCTCCATTGGCCCCAACTGCTAACATTTGCGGCCGAATGCGAGTGAGATCGTAATTTAAGCCGCATACTAGTAAGCAAGATGGGCAAGAGCGATGAGTGAGAGTCGATCAAGCCTCTAGTCACCAGCGTTCGACTTTGGGGAGCCTAAATGGGGTCCTGATTGCGACATTCAACGCGAACTTGGGCTCGCTCGTCCCTGTGTCAGTTAAAGTCACGAGAGGCGGCAGGCAATCCCATTCTGTTGAAGGGACTTTTCCCCCGACAAACATCTGTGGTGGCTGTTCAGATTACATGCACGGAGAGTCTATTGACCGAATTCAATGGTCGCTGCTTGCAACTGGTGAGCCTTAGAAAAATAAACACAGAAGATGTCTAGTTCAGTCCGACGAGAGCGGTCAGGATTGTTTAATTAACTCGACCAATCGATACATTGGACAGGCTCCACTCTACAGACGTCCGGGAGGAGATTCGTCCGCCTTCGGGGGCGAATTGTCACTTTCTTGGAAGTTGCATCTAGGGATGCGAGGAAGTTTGGATTGAGGAGCCTGTAGGTGCAACAGGCTCATCACGTTCGCCCTAGTAGTTGACCAGCCGCAAATGATCAGGCCTGATGGGCATGGCGAGTGGATGCATTTCGAGGAGGAGAGAGTTTGCTCGTGCAACTTGGAGCGCGTTGTCTGTTTTGCCGGCCGTTTGCAGGTGCTGATGCTCTGCGAGTGGGTGCAGCCGGATGATCTTGGAGGTCAGCGCTGAGGAGACTGGCCCTTGGTGAGATTGTCCTCCCTCTCCCGGCTGCTCGTACTCGGCGGCGGCGGCGGCGGCAGCAAAGCTCGACAGCTCATGAGGCTGGGGAGAGTGCGCTCGCAGCCATTGGTGGCCTATGGGAAGCCCGAGCCGTTGGTGCAGCTCAGTCAGCGCTTGCTGGTCGACCGCTTGCGTGGAATCGCCCTCGAGTGGTTGAGGCTGGAGAAGCTGGGGCAGGGTGGCTTGACCTGGCGCGTAGGCTGCAAATGGTGGCATAGCCGGCGAAATCTCGTACACTGGGCCGACCCTAATCGGAGCTCTGAGCGAGGATCCCGACGAGCTTGGCTCTCGTTCGCTAGTGCTAGCTTGATCGCTAGGCTCTGACTTGCTCGGGCTGGTCAGGTTTCGATTGCCACCTGTTTGGGTCTCCTGCGAGTTGGCCTCAGTGTCGAGCTGCTTGAGGCCGGTGAGAATGTTTGCCACGCGAATTGGTCTCGGAGTCAAGATTTTCGCCTGACCTGAGAGGAGCTTTGCAAACAGATCGCGCTGATTACTTGCGGCCGCAACCATTGGATGCTTCTTGCTCATGTTGGCCGCAATTTGCGCCAAATACTTCCGGTTGTAAGGCCCTATCGGCTTGTGTGTCTGGCTTGTCTGTGGGTGCGCTGAGTAGAGTTCTGGTGCTGGCGCGCTCATGGAGCCATAGACCTCGTAGGCGTCCTGGTGGCTCGGCTGGGCTGCATAATATGGCTGCTGGACGTACTGCGGGATGATAGGAATTTGAGTGTAAATGTGTTGGCGCTTTACGAACACTGGCAATGGGACGGGAAATGGGATTGCGTACAGTTTCTTGCGTTGGGGCGCCAAAAGGTAGAGGTACTTCTTGGCCTTCTTGAGGTTTTTGAGCTTTATAATCTTGCCCTCGCTTGGGCTAGCCGAGCTAAGGAGCAGGAGGAGGAGTGTTAGGGCAACGAGCGTTTGGATACAGAGCCTAGCAACTTTTGTCTGCCGTTCATTTAGGTGCTTGAATTTTGTGATTTGAGAGCTAGGACTCGAAGTCCGCGAGTCCTTTGCACCACTCATTTTGGTTGGTGCTCGCAACGGGGCCAGAATGCAAAGTGTACATCTGAGACGATCCGGCTGATTTAGTTGGTTTGGCCGGGCAGCCATTGGCCACCAAACGGCTCGTTTGAGTTGCGGGCATCAATACTTAATTTGCGACTAGTGCGGCCGCTCTTTGGAGCGAGCGGATTTGTGCTGGAACGGGACAGCAAGCCTGTCTAGCTCGATGACACGACGACCCCTCGCCCGCTGGCCGACTTCCGATGGCTGGAGGTTGGGCGGCAAAAGGCGAGAGTGGATGAGATCTCCTGCGAATGGACGAGCAAAGGCGGAAAAGCTCAACAGGGCAGCCAGACGCGGTTCCTGACTTGACCGCTTGGGTCGACACTGTAACTAGTGAAAAAACGTCATGCGATTGAGAATATTCCATCCAAGTCGGCTGCGGTCGCCCTCTAGCAAGCTGATGGTTCAGTCGGAGGCGGTAATTTCCTTGCTGCGGCCAGAGGCCTTTGCAGCCGTAAATTGGAGCTCCATCCGAGAGAGCTGGTTGGAGTATGAGTTTGATGGCTCCTACATAAGGGGCGCGGCGGTTGCCGTTTGTTGACAGTTGCGGCCGGTCAGCAGCCAACTCGATCTGCCAGCCTCGAGCAAGATGCTCGCAAGTCTGGACCATTGCGCTGATCATTTGGAGGAGCATTAGTGTTGGCTGTCCCAGCGTCCAGACTGTCCGGCGTTAATCATAACGCGCGACAAAGGAGTGAGACTGGACCACCAGGTAGACGAGAGGCGAGATTTGCAGGCGAGAGTGAACTGCAGCTGAGAGGCTGCATCGCTCCATCGAGATGGTGATGAAACGGACGGACCAATCCGGTCCAGTGGCTTGCAGGAGTCGGAGAAGAGCACCGCCGAAAGAGCGGCAGCAGCAGCGAGTCCACCCAACCTCCAACTGGTGACAGGACTAGTCTTGCTCGGCTTCCCTCTTTGCGGTTTCGATCTGCTCTCAGATGCTTAGCTCGCTCGCCCATCTCCAAGGCTCGAATAAAACTCCGCAAACACGGACACCACAGGGCCTGAATGTGGAGGGAAGCTCGAGTAAGCGTGGAACAGTTAGCGCGCTCTTGTCAGATGAAGCCAAAGGGTTGAGCGTGTCGTCAGAGGTGCGCAAACTGGTGTTGAGCGCGCGAGTGTTGGGCAAGTGTAGCCTGGAGAAGTGCGAGAGAGTTTAGGCTGATAAGACAAGAGGACAAGAGGAGAAGATTGCGACAAGTGTTTACTCAAAACAAGCTGACCCACTTTTTGCGCGATGAGCCCAGCTCGTTGTGATGTGTTTTGCCAGAGTTGATAAGCGCAAAATATGCACAAAATTGAGCTATATCCACTCTAGTTTACCTGTTCCCATAAGATAGACCCTCTGCTGGGCTCACCTCTGTCAGTCGGCCACTCAATCCGCGCTGGCGCAACACGAATAACAACACGAATCTCATCCGGGAGCTGGTGTTGTTGGTGTTACACCGTTCGCATCTGAAACATCGACCCTCCTCTCTATCCGCTGGGATCCATCGCAAGCTGTTGCAGCATTCAACTCGACCAACCAACAACCCTCAAACGCTTGCCTGCTGCTTGCAACTGTCCGGCTTCGGTCCTTTGTAGTAGTTGCAGAGGAACTGCTTCAAGTTCCACTCGGCGCCCGTTTGGATCTCCTCGCTTGTCTGGCCGTCGACGGTGATGTGCGGCACATAGCCCAGCTTGCCGGTCAACTTTTCGTTCTTGACCATCATTTGGAAGCTCTCGTCGGAAGTCTTGCACTTGTTGATGTCGTCGGGCGAGACTCCCGGCAGGTGCTTGCTGATGCAGTCGTCGGTTTTGCTGGCTCCTTCGAAGAGGCAGACGAGCGTTTCGACCATTGCAAGCTCGCTTGTTGCCCTCGACTGGACACAGGCCATCAGTCTGTTGCCCTCGCACTCCTTCGGCCCATGCTGGCAAACCATCTTGTTTGGGCCAAGAACTCGCGCATGTCCAAACGCAACGAGCTCGGGTTTTAAAATGGAGCCCAACTCTCTCATTGCGGGCGCAAGCTGCTGGACAAAGAAGCGCTTGCTATCGGGACAGCGGCTCTCGTAGAAGACGCCAAGCCGAATCTTCTGCACCCCGTCGGCGCCTACAACCAAATCGGGCGCAACCATGGCCGCCACCAGCAGCAGTAGCGGGGCCAGCGCTCGGGTTTGCGGGATTGGGGTCATGTTGGTCGGATGAAGAGAAGGCTTTTGGATGGACTAGTTCTGGTTGGAGGCGTCGGTTTGCAATGGAGCCGAATAAAACAAAGCGAGCGCCGATTGAGCCGCCTCTATCTCGTTCCAAGATCAGCCAAAGTGAGCGCCATTTTTGAAGACGACCGACAAATTACAAGCTCACTCTGAATCATCAAACATCAAGTGGAGTGTATCGGCTCGCTTGCCAGCGGAAACCGTTGCTTGCTAGCCAAACGGACTCGAGCAGATACTTCACCTTCAAGTGGAAGCTGGCAGACCCATCGACTGGTTCCTGTCGACTCCCACATCTCGCAGTCAACTCACGATCCGCTCGCAAAATGGTCGCGCAAATCTACTCCGCTCGCTCGTTCCACTTTATTTGCTTTCAAATCCGCACGGCAAGCGAGCAGCAGTTGCGAGGCGAGCAGAGCCGGAGCGGCCCGAGTTGAAGCCGCTAACATCAAACCAACGATGGAAGACAGGAGAGCGGACTTTCCCTTTCCGCGACAATCCAATGTTGGCCAAGCTACTTCTGCATTCGGATGGAGACTTTTCGCCCTCGAGTTGTCCGCCAACGGAAAGGTAAAAGCTGCTCGAAGCTTCGAATCCTCCGGTTGGAGCGAATGAATCTCGCTGGCTGCACCAGAGTGCAAGCGAGCTTTTTTCAACCACGAGCTTGGCCGGTCGAGCCGGCAAGACTCAGCCAATGCAAAAAGGGTTAGCTGGGCAACGTGACAGTGATTCAATCCGCGCGCGAGTTCCGACTCTGCAAAGGTTCCGCGGTTGAAGTGGCTCGAGGGGGACTCATTTAGATCAAGGTGACGAGTTGCTTGTTGCCGGATAGGTCGAGTCAGCCATGTTGTCGCGCATTGCTCCAGCCGAATGCATCCATTTCGCTCCGTATCGAGGCTTTAAACTCAGGCTGTGTTTTAAAGGAGTTGAGAGCAAAAAGGCTGCATTTCGGCTGCTGCTTGCCGTCGAAATGGCCACTTGTTGGCGGGTTAACCTGCCAACTCTAAAAAGTGCAGCCACGTTTTTCCCTCTGCCGATAGCATCTTGGCAGAGAAGTGTTACAGCAAGCAGATTGAATCTCGTCCTATCTAAAGCCTTGAGTCTCGCTCGGCGCCACACCAGCCGTGGCCGAGGAGGCTGGTAGACCGGAGCCAATCACGTCGCTCTTGTTTGTTTGCACGTTTTGAGCAAATCCCCCGCCAGCGAGCAGGCTGCACATCCGGCCCGATGGGCTAGCTACTCGCCAGCCACCCAGATCGGCGGCCGGCGCTTTCTTGGCGCCCACGCCGAGCGGGCTGACTCATGATCGGCGGGCCACGAACGCGGCCAGAGCCCACAGATGCCGCTACTATCACGCTTTGTGGCCTGGGGCGCGAACGAGCCGCCTTTGGCCGCGAGCGCTCGCCTGCCAGATAGGGAGAGCAGGGAGAAAGTTGCAAGCTAAACGATGGAAAGACACACGAAGCCTGAGACTAACTCAATCTAGCCAAGCAAGATCCTTAGAGAGACTCTGCCGTTTTGAGGAGAACACGAACACAGCTTGAGTTCGAGCAAGCGAGTGTCAATGAGAGCCAAGCTGGTTCAGGCGGACAGATTTCATCAACCGGCCGACCCTTTGAGCGTCGATTTCGCCCCGGGTCGAGCAGAGTGGCGCCGAGCAAAGCTAGCTAACGGGAACTGTTCGCGACAACACTTCACTTTAAGTTCAATGGGCGAATTTGCACACGACAACCGAGCGACAGGTCTCGTTGGCTTTCAGCGTGAGCTCGTTTTGGCAAACGAGAGAGGGGACATCTCGCTTGGTTTGCGTGCGCGACTCATTGTTCTGGCTGCCAGGTTGGCCAGTCTGCCGCCACAAGGCGAGCGGGCAGCCTCAATCTAAATCTCGGTCTCAGTCTCGGTCGGGCGGCCAAGCCAGCGCTGCAATGGAGCTGCAATGGCTGGCGCAGGAGTGTCGAGCTAGCTGCTTTCGTGCGGCCTCTTGGGCGGCCAGCCAGCACGAGGGCCGCTTGAACGGACCGACCGAGCGACGGTTGGCTGGCGACACTCTCGCTTCCTTTCCAATCAGTCATGCGAAGGGTCCCAACCGCCCGCTCGGCCAGCCTGTCACTGCCGGAACCAATCAATGGCCAGTCGGCCTGGCCGAGCGGGACAGCCAATCAAGCTTGCCGCACTTGATGGATGTCGGCGCCAAGCGGCGAAAGTCGTTGGTCTGGGCACTGCAAGCGGCCGAGCTGGAGGCTGAGGAGGCCAGGCAGGCCTCCTCGGCCTTATCGCGCCCTCCTAATCGCAGCGGCCGAGTAGTGGCGCTCGCCCGCCCGCCCATCACACGGGACAGGTGGCGCGGATAAGTCCAATCAGTTAACCTTGGGCAAGGCCGCCGCTCGTTAGGCTCTCACCTGTCGCTAGTTTTCCCCCTTCTCAGGGCGAATTGGCCGCTCTGCTCGCCGGCCAACCGACACTTTTCGCCACTAGTCAGCGGCCGCCAGTCAGTGTTTGCGGCTTCCACTTGGCGGCGAGTTGTTTCAAGCAAACGTTGCTCAGTCGACCCCTTTCGGCTGGCCGCTCGTTGCGGCCGGCCAATCGCGCGCAATTGTTGTGTGCATGCACGTTATTTACTTTGACTCGCTTGTTACATTTGCAATTCTAAAAATATGTATATAGATATATGGGATGTATTTATATCTGAACCAGGCCGGCCGGCCGATTGGACTCTGGGGGGAGCGCGTCCAGGTGGCAGGTGGGGCGGCGCGCACTCAACTCATTGGTCGCTCTTTGGGCTTACGCAGATAACCTTTATGTCTGGCGCAAGGTCTGTTGCCAGGCACTTCGTTAGCGTTGAGATGCCCGCTTTGGACATGCAGTAGGCGAACTTGTAGGAGCCAGTCTCGTTGTTTGTAATGCTTGACACATTCACTATGGAGCCCTTTGTCTTTCGCAAGTAGGGAGCAGCCGAGATGCACAGGTAAGTGACCGAGTGCATGTTGTTTGCAATTATCTTGTGATATTGCTCGAACACATGCGGATCGTCGTCGCCAGACCCATTGAACTTGGCCTCCATTAAGCTTGCGTTATTTACAGTGTTCACCAGCACGTCGAGCCGGCCAAACTCCTTGATTGTCCTATCTATAACTTTGTGGGCTTCGTCTAGCTGAGAAATGTCGGCCACAATTTGGAGTGGCTGCGAAGGTTTGGTTAGTTTTGAGTTGGTTGGCCGCACTGGTCCTGCCTGCTTCTGGAGCCGACCGAGCAGCGAGCTGGCGGATGAGGGGCCGACCCCTTGTTCGAGTTTCGGCCCATAGCGGGGTTGGTTGGAATCCTACTTACGGGCCAATTCTTCGGCGACTGCTCCTCGCACTCTCTGGCCACCGAGTCCGTTTGCTGGTCGTTGAAGTCGACCAGAGCCACTTTGAGGCCCATTCGAGCCATTGCAACTGCAATGTTGCGCCCTATTTTGGAGCCGCATCCTAAGCGCAGGTCGTGTTCCTTGCTCGTTAGCTTAAGGTTGAGCTGAGAGGAGAATTTCTTGCATCTAGTCATAGACAAATGGGCGCTTACCTGTGATTAAAACGGCCTGAATTTCGTCCTCGTCGCTGCTGATAGAGTTGTTGTTTCTATCTCTCAGGCTGCCGCAGGTGGCGGGCAAGATTGACGACATTTGGGCCTCCTCTTGCGGCCGGCGAGCCACCTTGGGCTCCTGCTCGCTGCTTGTTTGCTCGCTCTCAAACAGCTGCTTGTGCTCTTGCTCGATCTTCTTCAATAGCTCCTCCTGCGAAATGTGAATCATCAAAACGACATCCGCGCCCCAAGCAGCCCCAACAGGTCGGCCAAAGGATGGACGGCGCCCTCACAACTCCCTTCAAGCTGATCTCTCCTCTCCTCCTCGCCTCTGTCTGCAAGATTTGCAACTGCTCCCCTCGAGGCGCTTCAGTGTGGTGGTTCCTGCTCGAGAGGCCGAGGCTCACTGCAACAGGCTGGCCAGGCGCGCCAAGTGGCTCTCCTCAAAAAGTTCAGCGAATCGCTGGCAAGCTCAGAAGGTGGTGGACATCTTGGCTGCGGGAGGAAGAAGGAGGAGGCTTTGCTCAAACTGGCTCCGCTGGCTCAACCTAGCGGGTGGTTGTGCGAGAAAGAGGTGCACTATATCTGGAGCAAAGCGAGCGAGCGACACAAGATGGAGAGACAATGTCAACAAGCGCGCCAGTGTTGTTGCCTAATTCCAGCACCTAAGTAGCGAGCAGCCAGCAAGCTAATGGAGAGGGGAGCGCGCACTTGCAATGGCGCCCGCGGCTGCGCTGACATCCTCGTCGTTGCTGGCTTGCGGGTTGGCAACTGTGCGCGAGCTTGAGCTTGCATCAATGGGACTCAAATGGACCCTTTGTCCGCACAGCCCAGATGGACCAAGTGGAGCAACAGGCGGGAGGCTGCGCAAGGCTGGGCGTCGCGAGCAGCAAGCGGCGAGCTTAGCGCCAAGCGGGCGCCTTTGGTGGAGTAAACATCCATTGATCTGATCTCTCCGGGCCGAAGACGAGGGGGGATTCAAGCGATAAAAGTGGCGAGCAAGCGCCGCCAACTGCAGAGCGTCCCTCCCAATCAGCCAGCAGATCGCCAATGGATTGTTTGGCTCTCATCTCATTTGGAGACTTGCTCGTCCTGGCTGGCCGCTCTGCTTGCGCCTGGAATTGGAGCCAGTGGAGCCTTCGAGCCAGGACCAATCTGATGCTCGGCGGGCAACTCTCTTCTCGAAGCGAGCTCCTTAGGCGGCAGTAGGAGCAAGAGCAGCTCGTCCTTGTTTGTCTTGCTGGCGACTGGCGGGCGGGCGGACGGACGGACGGGCGGACGGACGGGCGGACGCAGCATTAGGAAGTTGGGAGGAAGCGGAGGAGCTCGGCGGCTCTTTGTGCGCGCGCCTGAGGGGCGCCGCGTTTCCTGTCTCGGCCGGCGCCGCCGCACTGGCTGGCCCTGTGTTGCGGGCGCCGCAACAAAGGCGAGCACCTGGCGCCGGCGAGGTTAGCGCATGGCTCGAGCTGACGGGCTGATGCGGCTGGCAACGACTCTCGCTCGGCCGAGCGGAGGATGGCGAGAGCGTGGGACCGACGCCGCAGAGGTCGCCGACACAAACAGGCTCTGTCGGCCGGCAAGCGAGCTCCTTGCGTCAGAGGTCGGCGCTTGTTTTCAAGCGGGCGGCCAACTGTGATGAATGGCGAGTTGCTGGCTTGGCTCTCGTGTTGCAAGCGAGCTCGCGCCACTTTGCTCTCGGCCAGCGCGGCCAATTGGGACATTCAGGTTTGGCAAACTGCTTGCTGGTTGCCAAACTAAGGCGACAAAGGCAGTCCGGCGGATCCCTTCCATCCTCGGCGCTCGCAGTTTTGGCTGCGCGAACGAGGAAAGGCGAGCGGGCGGCCACTCTTTCGAGCCAAGGCGAGCGGCAGGCTTAGTGCGTCCACCTACCTGTTGCTGGCTGGTTTGCTCGCCCGATCGCCAGCTCGTCGGGCCGACATTTGCCACTCTCGCAACTCGCGCCCGGCTAAACTCGGTCGTGTTAGCGAGAGGAGAAAGTTTGCACAGGTAGCTTGCGAGCTAAACCCTTGGCCCGTCTCTCCTTGGGGCGCCTTGTTTCTGTTTGGCCGCGCAGAGGGGAGAGAAGAGAGGAGAGGAGAGACAAGTTGATTGCCTTAATTATAAGGCACGAGTGTGAGCAGGTTCAACGGTTGCCGCCAGCAATGGGATCAGATTGTGGCGCCGCCGTTCGGTCCCGTTCGCTCGCGAGCAGCCACTCTGGCTGAGCTAGCCCAATTTGAGCTCGTCATCGGAAGACCGGCGCCAGTTCAGCCTGCAATCGGGTTACGCAACTTGTTTGCGCTCGGCCCAAACTGGCACGGCGCGCTCAGGCTGCCGTGCCTTGGCTGGCGGCGGAAAGCCAATAGGTTCAGCAGAGTTCCAAGCGGCTCTGGCGGCGCTCGTCCAGGCGAGAGGGGCTGCTCAAAGTGGGCGCACTTGCTCGGGTCAGGAACAAGCTGCTGTCGGGTCGGCGGCGGCGGCGGCGGCGCCGGCCAGCCAACTCGTTCGCCCGCTCGCAAGAAAACCGACCAGCAAATCAACATGCGCGTCCCTGACGTAAAAACAATGAAGCCGCGAAGCTTAAAACTATGACCAAAAACAAGCTAGCTCGCTGAAACAGAACCAAGGAGCAAATGAGGTTTCCAGTTTGCTCACTTGGATTTCCCCTTCAAAAAATCGATACTCGCTCCTATGACGAAACGTTTGCGGAAATTTCCCTCGCCGCTCACTCGCTTGCAGCTGCAGGTATGATGATCGTGATGCGGCGCAGCCTCAGCCACTCCTGGCCGCGGATATGCGATCGTTGGAAAACACTTGGCGGCCGGCTTGGCGCCTTGGACGTGCGAGTTCAACCATCTCAGTGAGGCTCGAGCCTGACAGCGGCCGGCCGATGCCAATCGGCCCAATTTCTTCAAACGCAACTCAGCGCCAACAGGTCTAGTTTGATAGAGGCGCAGACGAACGGACTAGCAGGGTAGCCATCAGAGTTTAGCAACCGAGCGCGCAAGCTCCAAGCGGCAGCTTCTCGTCCAAAGCTCGGTCAGCTGGCCGCCAGCTGAGGCCCCCTCGCCGCCCCCTCAACTCGATCATTAGCCAGGCTCGTGCAAACGCAACCTGGCTGCGTTGTTTTCTCTCAAGCGTCTTGCTCGACAAGGAGCCAAAGGTAGAGGGGCGCGCGCGAGCAAGGCCTCCCTGCCGCCGCCCCTCCCTCCCCCAGAAAAGGCGAGCTAGATTCATTTAAATGAGCTAGTGCAGCCAGTTGAGCTGGCTCAGTGCAAAACTAGCTCTTTGTTGCCAGATGAAGCCAGCTGCCGGCGCTCAGATGAGACTTAATTGCGACTAAAGGGCCAAATCTAAGAGTTACATCCTATCAGATTCTAGCCCCAGCCAGTTGGTTCGCCCAACTTGCCTCGCAGACTTTGTCCTCCCTTTGAGTCCTGCGCGCCCAATATTGAGCCGTTCGGGTGGAAAAGTTGGACTTTTCCGTTAGCCAAACTCTGCTCACCTGTTGCTCTGGCTTTGGCCAACCTTTGCTAGAGCAAAACTGGGCGCGCAAATCTGGTCCGGCCAAGGACTGTGCGGCCAACAGAGTGGCTGGCAGGCAGCAGGCTGGCTGGCTGGCTGGTGGCCAGGCCACTGCTCGCAACTGACTTGAGTCTCGCTTGAGGCTAATTACAAACGGTGAGCCCTCTGAGCCGAACGGATGACCGCACTGCCTGTTTGCCAGTGGAGCAACACGGTGCTCGCCATCCCGAGCCAACTCAGTGCGTTGCTAGTGGAAGTGGGCGGGATTTAGAGTAGAGCTGCTACCTGCCGACGAGTGGAAGCCTGGAGGCGCCAACGCTGACTCAGACCCACCGCTCGGCTGCTGGCTTCCTTTAGAACTTTCACGGCGACTATGAGTCAGAGCTTTGTGTTCATTGCACCGTTGCCGGCGCCGCCATCATCGCCAGTGCCGAGCGGGTTGAGTAGACTCTCTCGGATCGACAGGACAACGGGGAGGGAGGGAGATAGAGAGAGAGAGAGAGAGAGAGAGAG
>ENA-UOVY01000579-UOVY01000579.1-plant-metagenome-genome-assembly--contig:-NODE-579-length-15107-cov-704.018735_pt1 | contig 15107 bp, 12 predicted proteins | sample MGYA00249840_ERZ761561 | MGnify/ENA primary metagenome ERZ761561 (study PRJEB28882, sample SAMN05720143) | plant metagenome | isolation source: Guanajuato, Mexico | place: Mexico:Guanajuato, Mexico...
GGCTGAGCGCGCGGAGTGGCAACATTTTGGAGCAAGCGCGATGATGATTCTTGAGTAAGCGCTTCCACCGAACAGGGCTCATCCAGGTTACAGTTGCAACATTGGCAAGATTTCCCTCGCAAGAAGCGGCCCGAGGAGCGGCTTAGGAGCGGCGTAGGGGCACAGGTGCAATATCGGCCTTGAGTGGTTTCGGGCCAGCAGTTTGTGGTTGCGGCGGAGAGAGCTAGTTGAGCAAACAGGCCGCTCGCTGCGTCCCATTGCAAACGGGCGTCGAGTTATCGCGACATCAGCTGGCTTCTGAGCGGAGAGAGTGAGCGCGGTTGCAAGCCAATATCGACGCAGACAGATCCAAGTTCAAGCTCGAATCCTTCGCTTCACTTCAGTTTGGTTCAGTCCGATCCAGTTCAGCTCAGTGTGAGCGCGCGGCGCTTGCTGTGTCACAGTAGCTCGCTCGACGGGCCACTTGTTGCGCCCTCGGGGAGCCGGCTGACACTGCGACCACAACGGCAGCAGCAACAGCAGCAACAACAACAACAACAACAACAATCGACATCTCTCCGTTTGCGAGCTGTTAAGCTAACGAGGTGGCCAAACTGGCTGCCAGGTGCGCCAAGCTCTAGGCTCACGCAGAGAGCAACAACGAAAGCATTTGCAGAAGCCTCTTTCAGGCCGCCCCCTGCTTGCCAGCCTGACGGGAATCTATTCGTGCACAAGCTCGCTAGTGGATAGATTTATTTAGACTACTATGGTGGCGAGCAAGAAGATCCATTGCGCGTACTGCAACAAAAAGTGTTCAGGAAAAGTGCTCAGATATCAGGACCAATACTATCATAAGCAGTGTTTCGAGCTGGAACAGAGCGAGGGCGCCAAGAGGCAAGAGTTATTTTATGCCCACGACAAGGACAACGGTGGCGGCGGCAATAGCAACCACAACAACGAAGACGACGACGACGAGCTCGCCGCCGCAGCTGCTGCTCGCTCGCCAAGCGCAACTCTGCGAGACGGCCACCAGCAACATGACGATCGGGTTTCGTCCACACAATTCATGCAACAAAGAATGAACAATGACACCTCAGCCTACAGCGCTCGGCAAGACTTTCAGCCACAGGCAGTTGGGCGCCAGTTTGTTGCCGGCACCAGCCAGCCAAACCTTGCGCGAGCCAACGAGAGCTTGAGCAACGGGGACAGTATGCACGAGAACCAACAGGATCGGCTCAGAAGTCGCACCATTGACGCAAGATCCGGGGCCAGACAAACGGTGCCAACGGGCGCCGGCCGCTCGGCAACTCTGCCCCACTCGCTCTCGTCGCCCGCAAATGGTTTCGCCGCCTCCAATGCTGGAGCCGATCAAAACTCATCGAGCCTCGGCTCCCCTCCAACAGGTAAATGCTCGCAGTGCCCCAGAATCTCCCTCATAAGCCTCAGAGCAGGCAGACCCAACTAACCCGTCTCCTCTCTCTCTCGCTCGCGCCAACCAGTTTGCGCCGGCTGCGCCAACCAAATCAAGGACGGCCGCGCGCTCATTGCGCTCGACCGGCACTGGCACGTCTGGTGCTTCAAGTGCGCCCAATGCGGGGCCGCCCTCCATGGCGAGTACGTGGCCAAGGACGGGAAGGCCTACTGCGAGCGCGACTACCAGAGGCTGTTTGGGGTCGTTTGCGTCTATTGCAAGCGCTACATCACTGGCAAGGTGTTGCAAGCGGGCGAGGCCTATCACTTTCATCCAAGCTGCGCGCGTTGCTCTAAGTGCGGCGACCCCTTCGTTCCCGGCGAAGAGATGTACCTCCAGGCGGAGGTTACCTGGCACCCGCGTTGCGGGCCCGGTCCAGACTCGGCTGCTCCGCTGGACGAGCTCACACTTGACGCCTCGAGCAGATCACAGGTAAGTTGGCTTGGCCGAGCAAGCAACAAAGGCCGCAGCAAGAGGCCCACCAGACCGCACGCACGCCCGCATGACCATCACTAACACCACCAACACCCTCCAATGCTCTCCTAAAACGCTTGTTCCGTTGTACTTCAGCTGAGAGCCTCGAGGGGCCAATCGCCGAGCTTATCGAGCAGATCGCACTCTAGATCTGCGAGCCCCTTTAGTTTTATGTCCCGCCAGGTTAGTTTTGGCAACTTTTTAAGCCACTCAAGCCTCTCATTCAACAGCCCAACTCTCAACTTCCACTGACCAATCTCCTTGCTCGTCCCTCTGTAACTTGCTCGTTCAGTACGCAGGCCGTTCGAGTCCCGGTTACGCGGACAGCGAGGCCGTTGGCGACCTGTCACGCATCTACACCATAAGCTATCTGAACGCTGACCCGACCCAGGGTTACCTACGCCGCCCGCTCGAGCCAAACCCCACAAAATCGCCCCAATTTTCGCGCCCAATCGGCGCAAGCCACCGAGAGGGCTCCCGCTCCTCGTCGCGCTCGCAGGGCGGCCGCCATAGGGAGTGGTCGGTTCCCCGCGACATGTACAGCGTTTTGAGCAGCATGCGAAGTGGCAGCTCAAATCGGGCTCGCTCGCCGAGCATGCTGAACGAGGAAGCCATCCACCTGGCCCAGTATCCAAGCGGCCAAAAGCCAAGCCCCGATGCAGTGCCAAAGATCGAGCGCGACGACTTTCCCGCCCCACCCTTCCCTTATCCGGAGACTCGCACTCGAACGGGAAGCCGGTCGGCCAGCGAGAGCAAGCGAAGGGCCCAATCGGGTTTGGGGGAGGCGGCCCAGCAACAGCAGAAGCAGAATAGTAAGCAACAACAGCGCGCCTCTCGCCCAAGATCGCGCGAGATTGTGATCGAGGACGACGACGACGACTCTACATCGGGCGATGGCGATCCGCAGCTGAGAAAGGAGGAGGAGGAGTTGTCGAAGATTGCGAACGGTATTGGCAAGATATTCTTGCAAACATTGAAGGAGCGCGAAAAGTTGCGCGCCTGGAAGCGGGCTAACCTGGATCCGAGGAACGCCTCCAGAACACCGTCGGCAACTCGCGAGTTGCACAGCAGACTGCGCTACGACAACCCAACTAACGCCTCGCCCTCGCGCGACCTTAACAGGCCACGACCTTGGGACGAGCATGAGATTGGGCCCGAACACTCGCCAACCTGAACAAGGAGCTCGCTCGGCCGGCCGAGCTAAATGTCATCCTCAACTTACGGTTACAAGGTTGTCCAATCGAACAGATCAACGCCAAGGCCAGGCTATGGGCTCACCGGCGAACCCTACGGAGATCCGCCCCCAACGGCCGCCTCCGCAAGCTAGCTGCTGCAACGATCCGAGCTCTCATTCAACCAGCAACAGCGACTAACTCAAAACAGGAGCGCCGACCTGCTGAACCAGCGCGCCTCCACCCTCCAGAGCGAGCAAACTAGGGCCGCCTCCAGGTATGGTGTTGGGGGCGCAACAAGTGGCGCCACCTCGGCCAGCTCCTTCTACAGCTCGCACCTCCGCCGCTCAATGCCAAACGTGAGCCACCTACAGCATCTCCACCAGGAGGGCCCGCCAAAGTTGTACCCCTACCACCTGCTCGCGACTTCCAACTATCGACTGCCGCCAGACGTTGACCGGTGTCACCTCGAGCGCCACCTATCTAACGAGGAATTTCAGTATATATTCCACTGTGATCGTTTAGATTTTTACCGGTTGCCCGAATGGAAACGAAACGAATTGAAACGGCGCGCAAAACTCTTCTAAACCAGAAAGATGAAAGTTTGACAGATATAAACCCCCATTGCGCAAGGGGCACCCATCACCTAGAGGCGCGCGACCTTTGAACGTAAGTGCAGTGTGTTTTATCCCAAACACTATCTGGCTACAATGACGAATTTACGCTTAGTATTTAATGCACAAGTGAAAGAGAATCCAACCCATGAAAGGAAACCACGAGATTTTGTTCAAGTTTTATCTGTATTTTGAAACAAGTGCTTTGATTAAATGATGCCTTAGAAAAGCAATATAGATGGACATAACTGACGATGAGCCCGTAGGTCAAATATTAGACTGTTTCGGCACAGTTATAAATAATTTAGGAATCTATTAAACTCTGAATGGGAAGAGCAATTGAAGGTAACCTACACGTAGTGCATTATTAGTATGCAAACCTCATCATCGCTTCTACCACTGAACTGCCACCACTGCAAAACAAGCCCTCGGCAAAACCATGCAATCCGCATGTGATCTAGTAGCTTAATTTTGGGACTGTTGTTAAATAAACCTCTCATACGAAAAGAAAGAAGGAGAGACGACAAGGAGCAAAGGCTTAAGTTGATTTTAGGTTGAAGTTGGCGCTGCATTGCAAGCTCCTTGGCCAAAGACCAACTGAGCGTACCTCTCGCTGTAATGCTTGGCTTCGTTCGGCCAAACAAGGTTACTGGCGGTCGCTCGTTGGATTGAGGAATGGCAGCCAATGACAGGTAGCTAGCTGGTTGTCATTCACACTCGAACGACTTCGAGAGTCTCTAAGGCCGCCAAAAGTGTTGATCAACCATCGAGCGAACGCATCGAACAAGCGGCCTGGCTATTTGCAAAGCAAGTCCACAAGTTGCTTGGCAGTCGTCTCTATTTGCCTCAGTCTCCCGATTGTCACCTGCGGCCTCACAATCCAGAACGGATCTCTACATTAGAGCGAGCAAAACTTTCTAGTCCGAACCTCTGTCGCAGCAACAGGCGAAATGAGGGTTGAGAGAGCCATGATCGTATATCATTGCTTTCAGTCTGCGTCAACGTGAGTTGACCTAACCGGACATCTCGCTCGCTTGTAACCAGACTCTGATGGAGAACCAAGTTATGTTCCTCAAAAGAGACTGAGATTCGAATCACTAACGAGATTCTGGCTGATCAATCGCCAAAACTCAACTGCAGGGTAAAATCTGTACCAGAACCCAACAAAATTGATTTCGACAGACTTACCGTTTTGGTGCTGAAAGTAAAAGACATAAAACGTCCACACTTAACCAGCCTCCTAGCCAGCATGTAAGCGAGTCGATTTCATGGCGATTATCAAGGAGTTTACATCTGGCCTATCAGCTTTGCTGGCTCTCACTTGCTACGTCGACTTTAACATCTATCGTCAGTCTCATCTAGATTACACATGTCTTCATGGGCATGTAGAACACATCCAGCGCAAGCACGAGATTCTAAGCGACGAGATGACAAGGAAAAAAAGGACCCCACTACGAGTCAAACTGGTCACAATGGATTGATAAAATCACCTGCCGATTTTGTCAGCCTGAGCGACAGCGATGTGGTCATGGTGAGCTGGTTTTCAAGTTAGAATACCAAGTACAGAGTGTTAGCGCCCCAATCTAAGGGCCCCCTTCCAACCACATGGACGCTCGGCGCTATGGCGAAATATCACTCGGATCAAACTCGTGAGTGTCATTCAAGCACTGCTCTAGCATTGCTGGATCCCTAAAGTATGGAACAGCGCCATCTTTCCTACTGACAAGTCTGACGGAACTTCGCCTTCAAAATGGCAGCATGGAGAGTTGGTTACTTAAGCAGGGACAAGCTATCAGTGGCTGGACTGAAAGATCTTAGGCAAGGCAAGTAAATTGCCCGGACTGAGCTGCACTACGGCCAGATTAGACACCGGCTTTTTGGTATGGCTTTCGATAGCATTGCTGTGGGTGGAGCTTCAACTCTCCTTGAGAACATCGTAGAGCAAGAGCTCGTTCCAGAGCCAGTGATTTCGTCTCATCTAAACCGAGACCATGACAAAGCATCAGGTGGCGACATCACTTTCGACGTGATCGATATGGATTTTATCAGCAGCCAAACCACGTATACGCCTGTAAACGGCCAGGGTCACTAGCAATTTGGCGTCGCCATCCATCCCGGATGGTGAGGAGAGCATCAATAGGCAAACCAATCGCGAGGCTAGATGATAGGCTAACTCACACCAGCGCTTCGCTCATTGCTCGCCCCAAAAATGAGGTGAGGGAATTGAACGAGAATTGGTGCACTTCCCTTGCTTTGCGCCGAGTTCTTCCCCACTGACTCGTGATATATTGAAACTACCAGGCCACTGGCGGCAAGCCGTTCGTGTCCAAGCCAGGCCAGCGCACTCTGAAGGTTGGCTGGACGGGGAAAACAGTCTGCTTGTCTAGTCTCTCGGGAATGGACATGCCAAATCATTCTTTCACTTGGCGACGGCTTCCTCGGCCATTGCCACACTATGATCGATTACGGAAACAAGCGAGTTTGTTGTGCGACAACTGGTAACTAGACCATTAATTGCACGGTCAGTGATTGCCTCTGATGCTATAGCAACTTTGTTTCCTTAATTCATCAACCTCACTCTTTACATCGACAAGCTCACTAGACTTGAATCTCTAAAAGCAGATGTCTAGGGCAGCTTCGGCACTGCAATGAACAACCAAAGGCCCATATGATGTGCTGGCAATCTGCTCTACATCCTCTTGTTACCCCTCGATAATGCTAATGAGATGTTTCAGCGGCGCAATAGAAGTCTGGTCTCCCGAAGCTGGCCACGACATGAACTTTAGATGCCGGACATCTCGACAAATTTGAGAATTTATGCTAGTCGGTCTCGAATGCTTGACAGCAAAATACGATATAAAGTTTAGGCATCCTATTGCCTACTTAACGCCAGCACGACCGGATTGTTTGAATGAAGCCCGGTGCTGGCTGCATTCCGAGCTGTCCCACTCGATATTGAGAGTGACCAAGACGATAACTCGACAACCCGTTTGCCATATCGTTCCCCCAGAGTCGACAGCGGTCTATTATAGGCCTACGCTAGCTTGCTCGAGAAAAGAACAGTACCAGCCTAGTCTGCTTGAGTTTGCTGCTCATGATTGGCTGATTTAGAGAGTCGAGATCCCTATGGGCTGTGTCTCGTATCCCCCACACAAATGTTACATCCGTGATGTAGATGATTTCCAAGGATAATGTTGCCGCGCACTCAGCTTGAAGCTCTCGATGATATCCAGTGTAGGACTGAAAGGAACATGCGCATCCCAGAGATCTGAATCAGCGTTCAATAAAAGACCTATATCAGTCATCACCGGTGTCCGTTCAAGTATGAATCTTTTTGACTCTGCGCCGTGTTCAAGTAAAGATCAAAGATCAACTGAGAGAGAGGGAGAGAGAGAGAGATAGCTCTGATTTATGTTATATTTCATCGGATGATTCAGAGAGTTTCATTGTTTCACTCACGACCTGGTCCTGGTCGGATTTTGAATCTTTTGGATCGCTACAGCAAAGCCAAGTCAGCATCTTATTGTTTAGATGCGGTGGTGGCTCATGTAAACTTATATCATCTAACCTGTTGAAATCAATCACAGGCACATGGAAAGATCTACCATCCTCACTTACGGATGGGATCTTTTCGTAAGGAGTTGGCCAAATCGGTCTCAGAGACTTGTTACTTATCCATACCTGGTGAGTGTCGATCCAGCGCTCTAATTTGGTGCGGTCATCTCGGGGCAACAGACTTCTGTGATCTCTGAAGAAATCGTTCGAAATTAACAAGGTTTTCGGATGAAGAGTTGACGCGTACAGCTGAAAGAGATCATCCTTAGATTGATTATGTGATAAATAATAATGAATTCGGTTTCTCTCGAAGAATTCTACAACGCCTGGCCAATCGAGCATGTGCTTCCTACCTATAACAACGATCTTCTTGAACATCTGTAGAAGGTCTCCTCTTATAATAGTGTTGATGAGCACTTGAGCGAGGCGACTCGGACTAGGCACCTTGCGCACTACCTCTGTGTCTGCTACGTCGAATCTCTTCTTAAATGCATATCCACTGTTGTTTTTATAAGCTATATTCAAACCATCAATGACGCAATCAATTGGTCTCCGATTTATGTCGTTGACGTTCTCAAGAAAGTCCTTGAAGTTCCGCCAATCGTTGGGTGAGGTGAATAGTAGGGTGTCATCAAGAACCTTCCTCTCCAATAAACCTCGAATCGAGTTGTTGAGATCTCGTGTGAAGTTTTTATCATAGATAGGAATATGGGTGTTACAACATGTGCATCGACCAGACGTTTTTATGCTGGGGGCTGTGACCACCTTAAGTCCGAGATTTTGAAGGGAACTAGCAAACTCTTTGGGACGTCCGGTGATAAACTGTATCCTCTTTGCTGAACATAATTTCAACAGTTTTTTCAAGTGGTTGAAGAGGTCAATACATGGATTTTGAATACTGGCTTGCTCATTGACGTGGCCCTGTTTTTCGGAGATTTTAACCAGCTTATCGATAAGTGCGTCAAACAGTCTCACGTTCAAAACTCTTCGGTTTACATCAAATATTCCGACTATATCGTCTGCAGCGGTCCACAATCCGAATTTGTGACACGATCTAAGAAGCTGGAAAATATGATAGTCGTCTGAGGCTTCGAACAGATTTCTATGTCTGGTAACATATTCACAAGTTATCTTACAATTCGATTCGCTCACGTCCGCAAAATGGCACAATAGAGTAGCTTTCGTAGCTTGTGGCAATTCTTTACCATATTTGAGCAAAAAGAAGACGAGCTCATGTGACTTCTGATTGTAGTAATCCCGATCCTCTTCTTTGCACCTTTTGATACTGTTGACTAGATAGTGACAGTACTGGAGGGCGATTTGCTTGTTGATCGCGCCCATTTTTATGAATTTCATAATGTCGTCGCACGCAACACTGAAGTTGTGGACTCGTCCATCTGTTGTCGCTATAAGCTTTTCGAACAGCGGAAAGTGTTGACCCTCATCGAAGCTCTGGTCTTCCTGTATCCCAATAATTCGAGCTAGATCAATGCAGCAGTCATCGTTATTGGGCGAGCTCAAATATGTTTGCCAAGATTCTACGTTTGGATTTGTTGGCGAGCTTGATGCAACATTGAGTTTAGATGCCCCTCTAGTTATCACACAACTAAAACTTCTTGCCACTCTGAACAATCTCGAGCCGAGCATTTCGTTAATTATTTGGGTCATTAATCAGGATGAGAAGCGATCCTTATGAGGGCTAACCTCCGATAACCTGGTTTAAGGCTCGAGGAAAGAACACGTGTGTGCCAACTCCTGATGCTCGCTCGGTTGAATTGGATTCTCGTTCTCTTGCACTAGTGTTTATTTCTGTAACGGGTCTGCGTTTACTTTTTTACAGTTCGCACGACTCGATTTTCTCTCGTTTCCTATTTGCGTAGCGGAATTGCGCAAGCTATGAGTCGATTTACAGGCTTTTCAATCCTCAGTTTTAGAATAACATGAACCTAGAGTCGAATATTGCTTGATTAGACTCGATGAATATCATCCAAACCACGAACATGATATAACGTTCTATAACTTGTCTAGAAGATCGCTGGCTTGAGCATCACGTCGCCAAGCCGAGCTTCAGCCTTAGAACTGGCCTTTCGGAGAATTTCAGGATTTTCAATCTAGATGAATGATAATACAAATATTGTACGCAATTTATCTGAAGAGTCGCGGCGACGATAATGAAGTGAACCCCAGTAATCTGTGCTATTTTAATTTGAAATCCTGTCCCCTTACGATGGACACTCCTTCATTTGGTGCCCACGCCAGAAGAACCAGACGACCCAAATTAGAAACGCGCAACTGGTGAAGGTTGAAGTGTGCCTTATATATATATGCTTTGCTATGGCCAGCAAAACCATGATGATCGATCAAAAAGCGAAGCATGTGAGATTGTCTGGTACATCGCCTAGTCAACAGAGGATAAACATAGTGCTAGTCATCGATCTTGAATCAGAATCCGTTACCAAGAGCCATAGGTTAGCCGTAGTCGAATGTGTCAAAATGGTTTGCGAGGAGATGAAGGCCAACTTTATTCTAGTAAAGTATAGAGATTTTTTTGCTGGAAACGTGTCCGCTCTGGATTCATTCTACGACGCCGATGCTGCTATTTTAGATATTAGTATAGAAGAACAAAGAAATTACATGTTCTATCATCTCGGTGTCCGCGAAAGCTTTTCAATGAAACAAAACATACTCATAGTTGCCAATATTGTCGACAAGTTTACAAGCAACAAAGATTATTCTAATCATAACCAGGAAAGATTTCTTCTGAGTCATGAATCAGCATCTCAGATCAAATCTCTTCTACCAAACTACCCACTATTCGTTTATTCGATTGCACCGAGCTCGGAAGGTGATGGTTCTGAGTGTTTCGTCGATCAACAGTTCATTAATTTAGCATATGCTCCTGGCAGTGACGAGCAAATGGACCCTGGTATTCCCGACTTCGGAGAGATGGATAACATCTGGTCGGATACCGTCGATAAAGTAGACGTAACATGTTCTGAAGAGAGTCAGAAGGCAGCCACTGATCAACCAACTCTACCCTCTTTGAACCTGCAACGTCAATTGAAGGATGCATTGAAGAACGTTAAGTGGCAAGCTAAAGCTCATATGAAAGACAAGTTCCTCTCGGATTTAAAGAAAGCCCGCGAGTTATACCAGGGTGAGGAGCTTTACAATATCTTGCACATGTTCCGCCGGCGCCTTGATGATCCAAACATGCTTAACACTGATATAGTTCATCAACTATTAGTCTCATTTCAGGAAATCCAAGACTATAATTCGATGGTTGAGCTTGTAGATGATTTGAGCAAATTTCCAAATCTTATCAAAATAACCTCTTCTCCTGAGATAGTGTTCCATCATGCATTTGCTCTTAATCGACGTCATAATCCGGGTGATAGTGATAGAGCTCTAAATCTGATCACAACAGCTTTGGGAACCAAAGAGCATCAGATCCCTGACTCAATATGTCTCTGCGGTAGAATATTCAAAGATCGTTTCATCGAATCTGGCTATGAAGACCGAGAGAGTCTTAAAAGTGCAATAGATTGGTATCGAAAAGGTTTCAAAATTTCTCCAAACGAATACGCGGCTATAAACTTGGCGACTCTACTCTACATTGCCGGTCACGACTTCGAATCCTCCGACGAGTTGAAGCACGTAGGTTTAGTTCTGAACAATCTCATGGGTAAGAAAGGACCTGTTCATAGGCTTGAGAACTATTGGGATGTGGCTACTTTTTTTGAGCTTTGCTTGCTGGCTAATTCTTACTCGAATGCAATAGAAGCTGCCGAATGCATGTTCAAGTTGAAACCCTCGAAATGGCATCTCAAGTCAACAATCGGTAACATAAAGCTTATCTACAAATTCAAACCGAAACAAGTTCCTGCCCCTACCAAGAATCCCGACTCGTATGATTCAACAATGCACCAAGAGGTGCTACAGAGTCCAGAGGAGCAAATTGTAGAGTTTTGGATGGACTTCTTTATGGACGCTGTCATAGACTCTTGTGAGAGTCAGATCAGATTTGCTGCTTTGGTACTCGAGCAAGATGGGATATACATGCCTACTTATATTACAATGAATTTGGACGCAGATGATCATTCAATTACAATCAGCCAAATGTGCATCATCCATCTCAGAGATCTCAATAGTTGCCGGAAGCTCCATTTATGGCATATAAAGGCAACAGGTATACGTGGAATAAGTCTTTATAAGCGTGACGAACGATGCGTTTTTCTATACGTCCACGACAATTCAGACGACTTTCAGATATTCTTCCCGTCTGAATCTATTAGGGCTCGATTTCGGTCGCTCGTATTATCAATAACTGGTGATAGGTCTATCGACATTAGCGCGAATCTTCAAGAAACAGAACGTAAAATCAATTTCGTTTATGATCTCGATAAGGAGAAAAACAGAATAGTACTAGGACGCGGTTCTAAAGGTGTTGTATATGCAGCAACAGATGTAGATACCAAGATGGAGATAGCAATAAAAGAGATTCCTGTGAAGAACATTGCCGAGGTGCAGCCATTGCACGAAGAGATTCGTCTTCATTCGCTATTGCATCATAGAAACATCGTGCAATACTTAGGAACGTCTCATGAAGGCAACTTCTTCCGTATCATAATGGAAAGAGTTCCGGGTGGCAGCTTGACACAGTTGCTGCAACAGAAATGGGGCTTTCTCAAGGAAAACGTGATAGCCTGTTACTCAAAACAAATACTCGACGGGTTACAGTATCTACATCGTCAGAAGATAGTTCATCGCGATATCAAAGGTGACAACGTATTAGTGAACCCGTATACAAATATATTGAAAATATCTGACTTCGGAACCAGCAAGAGGCTAGCTGCCATCAATCCCAACACTGAGACTTTCGCAGGGACTGTGCCGTTCATGGCGCCTGAGCTTCTCGATCGTGGCCAGCGGGGCTATAGTATGCCAGCAGACATATGGTCCTTCGGTTGTACAGTTGTTGAGATGGCTTCAGGAAAGCCGCCATTCATAGAGATTGGGTCGGGGGCGCAGGTAATGTTCCGCGTCGGTTTCTACAAAGAGCACCCCGAGATACCGAGCGAGCTAAGCAGTAAATGTAAGCAGTTTATCTTGAGATGCTTTGAACCGAACACAGAGCACCGGGCTACTTGTGAGGATCTTCTAGCTGATCCGTTTTTAGACGAAACAAGATCACCGTCATCCTCAGGCATCAGCAAGCCCATCAGTTCGACCTCAACTACTCCAACAACTCCCACGAACCAGATGGAGCAGCCCTTCAAAAACGTGAATTTGAAATCAAAGCCACCCCTTGATACTCGAAGGCGCCAGAATCAGCATAGCGCGAATCCTCTATTTCCGCATTCGTGTAGCTCGATCGAAGATGACGATGCTCTCACTGGAATTTTTGACCAACGGACGAGTATTCCAAGCGAAAATTACCAAACAGCTCGGACTGATTTAGTTGAAACAGTCAACAATGTTACTGATTACACAATCAGCGACAGCACTGCAAGCAGTGGCAACAGCGATAATGCTTGTAAGAGGAGCAGTCGGAAGGCCGTGGGCTTCAAATCCAAGGTTAAAACTGATTTGGCGCTCATGGTAGATCCGCATGATTCAGCAACTCAGGATTTGATAGAGATGAATCGAGAGCTTGCTCATGAAAACCGTCAATTGTGGAGCAAATTGTATCGTGTTCAGACGGAACTGCACGATCTGCTCCAGATGCAACTCGAAGATAAGCAATCGCAGGTCGAGCTAGTTCGAAAGTTTAAGTCAGGTAATGAGTACACTGATATCACGTGAAAGCGTTGTGTCGCTGGCGGATGTCGTTTCATTCGGAATGTTTGTCCACAAGTTCAGCAAACCTTACGTGTGATTTCGCTTCATCAGCCGCTTCCCACGGCTTGAAGCAAGTGTTTTATTATAAAAGAGCTCAGTTGATCACAGTTGGATAACACTCTCTGCCTCGAGCTCTAAGCTGAACAACTAAACCTACAACAATTTAGCCTTCCACAAGCAGGCAACAGAAGAATGAAGACCTTAGTATTTTGCAATCTTCTTGCAGGTTTGCTAGGAGTTTCGCTTCTTATCTCAACATCCTCGGCTGATCATGTTGAAGTAGCGAATGTAGGCGAGACAAACTCCGTCGCTGAGCTGGAACATACGAAACCAACGGTGCCAGCAACTGGCGGGAAGCCCATCGCAAAGCATCCCCATGATATTCTGATCGATTCGCTAAACGAGCATGCATCGAAAGCATCCGTCTCACTTTCAATGGCGGTCGATAAGTTGAAGGAGGCGCTAGAGAAGTTTGCCCAACTTTTTCCAAAACTCAAGCCAACTTTGGAGGGTGGAAACGATATTTGATTTCAGATTTGGATGGGAGATTCTGGATTTGTGTAGGCACGAAGTTGTCCTTACGCACAGGTAATGCTGGCCAAAAGAAGAGTGAAAGTTATGTTTGAATAAACATCCAAGTAGACAAGATCATATTTTTACTCACAGACTTTTGTCTCTGGCTAGTTTGTATGGCTCGAGCAAGGGACGCCTTGTTGTAGTAATCTTGTTCCCTTCGAACAGTGAGCACAAACAACAAACTTTGGCCGGTTTGCATCGAGTTTTGAATCGAGTCAGCAAAAGTAAACGTTGAAGTGGTAGAGTGCATTGAAACACAATGGGCTCGCTGAGATAGCTGAGAGTGCATAGAGAAGGGGCCGAGCTGGATGCTGGTCGCTGGCATAGGACTGAAATTTGCCGACTCAATTTGTGGTAAATGAAGTGGAGAGTGGTTTGGTGGGCGAGTTTGGTTTGGGGGCCAGTCGTTAGTTCAGTGCCCTTAGCTAAATAGAAACTGAATGGCCACTGGAGCTTTGAGCGCGCTAAAAGTCGCCCAGATCCGCTGGCCGCTTATTACTCTTGTTGTGGGAGTTGTTGTCGTTTTTCTCTCTGCTGCTTCACTTGGCTCAGTTTGCCTGAATTTGGTTTTAGCTTTGGCTTTGGAAACAACAATGGTGGGCTGCAAGGCAACAACAAGCTGGCCGGAGTCAAGTGGCCAGCGAGCGATTGGCTTGCCGGCCAGCCAATGGGCCAGCGCAGACAGACGGACGAGTGCAAGTGGAGCCGCCTAGCCTCTCAAGCCGAGCGGCTTGCTCCAAATACCAGAGCGGCCACTTTTTGGCCCACCGGCCGCCTTCCAAGCTCAATCTGCACGTGCACTTCCAATAATGGCAATAATAACAGGCCAACAAGCGGCGACGCCAGTGGCGCCCGCAATAATCTAAAGCCAGCCGCCAGATTGAGTTCATATTCTGGCCCCAGTTGGCGGCGGCCGCTCTCGCTAACAATGTCATCGTCGCCGCCGCCGCCGCCGCCGCCAGACTGGCTAGCTGGGCTCCCTCTTTCCGGTCCAGATCCAAGCTAGCGGGTGCGTGTGCACTTGAAAGCTGAGCCTCACTCGCGCTCCATTGGACACAAAACAAATTTGCGAGCCTCCTAATTTAGCCACCAGCTTTCTGCCGCAAAGGTTTGCTCGCCGAGCTATTGTTTTTTCCCCTCCAAACCAACAGCAAGCGGGTGGGCGAGCGAGATTAGGAGGAAAGTGGGCCGACTTATATTACTCTGGATGGGGGCCAGCTGAAGGCGCTTCGAAGCGCCAATAACGAGCCGCCCAAAAGCGAGCTCGCGAGTCGGTGCACTGGCCGCAATTCGTCATTGCTCCGCTCCAGGCTAATCATTGCGCATCAAAACGGGCCAACCTTTCCAATCCGAGCTAGCCGGCCGAATGGGGGAGCCCATTTAGTTTGAGCCGCGCGCGCTAGAGAGAGAGAGAGAGAGAGAGAG
>ENA-UOVY01000580-UOVY01000580.1-plant-metagenome-genome-assembly--contig:-NODE-580-length-15063-cov-632.810368_pt1 | contig 15063 bp, 10 predicted proteins | sample MGYA00249840_ERZ761561 | MGnify/ENA primary metagenome ERZ761561 (study PRJEB28882, sample SAMN05720143) | plant metagenome | isolation source: Guanajuato, Mexico | place: Mexico:Guanajuato, Mexico...
TATCTGAATATAACTGGGAAGCTGAATTCTGCGAGAACGGATGATATACTCAAGGGCTCTCAACTTCATTCTATGGCTTCTTAGACACTAGATTTCTATCACGAGGTTTAAAAAATATGACCGGACGAACCGCTCACCAAGTAGTCAGATTATGATAAGTGAGGATTGGTTAGCTCAAACCATCAAAGTTTAATACTAGCATGTATTTCAAAATCACGAGCAAACGCACCTCCACGATCACTGTGACTTTTTCCCCATATCTTCGGGCAATTTGACCCTATAGCTGACTCTGCTCGCAACAGACATGAATATCACAACAGCAATCGTTGATATTTCCATGGTGAAGAACACATATGACCAAGAGTAGTGTTTTGCTAGGGTAGCAAAGGGTAGACCGGCTGCAATTGAACCAATGTTGGCAGCGAGGGCGGCTATAGCATGAGCTGTACCACTCATTTCGCTATCAACTGATTGTGTGGCTACGACCCCAAATATTGCTATCTGACCGTAGACTGAGGCTCCTAACAACACGCCTAGTTGGTTTATAAATATGGCGGAGGTCGACTCAGATACATTAAAATATAACAAGTGCAAGGACAATCCTGTGACGATTGCAAAAATTAGAGCTATAGTCATCCTCGGGTGGCCTCTTAGAGGTAAGTCTTGACCGTTTTTCAGGGTTCTCCGCATGTAAAGATCCGAGAGGTAGCCAGCTGCAACGCCTCCGAAGAAACCGCCGAATTCCACACTACTAACAAAGCTGTTGGCAACTAATGAAGACTGGTTGCAGTCAGTCATCAGATACATTTGTGACCAATCTGTTACGCTGGTCTTGATGCTTGAAACAACAAGGTAGCATACTGATATGACCCACATAAATTTGGCACTCAAAAGCACTGACAAAGAGCTTCCGGTGTCCCTCTTGATCTGCTTTGCGCCCCGGCTCTTCTCCTCGCTGTTCATAGATCTCTTGTTCTTCAGCAATGACTTGGCTGCCGACGGAGCAACCTGTTGCTTCGGAGAATCAACTATGAAGAAGTAGGATGCAGCAGCAGCAAGAATGGTTGCTGTGCCTACGAACATGAGACTGAATCTCCAACCGGAATTCGATATGATGTATGAGGCCAAGAAGGGAGCCACGCAACCTGACAGGTTGGCGCTAGCGCTTGCTAGACTCCACCAAGTGCCTAGTTCGGCTGGCTCGAACCAATTTTTGAGTAGCTTAGCGATTGCCGGCCAACCAACCCCTTGAGCTAGTCCGTTCAGGAACCAGGAGAATGTAAACAAAACCAATGAGTCTACGAGAGAAAATAGAACCGCTGCCAAGCCGCTCACAAATAGTCCAGCACTGAATAGTACCCTCGAGCTCAGGCGATCCGATATGATTCCTCCCATAAACTTGCTTATCGCGTAGGCTAAATTCTGGCTACTTAGTATGAGTCCCACCTGTTCGTTCATGAGCCCTTCCTCGAGTAAGCGGGGTATGACAAACGATACGCCCTTTCTGTTGTAAGCGAACATGGCATATCCAAAAAATATCACAGAGAACACTAGGTACTTCGTTGCCATCGTGAGATCTTCTTTTAAGAGTGAATGTGAGAGTGTTATGCCAGAAACCGATTTAAGTCTACTCCTTTCGAATACTTCGGTGATGTTCGGGTGATGAAATGGAATGAAGCGAAAGTTGACGCTATTCTGCAGTGGACTGCTGAGTTTAGAACCACGAAAACAAACTTGTGAGAGTGCGGAACTGCAAGAAGTCTTCGTTTGCTAGAAATAGTCTTTCTGCAAGACACTGTCTGATAAGTCTGTGTAGCCTGTTCCATAAGCTCTGTCGCCTCATCAGTTGGCAGGATCTTGCTGATGTTTAGTATCTGCAGGACAGTATCTCAACCCTCTTTATTTTATGCCCACCTTATCAGTGCCCGCACTTAAGAAACCGACCCACGCCTGTCCGAGACAGGTTCTATCGCGATCATTCTGCCCTGCAGCCTATTGTTTATTTTAGTCGTGAGTGCTATGATCGGACATGACGGAACTTTTGGAATCTGTACTAAAGGTATGAAGTTGGCCTCGCACTGACGCCCCCTCCTGTCCAACCTTCCTGTATCTCGATATCCCGCTCCATCCCCGCCTCACCTTCTGTCCGCCACGCCTTTCCTCTTCAAGCCGCTCAGGGCGGCCCGCCCTGATGAACAAACCGACGGTCTGCGGAACTCAAAACCAAAAATAAATTCTGGTCCATCGAAGTTGGTTGGTTGCAGATAGTATTTATTCTGGTTTTGAGCCTCATAGTCGTACGAGTCTCCCTGCTACCTTCATTCTCAGAGATTCACGACCGAAAGATTGCGATCTGGATATGAGAAAGTATCAATATTTCGCTGTGTGATATTTATTTTTGGTTTTGAATTCCGTAGACTTCAGAGATTACTCGACTCAACATCACTGCACTGGCTGGTGTCGGGAGAGCCTTGGCTATGAGCGGCCGCCAAAGGTTGAGAAAATAAAGATTGGGCCAGCGAGGGTGACGCAATTGGCGCAGCTGGTCCCTCTCAGCCTCAATAGACCCCTAGGTATGTTCGCTTCTACCATTTGCGATTCAAAGTTTGCTGAAACCGATCAATGGTGTTTATTTAAGCAACTAAATCGTCCGGGCGGCTTGTGATCATAGTTTTTGATCCACCCCGGAGAGACATAGTGCGAAAGAGTTGCAAGTTTCAAAGCAATCTTGAAACGTCTGTCAAGCTTAACCTAACCTCCTAGCCTGAGTTTGCTCATCAGAGGGCCAGATTCTGAGTATATGAGAGTCGAGCTTGAGCAGCCCAGTGTTCACATCTCTCAAGCTCCAGGCCAAAATTAGGGGCCCAGTTTTTACAAACTTTCTAGGACCGCGCTCGTTGAGTTTTCGAGTTGATGATTCTCAGTCTTGCCAAGCAGCTCGCTCATTTGCCTGCTTGTCCTATGAATCTAGCTAGAATTCTTATCTCCTCTCGTATCCATGAGATCATACACAACTTTCGCCTACCGCTTCTGCTTCATGAGAACGATTTTTGGCCTGAGTTATAACTATGAAGGTGGCGAGAATGCGGGAGGCATCGGCGATCCAGCTACTTCACGAGAATGCATTAGTTTGGGCCACGACTCTAGCCTGCATAGATTGGCTACGACGAGCGAGCTCACTTGCTCAACTTACCGCTAGCAGACTGGGGCCAAGTGCGAACTTCGAGATTGACGAAATGGTGCACATGCGAGTTAGAGCAATACGGGGGGTATTGCTATAGGGAGGCAACGAGAGCATAGCGGCGCTTGCGAGCCGCAAACGTCTTGTCAATACCAGCGCGGCTGGGCCTAGATTTTTAGGTGAGCTCTCGAGTTGAGGAGAGAAATGCCAATCTGTCTGGGAGGCATCGAGTCGATTGAGCATCTTTTCCCTTCGGCTCATCAAAAGTGAGCAGTATAAACGAGCCATTTGCAAGCGTATAGTTGTTTGCCCCCAGATACAAGTTTACAAACTAGCATTGCTACAAATCCAATAGTTTAATCCAATCAATTGCAACAAGTTGTGCTGAAGAGCTCGGATAGCGAACCTTCACCTGAATTTTGGATATAACAGTGCAAGCTAGCGAGAGCTATACGAAACAACTGGCTTAAGATGGTCGTTAATGAGAAATCAATCCGACGCAAGTCGAACGTCAATGGCGATGATGACGATTGGCTCCAAGGCCTCGCCGATGATGCCATTTGGAAGCGAATCCAACAGAACACTTTCACCCGATGGGCAAACGAGCATCTCAAGACAGTGAATAAGTACATTGCCTGCCTTGAGTCAGATCTATCTGATGGAATCCGTTTGCTTGCTTTGGTTGAGGTGTTATCTGGCAAAAAGCTGCCCAGGTACAACGCAAGGCCAACAATGAAGGCTCAGAAGCTCAACAATGTCGACACAGCCTTACGTTTCTTGACTGATGAAGAAAAGGTCAAACTGGTCAACATATGTAAGTGGTCGGCATTTATAGTCTAATTATCATAAGCTGGTCATGTATGAATCCTAATCCTTCTCCGCTCTCAAATATTCAGCCAGCTCGGATATCGTTGAGGGTAACCTGAAACTCATAATGGGTCTCATGTGGACTCTCATTCTTCACTACTCGATATCAATGCCGGTTTGGGAGGGCGAGGATGATTTTGATCCGTCGCTGACTCCAAAACAACGTCTGCTGAAATGGATCCAAAACAAGATTCCCGATGTTCCGGTCAACAATTTCACAACTGACTGGAACGATGGTAAAGCCATAGGAGCCCTCGTGGACTCAATCGGTCCTGGTTTATGTCCGGATTGGAAGGATTGGAAACCGGAGGATAGCGTTAAGAATGTTGGCGAAGCATTGCAATTGGCCGAAGATTGGCTCGATGTGCCTCAGCTGATTAAGCCGAAGGAAATGTCCAACAGAAAAGTGGACGAGTTATCTATGATGACATACTTGTCGCAATTTCCCAGCGCTAAATTGAAACCTGAAGCTCCGATAAGATCTGCAAGCGGCAACCCCGCAAGAGTGCGCTGTTATGGACCTGGCCTACAAGCAACAGGTGTTTGTGTTGGCGCTGAAACTCATTTTACGGTTGAAACTTTCTCAGCCGGAAAGGGTAACATTGAGATAACAATCATGAACCCTGAAAATGCACAAGTTCCCGTCGAGACAAAATACAACGACGATAAAAATATGACTTATACTTGCACTTATACGGCCACGATGGAAGGAGACCACAAGATTACTGTTAGATTCAACCAAACTGAAGTCCCCAAAAGTCCCTTTAATGTTAGCGTCAAAGGAAGTCCATTGAGTGATGGCTACAAGAAATGTTACGCGAAAGGTCCGGGAATTGAGCCAAAAGGTAAAGTTCGAGTCGGTCAACAGACTCACATCGACATTATCACCCAAGGGGCTGGAGCCGGACAAGTGGAAGTTATTATCCTGGATCCGGAGGGCAAGCCAAACACTTGCCCCTGTAGGTTGCGTAAAATTAATGACGAGAAATACAAGTGCGAGTATGTTGCTGAAAGTCCAGGTTTGCACTCAGTCTCAATTCTCTTTGCTGGCAAACAGATACCCAAGAGTCCATTTGGAGTCAATGTCGATCCGTACAAAGATCCCAGGAAGGTGAAAGTCTCTGGTCGTGGCCTCCAGTCTACCGGTCTGCGAGTGGGAGATGCGGCCAAGTTCCAAGTGTCCATCGACGGTGAGGGGCATGGCGAATTGAATGTAAGACTCATATGTCCGGACGGTAAAGAGGAAAAGGTTAATGTGACTCGCTCAGAGGAGGGTAAGTTAGTGTTTGATTGTGATTATACTCCATCACAAGAGGGGGACCACCGGTTGTCAATTTCTTATGACGGTCAAGAGATTCGTCAGTTCGAAATCAATGTTGCGCCGCCCAGCCAATCGAACGTTGTTGCCTATGGGCCTGGCCTCTACGGTGGAACAGTTGGCAAGCCAAACAAGTTCAGGGTTGACACAAAGGGCGAGCGCGGAACTCTTGGGTTCACTATTGATGGGCCCGGTGAGGCAAAAATTGAATGCAAAGATAATGGGGACGGAACAGCCGATGTCGAGTGGACTGTTCCAGCACAAGGAGAGTACGCTTTGCATGTCCTCTCAAATGGCGAGGATATACCTGATTCGCCATATTGTGCTCAAATCAAGCCGAGGAACAACTTTGACGAGGCAAAATTCGATGACTGGTATAAAACAGCCCATGCGGTTGAATTTGAAGAGTGGAGGAAAGAACGGAAATCCTCAACTTCCTCGGTTGCCGCAACATCTAAAACGACAACCAAAACCTCAACTCAGCAGACAACAACCACGAAACAAACAACTACAACCACTGTGAGTAGTTCAAGTAGCGAGGAGAAAATCCGCAAGATGGTGGCCGGATTGCCGAGCACTCTAACAATTAGGATTGCTGACACCACAAACTTGGAGGCCTATATAGTTGCTCCAAGTGGTGCCAGGACAGAATGTGAACTTCAACAGCATGAGGACGATAAAGGAAAGTTAACTGTTGGATTCACTGCCACCGAGACTGGAGAGCACCTAATCCATGTGACTAAAAACGGGAAACCTGTCGGCGGAAGTCCATTCAAGATACAGGTTTCACAAAAGGTTGCCGGCGATCCAAAGAAAGTAAAGATTGAGGCCGAGAACTTGACAGGGGGATCTGTAGGGGAGGTTAACGTTTTCTATATTGACAGTCGAAATGCCGGTAGCGGTAAAATCGGCGTGTCCATGCAAGGGCCTTGTAAGCCGGTGGTAACATGCGTGCCAGACAAAGAGATTGGTGTTTTCAAAGTTACATGGCAAGTTACAGAGGCTGGCAAGTATCAACTTGAGCTATTCTACGATGGCGCTCATTTACCTGGCTCGCCATTCACCGTTAACGTGGTGGACAAAACTGAAGGCTGAGTGCATGCAAGTACTTGACTCACACTTGACCCCAAGAGGTAAGAAATAAAATGTAAGATTAATCTAACCCCGACCAAATCGTTCCATAGCTGCATAGAATTGAATTCGCTCTCTTCATTACGTTGAGCATCAACATCTCTATGGCATAACAATTATTTCGTCTGATCGGCATAACAAAATCAACGACTTGTATCAAGACCCGCTATACTGAGATACTTCCATCCCTGAATTTGGTTTTACCAATGAGAGAATTAACAACTACCACTTGCCCCCCCTCGACCAGATCTTTTTTAGCTTCTGATAACAGTCGTCTCTCGTCTAGATCCTCGTCCTCCTTGACCTGAAAGCCTTTAGCTCCAAATCCTTCAGCCACCCTATGGTAGTCGGTGTAAGCTAACTGACAGCCTATTGACGAACCCAACATGGGCACTTGTTCGCGGGCGATCTGTGTCCAGCAGGCATCATTACCAATGAGCCAGTAGACAGGAACTTTGTGTCGCACAAATGTGTCTATCTCAGCAATTGAATATCCGAAAGCGCCATCACCCATTATGGCTACAACGTGCTTAGTTGGATTGAGCAACTTCGCAGCTAGAGCAAAACCTGCTCCGCAACCCAACGTGCCGAAAGGTCCGGGATCTAGCCAGCGTAAGGGACCAAAGGGTTTCATTATGTACGAAGCGCTTGCTACAAAGTCACCACCATCTGCCACCAGTATCGTGTCATCTTCCTTGAAGAGGTCTCGCAATCTCATGAGCAGTTTCAAAGGGTTCAAGTGTTTGTCTACTGCATCCTCAGACATTCTTCTGATTGATTCATCTTTTTCGCGATCACGCCTTTCCAAGATCTTGAGCCATTCTTTATCGACTCCTAGACTTATATTGCCATCGGCAATTGTTGATACAAGATCCTTAACGAAAGTTCCCACATCTGACTCGATGGCCACTTCCGGGTGCCAGAAAATTCTAGCGTTCAATTTGCCCGCTTTCAGCGAACGATTGACGGATATTACTTTTGTATGACGCTTGAACATTTGACCATACGATAAACGGAAGTCACAAACAGCACCAAGGAGCAGAACACAATCTGCCTCCTGAATGGCTTCTTTCCTAGCATGACGAAATTGCATGGGATAGTCTTGACCTAGAAGCCCACGCGCCGAACCGTTGACGAAAATGGGAACCCCCAACCTCTTAATAGCCTCGGCAACAACAGTCGGGCCGTAAGGTCGTAAAACTGATTGGGAGCCAACAATTACGAGTGGTCGCTTCGCCGCCGAAATAATGGAGACAACCCGTTTAATCTCATCGGGTTTGGCTGGTTTGATTGTAATTGGAAGTGGATCGTATTGGTGCTCTTTCCAAGCGTCGGCGAATATGTGATTCAAGGAATAATTTGTATAGGCCTCAACAATTCTCGACTTGAGTGTACTTTTGCGCGCCCCTTTCCTCGCCATTGAGGTAAATTGTTCCGAGATGATGGAGTATGGATAAAGTATGTCAACTGGTAGCTCGACAAACACAGGCCCAGGCACGTCCACTTGGGAAAGCCTAAGGGCCTCGCGCAAAGTGGGCGCTATATCACGTACACAATCGACAGTGAAGCATTTCTTTGTGGCAGATTTGAGAAGCGAGCTGAGTGGGAGGATGAGATCGTGGGTTAGTTCAGCCTATACAGCCACTGCCAGTCGCCTAGCTCTTCAGATTACTTACACTTGGTCAATATCCTGTAGAGAGCCTCTATTCTTGAGCATGGTTGCAGCAGCACCAGCTATGACAAGCACGGGCGACTCAGCCATCTGAGCATTCTTGATGGCAGTTACTGTGTTTGTCAGGCCGGGTCCCGCGGTGACAACAGCAACTCCAGGGATGCCGGTGAGTCTTGCCGTAGCATCGGCCGCAAACACAGCAGTCGCTTCATGTCTCACGTCCACAACCTTGATATTTAAATTGTCAGAGGCTACAATTATAGGCGAGACATGGCCGCCCGGTAGCGTGAATATACTCTCGATTCCGTGTGATTTTAATACTTGAGCAACCAGTTCGCCTCCGTGTTTTTTCGATGTCGTGTCAACTTTGTGAAACAGCGAGTATAATAATCTTGACTGTCTAAGTAACATTGCCACAAGCATGAAAATTGGATAAAAGGACTGGGTGAAGCAAACAGCCAACAGTGTTACATATATTGGTGTGTATAACCATGACATGCCTACAAAAGATTTTCTTACTAAGCCCTAATCCTATCACAGACTCTCAGGATGCTACTTGATGATCTCCCTCTCTTGTTTCACCAAATCGAGAAGGCAACCGATGAGCTTACTGGATTGCTGTCATCAGATACCTTTGTCGTACCAGTGTGCACTTCTTGAGTTGATGCCACGTGGGGACTGTTGCTAGTTCTAGCCGGTCCGAGAAACTGAGAACAGATACAAGATCTAGATGAAAACGAGCCGATCATTGGGATGGGCTCGTTTGGGGAGATAGTGACGAGAGAAGGTGTAACCGCCAATTTCAAACACTTCGTACCGGATTGATCGAAGTCACGGGACATGAGCATTCATTTTCAGGTGACTTAGTCACGCATGCCCATGGCTAGCTATCCAGCAGGGCCGAAAACAAAGCTAATACAATGTCATACAAAACCAGTTAAGCTGCTGCGCAGGTTAGCTGGAACCAGATAAACAAGACTGCTGTGGAACGCTGGATGAAAATTTATACTTATTCAGATCTCTCAAGTGTTATAGAGGCGAGTTCCTAGATTAAATAAGAATAATCACGAGCGAAATCATCCTCTATGGCCAGTAACCAAAGTCAGGAGGTCCAGCTGCTCTTGGCGGCTGAGAAAAGAGCCACCGAGAAGGTTTCAGAGGCTCGAAAGCGCAAGGCCCAACGATTGAAGCGAGCCAAGGAGGAGGCAGCTGCAGACATCGAACAATTCAAGGCCGAAAGACAGATAACCTTCAACAAGTATGAGACGCAGCACATTGGATCGAAGGACGATGTTGCGAAGAAAATAGATCGAGAAACGACGGAGAAACTCGAGACCATGCAAGTAAGGATTCAAACTACCAGAAAGGTCATCTTGGACCGTCTGATTAATGAGGTGGTCGACAGTGTGGACGTGAAGTTACATCGAAATAAGAGGCCAATCCTTGCGAACTAAGCAAATCAGAATCAATCGACCTTCCGAACGTATCACTGATGTTCGAAACTATCTTAGTCATGAAACTCTATATCACCATAACAGCTTTAACTAGCTTCCACCGTGAGAGACATATAATCAAGATTTTTATACCCTAGACACGATTAAATATTACAACATTTCGACGCCAACGTATTCCTTTGCTCAGCTCGGGCTATATTGACTCTATCCTGACTGTCCTGTCGTTCTTGGTCGGCCGTCTGGTTATCCAGGATTGCCTTGGCAAGATCTAGAAAAGCTTTTTCCACATTTACGTTAGAGCAGGCTGAGGTTTCCATAAATCTGATTCCGTGTTCTCGAGCAATGGCTTCCCCCCTCTCTTTTGGTATTATGCGACGATCTTCCATGTCACATTTGTTTCCTACTATCATCTTTTCAACGTCTTCGTTCGCATGTTCATCGATGTTTCTCAACCATTTTTGAATATTGTCGAATGATTTAGCATTTGTTATATCATAAACAAGCATAATACCCATGGCTCCTCTATAGTACGATGTTGTTATCGTGTGAAATCTCTCCTGACCTGCCGTGTCCCAAATTTGCAACTTGATCTTTTTACCCTTCAACTCTATAGTTTTGATTTTGAAATCTATACCGATTGTTGAGATAAATGTTGGTGTGTAGGCATCATCTGAGAATCGAAATAATATTGATGTTTTACCTACACCAGAGTCTCCGATGAGCAATAGTTTGAAGAGAAGGTCGTAAGTCTTTTTAGCCATTCTGTCTGTGGATTTTTGGTATGTTTCCCTTTATAAATAAATTTACGAATATGTCTTGGTGTATATATACATGTAATCGTTCCCTAGTATCCGTTCTGGTTAGATTGTGCCGCGTACATTCATGAAGCAATCGCTGTCTGGCTCCATTTGGGTTGTATTTTTCAACAAACTCAAACAAAGATTGTTATGATATTTCTCTGAATCTGTCTGATGTCTTCTCTCCTGAGTAATCAGTGCAATTTTCACCCTAGATTTCTCGCTCGATTGCCATGGAATTCTGGGATTCTTGGCGCCAAGTTTTATTTATCTGTCTGAGTTTAGTATTTATTTGCATCCCCTCGAGAAGTCCAACCATTCCCCTCGGGCCCCTTTTTCATATGGGTTGGGCGCTCCAAAAAATGTCATTTAGGGGGCCGAAAAGTGTGTCTGAGGCTGGACCCACGAACTGGGCCCCTCTGTGCAATAATGAATCGCCAACTCCCGTTTCAGACTGCCGATGCATTTGCTCTCGAACACAGAGATCAACGGAAAACCCCGAAAACAAACTGCCATGAGAGAGTCCTGGCAGGAGTTCTCTCTAACGAACGAGGATTTCAGGGTCGCTAAGAAAACGGGGGAATTTATCGAAAGAATTATTTCCCCATCCCCTATGTATTATTTATTTTAGTCGTTTTGGTACATACTGAAGTTTTCATATGCCAATTTCTGCACCAAATGGCGCCATAAACGATGAACGATAAATCGCCCTCAATTCACGTTTGTTTGTTTCTTATCCAAAATAGACCGACTAGATGCTAGAGAGGACCCGCCAAGTTCAGAGAGAAGATGGCTCAGGACCAATCTCTCATAAGAGATCCTTCAGCATTCACCGCGCTGACCAACATACACAAACAAGCAATCTTGGACTGTTGCTTCTCTCCAGACTCCGATCAAATATTGACTTGTAGCGAGGACAACACAGTCGTAATATGGAATCTACCACCCCAGGACAGCGAACTGCATGATGAAACCGTGAACGATGAACATAAACTCGTTTGTTACCGATTATCGGACCATAAGTCGCCGGTCATGTCAGTGGCCATGCATAAAAAATTGTTCATCAGTGCGTCCAAAGATGGACATGTAAAGTTATGGAAACTCTTTCAAGATCTCTCGTCATCTGTAGGAGATAAGCCTGCCTTCAAGCAACCATGCCCAGAACCATGTACCTACAACTGCCATACACGTATTATTCGCTCGATTACTTTTGCTCCAAGTCCTCGATTCTTCGCTACAGGATCAGACGACAAAAGTGTCAAGGTATGGTCGACTGAGTGTCGAAACAAAATGCTAGTTTCATTTCTGGATGGACACAATAACTGGATCAAGTGTGTTCGTTGGGCAAGTACTAATCATCACCTTTTAGCTTCGTGCGGCGATGATGGTAAAGTTTGTATCTGGGACACAAGAACTAAGGTTAGACAGCCACCATGTGAGATAATTGCTACTCGAAGGCGGATGCAGTTCAATTGCCTCGACTGGCACCCCGTTTTCGATCATCACATCGCAACGGGCGCTCAAGACTCATCGTGCGTTGTTTGGGATTTAAGAAATAGAAAACAGTCTCAAGTGTACATTGAACATAGTGGTCCCGTTAATTCAGTAGCTTTCAATTCGGGCGGATCCCTGCTCCTTAGTGGATCAAGCGACAAAACGAGCAAAATTTTCGATGTTTGCGAGGGTAGGAGCATGTTCACTCTGATGTCACACAGCGGACCAATTACCTCTGTTTGCTTCAACTCCACAGGTGACATCTTTGCAACAGCATCTCGGGACAGAACTGTCACAGTATGGAAACGGAATTTCGACACCATCAACATAGTCCTTGATAACAGTCCTGACGAGCTTGTTGACAGCACAACAGAATTTAGGGTCGATGAAGAAACCATCGCTAATAACCAATTTAGATCTCGTAATCCTCAGCATTCTTGTTATGTGTACGATAGATGAAATCGGGATTCAAAGTCAGCCTGGATATCGTTCATATTAAATTAGCTCGTTCCAATCACTTGACTGAATTCGTTCAATTCTCTGAATAGAGATTCCCGAGTGATCGCGTTTGAAGGGGGCCATGTTAGAATCATAATCCTGATAAGCGCGTGCGGGATAATTATGGGTTGCTCTGTCAACATTGTAGTATGGGCTCTACGAGGAGCTCAATAGTACTTGAATCTTGGATTGTGTGGATCATTTGTCTGCCTGTTGGTGCCGCGTCCATATTATTTATTTAGAAATTGTCTAGCATCATAAAGCTCTCTAGGTATCAGGGTCAGATTGATCCGCTTAACCTCATAGTGGAACGTTCACGATGGCCCATTGTCTGAATCAGTGATGAATGTTTTACGAAAATTATCACAGTTTCGGGAGATTCTCATTGGGAATGTTATTCGAATGCGGTAGTAGTAGCGTTCATTTTGTGAGTAGCCGATTAATCATGATGATCAAACTGATCGTTTGAACCGACATGCGTGTCAACAGTCCTTACATCGACTTCAATCAAACTTCTTCTGCCTTTCATGTTTCTGGTCGGCTTCACTCGTCTTCGTCGTCGTGCAAGAAAATCCATGAGCCTCGTCGAAGGGTTTAGAGCTCTTTACAACTCTGTTGTAGTCCAAAGATACGTTGGCACCACAATAGAGGGCAATTGCCAGATAGAGCGCGTAGTTGTTGGTATTATTGAGGGTGCGTTTGGCGAACTCGTAGCCAACCTGTTCATTTTCCGATAGGAAGAATAAGTTTGAAGTTATGGCTAATGCGAAAAGGGGCAGACTAACGAAAGCTAATAGTCGCAAATAGCACGGGCGCGAGATTTTTCGAGTGATGTCCAGCCAAAAATTCGTTCTAGCTAGCGTTTTTGTCCAAATTTCAATGAAAGCGCTCACGATATTCAAACTTATCCAAATGATCAATGTTGGCGTTAGAGGTAGATGCCATAGAGCGATACAAAAGAAGCAAGTTAACGTCGCAAAGAACCGCTTGATTATTGATCTATCCGGAGATGCGATGGGATCATAGATGTACCTGAAATGTGGAGGTTCGAGGCAATCAAGTTAGCATTCTTAATATGGTGGTTAGTGAGCTAATGAGAATGCTTACTTTCTAAGCCAAATATAGATTCCAGTATCAAATCCTCGCCAGAGTTGAGAGTTCAGATGCATTGCTGCGACACACTGTGGCAAAGGTGGAGATACCGAAGCTACCCCATCGAACGTCGCGAGCACCTTGAAAGTACTAAAGATGCACATGTACTTCACGTAGAAGAGCATACAGAGTGATACAATATAGCCACTAAATTGCCATGAATCGTATTCGCTGATAATCTTATGGTCACCGTTAATGGCCGATGAGTAGAGCCAATGAAGTAGCCATTCATAATAGAGCACATTAGCTATCAGTAGGAAGAGTGAGGACATTGCCTTGATGTAGTTGGACCCTAAAAACACTTCCTTCTCGGGCTTCGCTTTGACTAATCGCGTTGCAGCCTCGAAGTCGTTATATAAATACAGGGGTCCAGCAAAGAAACCAGGAAGGTATAAGAGATATGCTGTGACAGTTATGATCTTCTCGTAAAACTGATCCTTTCCTGACTGGATCTCCTTTTTCTGGCTAACGGTAAGGTTGTCGATTGATGAGCTCAAGCCCCGAGCGTTCAAGAAGCATAGACAATAAGTGAACAAGAATCTCTTCTCTTCGAAATCGAATTCGTCAGTCATCCTCGGATCTTTGGAGTTGAATATTCGATTTGCTATTTCAGTGCTCTGTGAGGCCAGAACAACTCCAAAACATAGTGCATAACTGAGGATGTTTTTACCCAATATCGCCAGTAGAATCAACATAACTACATTGATTATGACAAGTAACAGGGCGCCTGTACTGAACACAGTGTAGGTGGCATAAAGGGTTACAAAAATCCATGAGGCAAGTTTGAGCTGTATTACGGTTGATCGGAAGATGGATTCGGGACGGTGGGAGGGAGTGGTTAGATTCACGTTCCACATTTAGTTAGGCGATAAATGTAATGACTCTTACAGCTGGCTGATTGAAGACAGTGAACACGTTAGATAGTGCAAAGTGAACAAAAACTATGTACCAATAGTTGATGTAAAGTTTCTTGAACGATTGCCATTCAAAATCAGTTGCATCGTAGAGGTTTTCGCTCAGTGTTCCATCTTGAAGGTCTCGTCCACTCAGTCTGTAGAGGTGGTTTTCCGATTGACAAATTTTGCCAAACTGACAGAGGGCATAAACTGTAACAGCGACCCAGATGAGCCAGTAGGTTGGCCGCTCGATGCATACAAAATACATTTTGTCTATTATTCGATTGTTGAGATCATTAACAATTGGGTGATTTTAACCCAAGATTGGATTGAAAGTGGTTTTTCAGGTGAGAGTGTTTGGACAGTTGAAGCCCGCTACGTCGATGTTGTGCCCTGGCGGTACATAGATCTACGCCCCTCGGTAGCCGCTCGGACCCGCCTATGCGGTACAACTCATTGGGTAAAAATAAACGCGCCGCCTGCCCGCCAGCATACAAAAAAGATCAATCCAAGCAGGGATCGAGGGTACCAGCTCGACGAGCTGAGAACATCCACTGCATATTTCCCACAAACTAGTTTTCATTTCTGAAACCGTTTGGGACT
>ENA-UOVY01000583-UOVY01000583.1-plant-metagenome-genome-assembly--contig:-NODE-583-length-14963-cov-4.679970_pt1 | contig 14963 bp, 27 predicted proteins | sample MGYA00249840_ERZ761561 | MGnify/ENA primary metagenome ERZ761561 (study PRJEB28882, sample SAMN05720143) | plant metagenome | isolation source: Guanajuato, Mexico | place: Mexico:Guanajuato, Mexico...
GTTATATAGGTCCTGTAGTATATTCACACACATAAAATCTTGTCTCTGAATGTTGCTATATGAGCGTTCCTTCCATGGAATTTATTCTGTGCTTCAAGTTTTTCCCAACTTGGAGACAATCTCTTTACAATTTTTTCAAATTCTATAATTCTTCAACCTGGCAATTGCCTAAAAATATGGGCGGATTTTGATAAACTTTCGAAATTTATTGCCATGTGAACGCTGATAAAGTTTGTGTCCTATGCCTTTTATTACAATTATACAACTACTTCCTATAATCTCGCAGGAGGGTCTAATGTATTAGCTCAGAATCTCAACTGATACCTTCCTGACTATCTAAAAGCATATGGTAATATATATGATATAATCTATGTACAGCTTTATCCCCTACTAACCTATTTACTATTTTTCTTTGTTTATTAATTTTTATATCTTTGGATCGCGCGCATCCTAGATGTAGGTAGTAGCGGTTTAAGGTAAAACATTTGATTTGGCTTAAATTTTGTTTAAATTTGTCTTTTCGCTGTTATACTCTTCCTGATTTTTTGGCTGGTTTTAGAGCGATTAAGTGGGTATAGTTACTATTTAAGTTTATGATTGGAATCATAGGAAAAAAAATTGGAATGACCAGTCTTTATGATGGTAAGGGTCATAAAAAAGCATGTACCATTATTCAAGCCGGTCCCTGTGTAGTGACGCAGCTTAGAACAAAGTCTATAGATGGATATCAGGCTGTTCAATTGTCTTATGACGATAAAAAAGAAAAAAATACTTCTAAATCTCTTATGGGACACTTTGCTAAAGCTTCTACTACACCTAAGCGCAAGCAAGTGGAGTTCAGATGTGATGATGAGGCGGTATGGGAGCAGATTACATTGGGTCAAGTGATTCGCATAGAAGATGTTTTTGTGGAAGGGCAATTTATAGACGTAGTCGGTACCTCTAAAGGTAAGGGCTTTCAAGGTGTTGTAAAGCGACATGGCTTTAGTGGTGTTGGTAGTCGCTCTCATGGTCAGCACAATCGAGAAAGGGCACCTGGTTCTGTTGGGGCAGCTTCTTTTCCCTCTCGTGTATTCAAAGGCATGCGTATGGCTGGAAGAACAGGTGGCAATAGGGTTAAGGTAGCCAACCTTCAGGTGATAAAAGTTTTACCAGAGAAAAATCTAATTGTACTCCATGGAGCAATCCCTGGTGCAAATAATGGTTACGTAATTTTGGAGAAGTAAAATGAACCTATCAGTATTAAAATATACAGGGGAAGAGGTGGGTCGTTCTGTTCAATTACCAAAAGAAGTCTTTGGTATTGAGCCCAATGATCATGCCATTTATTTGGATGTAAAAGCTATCTTAGCTGGTAGGCGCCAAGGTACCCATCAATCAAAGGAGCGCAATGCAGTAAGTGGTTCGAGAAGAAAAATTAAAAGACAAAAAGGAAGTGGAACAGCTAGAGCAGGTGATATTAAGTCTCCTTTATTTAGGGGCGGTGGGCGTACTTTTGGTCCAAGGCCAAGGAATTATAGTTTTAAATTAAACCGTAAAGTAAAAAAATTAGCCAGAAGGTCTGCCTTAACCTATAAGGCTAAGGCAGACCATATCTCTATCTTAGAGCCCTTTTCTTTTGAAGTCCCAAAAACAAAAAGCTATTTAGGTATGCTTCAAAAATTGTCTTTTCTAGATGAAAAAACATTGCTGATTATGCCTAGTGTAGATAAAAATATTGTATTATCTAGTAGGAATATAAAGCAAGCAAAAGTGGTTTGTGTCGACCATGTGAATACCTATGATCTTTTGCATGCTAAAAAGTTGTTAATTATGGAAACAGCTATAACGCCTATAGTAGAAAAATTGACATAATAACAGATGAGTATTCTAAAGAAGCCTTTGGTAACAGAGAAAATGTCAAGGCTGAATAAGCGTGGCATATATGGTTTAATTGTAGATGATCGTGCTGATAAGCACCAAATACAAAAAGAAATTGAGCGTTTTTATGGTGTTACAGTCCATAAAATTAATACCATGCGTTATGCAGGTAAACCGATAACGCGCCATACCAAGTCGTGTGTAATAAAAGGGAAACGGCCTTCGTATAAGAAAGTACTTGTAACGCTTAAAGAAGGGGATGTCATGGATTTTTATGGCAGTTCCTAGCCTTTTGCATTTGATTTTATAGCTGTTAGTTGATCTAGTTATGCCATTAAAAAAACTTAACCCAACGACGCCCGGTCAGCGTTTTAGAATAGCACCAGATTTCTCTACGGTTATTACTGCTCGTAAACCAGAGAAATCTCTATTGGTAAAAACCAAGCGCACAGCCGGTCGGAATAATCGTGGTAGGATTACTGTCCCCCATAGAGGTGGTGGACATAAGCGGCGTGCCCGCCTTATTGATTTTAAAAGGAAAAAAATAGATGTCCCTGCATTTGTCCATTCTATTCAATATGATCCTATGCGTACTGCGTACATAGCCCTGCTCCATTATGTAGATGGTGAAAAGAGTTATATTATAGCTCCAGAGGGACTTAAAGTAGGTGCTAAGGTTCTAGCAGGCCCAAGTGCACCAATAGAGCTAGGTAATGCTATGGAAATGAAAGATATTCCTTTGGGAACGATTATCCATAACATTGAACTGGCCCCTGGACGTGGTGCCGCATTGGCAAGAAGTGCAGGCGCATATGCACAGTTGCTTTCCAAAAGTGGCAAGTATGTCACTATTAAGTTGCCTTCTGGTGAAAGGAGATTGGTATTAGACCATTGTATGGCTACTATTGGGACTGTTTCCAATAGTGATCATCGTAATGTTACCATTGCCAAAGCAGGTAGAAGTCGCTGGATGGGTAAAAGGCCTCGTGTGCGCGCTGTTGTAATGAACCCTGTCGATCATCCAATGGGTGGTGGTGAAGGAAAAGCTTCTGGAGGACATCCTAGATCTTTTAAAGGGTTATATGCAAAAGGTAAAAAAACACGCAGTCGCAATAAATATTCTACTAGACTGATCATTAGTAAAAAGAAAAAATAATGGGTAGATCTATAAAAAAAGGACCTTATGTGGCCCATCATCTACAACGTAAGATAGATGTGCTAAATCAGTCCGGTAAAAAAACAGTAGTTAAAACTTGGTCTAGACGGTCAACCATTACACCAGATTTTGTAGGCCATACCCTTGCAGTACACAATGGCCATAAATTTATTCCCGTTTTTATTACAGAGTCAATGGTTAGCCATAAAGTTGGTGAGTTTGCTTTAACAAGAACTTTTAAAGGACATACCTCTAAAAAAAGATAATTTAAACTATGGAGGCAATAGCAAAATTAAGAAAGCTGCCTATATCTGAACGTAAGGTTGGGCGCTTAGCGGCACTCATTAGAGGAAAAAGCGTCGCTACTGCATTAGCTATTTTACAAAGTAAGCCACAGCAAGCTGCACTTCAGTTGAGAAAGCTTTTACTTTCTGCTATTTCAAATTGGCAAAATAATCATGCAGCTACTTTCGAGGATCGCTCAATTTTTGTAAAAAAAATAACAGTAGATAGAGCCGGTATGTTAAAAAGAATTATGCCTGCACCAAGAGGTGTAGCACACAGAATTAGAAAACGATCTAGTCATGTTGTTATGGTCGTAGATACTTTACAAGATTCTATTCCTGTGTCAGATCAGATTGTTTCAACTACAACAACCTAACCACACTAATCATACTACAATGGGTCAAAAAGTTAATCCCGTCGGTTTTAGAGTTGGGTTCATTCGTAAGCCAGATTCCAGTTGGTTTGCATCAAAATCCTCCTATGTAGAAAAATTAATGGAGGACGAAAAAATACGTAACTATCTAGATGCACGAATGGCCAAAGCTAGCGTAGCTAGAATATTTATAGAACGTGCCGGTAAAAAAATCACCATTACCATTCGAACTGCTCGTCCAGGTATTGTTATTGGGAAGTCGGGTGCAGAAGTTGATAAGGTAAAAGAAGAGTTGAAAAAGCTGACTAAAAAAGAAGTTGAGCTTAATATTATTGAGATAAAAAAGCCAGATCTAGAAGCTAAGTTGGTCGCTTTGCAAATTGCACAACAGATTAGAGGTCGTATGCCTTATAAGCGTGTAGTAAAGCAAGCTATAGCTGCTGTGATCCGTTCTGGTGCACAAGGTGTTAAAATTAAAGTTTCGGGTAGGTTAGATGGTGCTGAAATGGCTAGGTCAGACGAATTCAAAGAGGGGTCTGTTCCACTTCATACCCTTCGTAATGATATAGACTATACAGCGGTCGAAGCCCATACCATTTATGGAAGAATAGGGATTAAAGTTTGGGTTTCTAAGGGTGATGTTGCAGTTAATCACCTCCAACGTTCAGTCGGTAAGCCTTCTAAAGTAGGAGAGAAAATTCTTCCCTCTTCGAAAGAGCGGAAGTAGTTAGCCCTGCATTACAACAATATTAATTTTTGCATTTCATAACAAAAATGTTACAACCAAAACGAGTACGTTACAGAAAAACGCAGAAAGGCAGAATAAAAGGCTTATCAATGAAGGGAAATTCATTGGAATTTGGTACCTTTGGGCTGAAGGCTTTAGAGCCCTCATATATTACTGCTAGGCAAATTGAGGCCATGCGTATTGCCATTACAAGAGAGATGAAACGGCAAGGGCAAGTTTGGAATAGAATTTTTCCAGATAAGTCTCTGACTAAAAAACCAGCTGAAGTAAGGATGGGTAAAGGTAAAGGTGCGCCGGATTCTTTTGTCGCTGTTGTAAAGCCTGGTAGAATTCTCTTTGAGTTAGATGGTGTAGCTAAAGAAGTTGCAGAGCGTGCGATGCGTCTTGCCATGCATAAGTTACCTATTAAGGCACATTTTGTAGTCCGTAGAGATTATGTGCATTCGGTAGGGTAAGTTGTGTAGCCATTTAAAGTTTTTTTTGCCTATGGTTAGGCCATTACTTTAATGTGCTATTCAATAAGTAATAAGTTTTTAAAATGAAGTATAAAGAAATTCAGTTATTTTCTTCTAAAGAATGCAACGATAAATTAAAAGAAGCTTTAAATTATTTAGTCAAGCTAAAGCTTGCTCATTCGGTTTCTCCAATTGAGCATCCTATGAAAATTAGGGCAGCAAGGAAATCTATTGCAAGGCTAAAAACAGCTCAGAACAGTTGTCGAAGCAACCATCAGAATTGTAACCATCATGCTGAGAAATAGAAGAAAAGAAAAGGTAGGAAGGGTTGCTAGTAATAAAGCCCATAAGACCATAACCGTTGTAACAGATACCAAAGCTATACACCCTGTATATGGTAAGTTTGTAAAAACATCTACTAAATTTATGGCACATGATGAAGAGAACAGCTGTAGTATTGGTGATCTGGTAAAAATTATGGAAACCCGCCCTTTAAGTAAAAAAAAGAGATGGCGATTGGTTCAAATCATAGAAAGAGCTAAGTAAAAATGATACAACAGGAATCAATACTCAAAGTAGCTGATAATAGTGGTGCAAAAACAGCCCTTTGCATTCGCGTTTTGGGTGGAACCCGTAAGCGCTATGCTCAAGTTGGTGATAAAATTGTAGTAACCGTAAAAACAGCTAATCCTTCTAGTACCCTTAAAAAGGGTACTATTTCCAAAGCCGTTGTGGTCCGTACCCGAAAAGAAGTAAGGCGTAAAGATGGTTCTTATATTCGCTTTGAGGACAATGCTATTGTTTTAATTGAAAATAACAATGAACCCAAAGGAACCGGTGTTTTTGGGCCAGTAGCTCGAGAAGTTCGAGATAATAAATTTATGAAAATAGCCTCTTTAGCTGACGAAGTACTATAAAGCATGAAGCAAACAATAAAAAAAAGTTTTAAGATTCATATTCGAACAGGAGACCGTGTAAAAATTTTGACTGGCAAACACAGAAACGAGCAAGGAACTGTTTTAAAGGTATTCCCTAAAAAATATCGAGCTGTTGTTGAAGGTATGAATATAGTAGTTAGACATTTAAAGCCTTCTACTGACCATCCTAAAGGAACCATCCAAAGGCTACCATCTTCTATTCACATTAGTAATCTGATGTTGATAGATGCAGTAACCGGATCTCCTACCCGTGTAGGAAGAAAGTATAATGAAGCCGGAAAGCTCCAGCGGTATGCTAAAAAAACAGGAAATTTTATAAAAAATGGTTAAGCCTAGATTACAAGAAAAATATTTTGCAGAAGTTATTCCTTCTCTTAAAGATTTATTCGGGTACAAATCTGTTATGCAAGTCCCCAGGTTACATAAAATATGTATCAATCAAGGATTAGGTGATGGTGCATCCAATAAAAAATTAATTCAGCTTGGGTTAGAAGAATTAACTGCTATTGCTGGACAGTGTGCCGTGGCTACCCGTGCTAAAAAATCAGTTTCTAATTTTAAGCTTAGAGAGGGTATGGCTATTGGTGTAAAAGTTACCTTACGCGGCAGGCTTATGTATGAGTTTCTTGATCGTTTTATATCCATTGCACTGCCTAGGATTAGAAATTTTTGGGGATTGAAAGCCAACGGATTTGATGGAAAAGGAAACTACAATGTAGGCATTCAAGAACAAATCATATTTCCAGAAATTAGCATTGATAAAGTAATCAAGATCAACGGTATGAACATAACTTTTGTTACAACTGCCCAAAACAATGAAACTGCATTCCAACTTTTAAAAGCCTTAGGAATGCCCTTTAATATGGTGCAAGATTAAATTAAAAGGTTATGGCAAAAGAATCAGTCAAAGCAAGAGATAAGAAAAGAAGACATTTGGTAGCCAAATATGCGGCTAAAAGAGCTGCATTAAAAGAGCAAGGTAACTATATGGCACTTGATAAACTTCCCAAAAACAGCTCTCCAGTTAGATTACGTAATAGGTGCAATATAACCGGTAGAGCTCGTGGATATATTAGAAGGTTTGGTATTTCCCGGCTAGTTTTTAGAAAATGGGCTTTAGAAGGGAAGTTGCCAGGTATACGAAAAGCAAGTTGGTAGTCAGCTAACTTATAAGTCTATATACTTGTCTTTATTATTTGTTAATATATAATCATCATGACTACAGATCCAATAGCTGATTATCTTACTAGAATTAGAAATGCCATTAGTGCCAAGCATAGGGTAGTAGAAATTCCTGCTTCAAAAACAAAAACAAAGCTTACAGAAGTGTTGCAAGAAAAAGGCTATATACGAGGATATAAGCTGGTCTCTAATCCAGATAGTGTTCAGCCAGTTATCAAAATTGCCCTTAAATATGATGCTTTTACAAAGCAATCTGCTATTGTACATTTAAAACGTGTGAGTAAGCCAGGGCTGCGTAAATATGCTACTGTTGCTGCTATGCCTACTGTTATTAATGGATTGGGAATAGCCATATTGTCCACCTCCAAGGGTATTATGACTGATAAAGAGGCCCGTAAAGTTCATATTGGTGGTGAAGTACTTTGTTATATTTACTAAAATAAAGAAAAATGTCAAGAATAGGGAAGCAGCCCATTAATGTACCACCAGGTGTTACCGTATCTGCCCTAGATGGTGGAATCATAGAGGTTAAAGGTCCTAAAGGGTTACTGCAACAGCAAATTGACTCAACCATTATGGTTGAGATTTCTGAAACGTTGGTTAAGTTGATGCCTGTTGATGCTAAAAAATCTAAAGCTCTTTATGGTCTTTATAGGTCTTTGATTCATAATATGGTGGTAGGGGTTAGTGTTGGCTTTAAGTCTACTTTAGAGTTGGTAGGGGTTGGTTACAAGGCTAATGTCCAAGGTAACCTCTTAGAATTAAGTTTGGGTTATTCCCATGATATTGCTTTGGTCTTGCCAGAGGAAGTAGTGGCTACAGCTGAATTGCCTAAAGGAAAAAATCCATTGGTCCATTTAGAATGTGTAGATAAGCAGCTTTTGGGTCAAGTAGCTGCAAAAATTCGTTCTTTAAGAAAAGTTGAGCCTTATAAAGGCAAAGGTGTCAGGCGTTTAGGTGAGGTAGTGCGGCGTAAAGTTGGAAAGTCTACTAAAAAGTAGCATCTATATTTTTCAATGTTGGCCTATTTTATATTCCTATATAGTAAAAAAATGAAAATAAAGGATAACAAAGTAGTAAGAAGATTTAAAGTTAGGAAAAGCATTAGAAAGCGTTTACATGGAACGTTGGCCCAGCCACGTCTTTCGCTTTTCAAGAGTAATACTTGTATATATGCCCAGCTTATTAATGATGAAACAGGTGAAACACTACTTTCTTCCTCGTTGTATAAGTTAAAAATTAGTAGAAATAACGTTGCTGGGGCATTAGAATTAGGAAAAGCAATTGCTCAACAAGCCTTGGCTAAAGGCATTACCCATATTGTCTTTGATCGTTCTGGGTATATTTATCATGGTAAAGTGAAAGCATTGGCTGAAGGTGCTCGAGCAAACGGTCTTAAATTTTAGGTAAAAATGATATTAAGTGGTAGAAAACTCAGAGCCAGTAATTATAATCTTGAAGAGAAGGTAGTAGCCATTAAGCGCGTTACCAAAGTAGTAGAAGGTGGCCGCAGATTTAGTTCTTCTGCAGTGGTAGTAGTTGGGAATGGTGATGGTGTTGTAGGATATGGCCTTGGCAAGGCAAAAGAATTAACAGATGCCATTGCTAAAGGTGTAGAAGCAGCTAAGCGCAACCTAATTAAAGTTCCTATTGTACGTGATACCATTCCACATGGTTCAGTAGGCAAATATGGTGGTGGCAATGTCTTGATTCAACCAGCAGCTTCTGGTACTGGTGTAATTGCAGGTGGCGGTGTCCGTATCGTTTTAGAAAGCGTAGGTATTAAAAACGTTTTGTCTAAGTCCCAAGGTTCTTCTAATCCGCACAATGTAGTCAAAGCAACCTTTAAAGCATTGTTGCAATTGCGTGATCCCATCACTATTTCCAAGCAGCGTGGCATCACTTTAGATAAGCTTTTTAATGGATAAAATTTTATGGAGCAAATTAAAATTACACAGGTACGAAGTTTAATCAAACGTCCTAAATCCCAAAAAGCGACCATGCAAGCACTTGGATTAGGGCGGATTAATAAAGGTGTTGTGGTTGAAGCTACTCCCCAAATATGGGGTATGGTACATAAAGTCAATCACTTAGTGGTTACAGAAAAGATATAATAGCTTATGGAATTACATACACTTAAACCAGCCGTAGGTGCTTTAAAGGGTAAAAAACGTGTAGGTAGAGGGCAAGGTTCCGGTAAAGGTGGAACGGCTACACGTGGTTACAATGGTGCACAATCTAGATCTGGTTATAAAAGAAAGATTGGTTTTGAAGGAGGTCAACAACCACTCCAGAGACGTATTCCTATGTATGGATTTAAATGTCCCAGTAGAATCGAGTTTACACCTTTAAATCTTTCTACTTTGCAAGCCTTGGCAGAGAAGCATCATGTTTCTTCTATAGATCATATTTTTTTAAGAAAACATAATGTAATCGGGAAGTATGAAAGATATAAAATATTAGGAAATGGCCAGTTAACCCTTAAACTTTCAGTTGCTGCACATCGTTGCTCAGCTACTGCTTTACAAGCCATTCAAAATCTTGGTGGAGAAGTTATCATGTTGTCAACATATGAATAAGTTATTTAAAGTTATTAAGGATATATTTTTAATAAAAGAACTACGCATTCGTATAAGAAATACCTTTTTTTTTCTATTGCTTTTCCGTATAGGTAGTATCATTGTTTTGCCTGGTATAGATGTAACCCAAATTTCTGGTCATGCAAAGCGCGTTTTTGGCTTGCTTGATAGTTTTTTAGGTGGTTCACTTAGCCAATTTTCTATCTTTGCAGTAGGCGTTACCCCCTATATCTCCGCCTCCATTATTATGCAACTTTTGTCCATTGCCTGGCCAAAAATTCAAAAGATACAACGTGATGGAGAAATGGGGAAGCGTAAAATTGCCCAAATTTCTCGTGTCCTTACTGTTTTTATCGCTATTTTTCAATCTTTTCAATATTTATTTATTGCTACAGGTAGTGGAAATGTTTCTATAAGTCGTACTTTTTTTATTTTTATCTCTATCATTATTTTAACCGCAGGTGCTATATTTTGTATGTGGCTAGGCGAAAAGATTACCGATAAAGGGATTGGCAATGGTGTAACCATGTTAATGATGGTGGGTATTGTATCCTCTTTTCCTGCTGCTTTATACCAAGAAGCCATATACCGTGGTAGTAAGGGTATCTTTCTATTTGTATTAGAGTTATTCGTATTGTTTTTAATTGTGTTTGCTTTAGTTGCTTTTACACAAGCTACACGAAGGGTTCCTATTCAATATGCAAGGCAATTGAGCACCAGTACCATATATGGAGGACAGCGTCAATATATACCCTTTAAATTAAATAGTGCAGGTGTAATGCCTATTATCTTTGCCAATCTTTTGATTTTTTGTATTTCATGTCTTTTAGGTTTTTGGAAGGATAAATTTGCTTGGTTGGATCTTATTAGTGGTATGTTGCGTGATGATACTAGTTGGCTATTTAATTTCCTATTTGCCTTTTTAATTATTGTTTTTACTTTTTTTTATACCGCTATTACAGTCAACCCTGTGCAAATAGCAGAAGATATGAAGCGTGCCAATAGCTTTATTCCTGGTGTTACCTCTGGCAATGCAACAGCCCGCTTTTTAGATGGTGTATTAGACAGAATTACTTTGCCGGGAGCTATTTTCTTGGCAATTATTGCTATTTTACCTGCTTTTGCACGTATAGCTGGATTAAGTTTTCCTTTTTATAGATTCTTTGGTGGTACTTCCTTATTGATTATGGTTAGTTCTATGCTTGAAACCCTTCAGCAAGTTGAAAGCTATTTGTTAATGCGTCGATATGAAGTAATTATTAACAAAGGTACTAGGTTGCAGTAGTAAGTTTTTAATAAAGTTTCCATATTTTTAGAGCTATTTGCTATAAATTTAGTATATTAGTCCCAGAAAGGTTCTTGTTTGTTATATGATGGTTCTCTTTGTAAAAAGTACAAATACAAGCATATAAGCAAAGTAAAATAAGATTATATAAGATAATATGGCTAAAATACCTCCTATTGAACAAGGTGGGGTTGTACAAGAAGCATTGCCCAATGCAGTATTTAAAGTTGTGCTTAAAAATGGTCATATTGTTAGGGCCCATATTTCTGGGAAGATGCGTAAGAATTATATTAAAATTCTTCCTGGTGATTCTGTTAGAATGGAGTTAACTCCTTACGATTTGACACAAGCCAGGATAGTGCATAGATACAAAGCAACTGAACAGTTACAGTAGTTATGAAAGTTAAAACATCTGTTAGAAAAAGAAGTGTAGATTGCAAAATTGTACGTCGAAAAGGTGTATTATATGTGATCAATAAAAAGCAGCCTAAATTTAAACAAAGACAAGGGTAACGTATGGCTAGGGTATTAGGTGTAGATATTCCAGATAACAAGCGCGGAGAGGTTGCGCTTACATATATATATGGAATTGGTAGAAGTTCTGCAAATAAGATTCTTCAAGCAGTTCAAGTGGATAAAGATCGGCGTGTCTCTACTTGGACAGATGATGAGTTAAAAGCCATTAGAACAGCTATTCGTGGTGTATATAAGATAGAGGGTGACTTAAAATCCGAAATTCGACTGAACATTAAGCGGTTGGTTGAGATTAAGTGTTATAGAGGCCATAGGCATCAAATGGGCTTGCCTGTTCGTGGGCAGCGAACCAAAACCAATGCCAGAACACGCAAAGGGAAGCCTAAAACCATTGCGAATAAAAAGAAAGCTACCAAGTAAAGTCTAATTTGTTATTAAGTAGTATACTTTCTTTTCTTTAAAAAAAGTATATAAAGCATTACTATGAAAAATATAGGAAAAAATAAAGTTAAAAAAAAAGTTGTAAAAGTTGGTAAAGAGGGGCAAGCACATATCCAAGCTACTTTTAATAACCTTATTATTTCAATTACAAATGAAGTTGGTCAAGTAATTGCTTGGTCTTCTTCTGGTAAGATGGGCTTTAAGGGATCTAAAAAAAACACACCTTATGCTGCCCAAGTGGCATCAGCAGATTGTGCAAAAGCTGCTTATGCATTAGGTTTACGGCGGGTGAATGTATTTGTAAAGGGGCCAGGCATTGGACGTGAATCAGCCATTCGTGCCCTTCAAGATCATTCTGTAGAGGTGATTTCTATAAGAGATGTTACGCCTCTTCCTCACAATGGTTGCAGGCCACCTAAGCGTAGGCGTCCATAAATGATATAAAATTTACTATTTAATACTAGAAGAAATATAGCGTATGGCAAGATATCGTGGTCCAAAAGCCAAGGTTGCGAGAAGATATAACAGTCCGATATTTGGTTCATCTATTGGTAAGGTATTACAGAAAAAAAATTATCCACCAGGGCAACATGGTAGAAGACGTAAAAGGCGTTCTCAGTTTGGGCTTCAATTAATGGAGCAACAAAAAGCAAAGTATACCTATGGATTATTACAACGTCAGTTTAAAAATCTTTGTGAAAAAGCTACTAAAAGTAAAGGTATTACGGGTGAGCTAATTCTTCAGCGGCTGGAGGCCCGTTTAGATAATACGGTTTATAGGCTAGGCATTGCTACTACACGAGGCGAAGCAAGGCAGATGGTATCTCATAGGCATATTACAGTAAATACTAAAATAGTAGATATCCCTTCTTATACTTTGAAGCCTGGCCAAGTAATAGGCATAGCAAAGAAGGCGGAAAAAATAGCTTTGATTGTTCATAATGTAGCAAATAGTCCATCCAATAAATATAGTTGGTTGGAGTGGGATCCATTATTGATGGTAGGTAAGTTTCTTGCCTTTCCGCAGCGTTCTGAAATACCAGAAGAAATTAATGAACGAAGCATTGTGGAGCTCCATTCTAAATAGTCTTTCTATTGTTTTCCTTTTTAAATCAAATAAAGATCCTATATGTCGTTATTAGCCTTTCAAATGCCAGAGAAAATATTTTTGGAGCAAGTGGATTCTTTTCATGGTATTTTTAGTTTTCGTCCACTTGAAAAGGGATATGGTACTACCATTGGTAATGCACTTAGGCGTGTATTATTATCTTCTTTAGAAGGGTATGCTATTGTTTCTATTAAAATTCCTGGTATCCGTCACGAATTTTCTACGATTGAAGGGGTTCAAGAAGATCTAGTAGAAATGATTTTAAATCTTAAGCAGGTCCGTTTAAAAAAAAAACTAGAAGGTGGTAATGATATTATTTCTCTTCGGGTTAATAAGCCTGAATTTCGTGCAGGTGATATTGTAGAAGCTACTTCTTTTTTTGAAGTTTTAAATCCAGATCTATTGATTTGTAGGCTTGATCCATCGGCTACTTTTGATATAGAGCTTCATATAATGAAGCATAGGGGCTATCTTTCAGCTGAAGAGCATAAGCCTAAAGAACCAATCTTAGATCTTATTCCTATTGATGCTATTTTTTCTCCTATTATCAGTGTACAGTATCGTGTTGAGAATATGCGTGTGGAGCAACGTACTGATTATGAGCAATTGACATTTGAAGTAAAAACAGATGGTTCTATAACTCCAGAAGAAAGCGTTCGACAAGCAGCTAAGTTAATGGTTCAACACCTTAACTTGTTATCTGGTCAGGAAATTGTTGTACAATCACCAGAGGATGAGACAGTTCAGATATTAGATGAAGAAACAGTAGCTATGCAAAAAAATCTTAGAACCCATATTAGTGAGCTACAATGTTCTTCTCGTGTATTAAATTGTCTTAAATCAGCAGGTATTGAAACTTTAGAAGATCTTGTAACCGTAAAAGACTTTGATACTATGAAGTTTAGAAACTTTGGTCGGAAGTCGCGTGATGAAATTGATCAACTTTTGGCAGAAAAGCATCTAAAGATTGGTATGGATCTCTCTAGATATAAATTGGATGGGTAGTTTTTATTTAAAGTTAATTTTATAGTACATTTTAAGTAAAAATCGTATTAGTATAAATCAATGAGGCACAGAAATAAAATTAATCGGCTGGGTAGACCTGTAGGTCATAGGAAAGCATTGCTTATGAATTTATCCAAGTCGCTTATTATGCATAAGCGTATTGTGACCACTTTAGCCAAGGGAAAAGTATTGCGTTCATTTATTGAGCCTATTCTTACTAGAGCAAAGCAAGATACTACGCATGCTAGAAGAATGGTTTTTTCTCACTTTCAAGATAAAGTTCCTGTAAAAGAGCTCTTTAATCATATTGCTGAGAAAATTGAACAACGTCCAGGTGGTTATACACGCATCATTAAGTTAGCTAATCGTGCGGGAGATAATGCTGCTATGTGTATGATTGAATTAGTAGATTACAATGATATCTATATAAAAGAAGCCAAAGTCGTTAAAGCGCCTCGGCGTAGAAAAAAGAAAAAAACTGCGCCTGTTGTAGCCGACCTAGTTTCAGAAACTGTTTCTGGTCAAGAATAAAAGCTTATCTATTTTTTATATTAAAAAGCAGGTAAAAAGTCCAAAAGCTTTGTAAAAAGTTGTCGTAGGTATAAAAATGTTCTTTTATCATACGCTCTTTTTACAAAGTACAGCCCTTCCAACTGATATTTATAACTAAACGAGAAACCAATCTAAAGATTTATTTACGTTTTAACAACTTCTAATTGCCACAGACTTGAACAGATACAAAAAGATGATCTTATACATTTAAGTAGGGGGCACCTCAGGAAACGAAAAATAAAGCACGCTGAGTTTGTATTTTTAAGTGTGTAAATATTTTTAAATTACCTAATATAGGGATATATATCTAAATAATAGACTGAATATCAGTTTTAGATAAGCCAGTAAGAATCATAATTTCTTCCATAGAGTAACCTTTTAGAAGCATAGCCTTGGCTATAGAAATAGCTTTCTCCTTTTCTCCCTCTATCTTACCCTTTTCGTGTCCTATTCGGATACCTTCTTGTCTCCCTTTTTGTTCTGCTTCTTTTCTATATTTTTCTATTGTATTGGCTTCTATTC
>ENA-UOVY01000586-UOVY01000586.1-plant-metagenome-genome-assembly--contig:-NODE-586-length-14882-cov-588.128212_pt1 | contig 14882 bp, 9 predicted proteins | sample MGYA00249840_ERZ761561 | MGnify/ENA primary metagenome ERZ761561 (study PRJEB28882, sample SAMN05720143) | plant metagenome | isolation source: Guanajuato, Mexico | place: Mexico:Guanajuato, Mexico...
GGGGGGGCCGATTCAAACTAATGATAATGGTTGCGATCAGGAAGACGAGCGGGCGCAAATCTCGACCAACCAAACTCGAGCTCGCCACTCTGACGACCTGGCCAAGGCGGCCGCCGCTCGGCCAGCTCCTCGCCGGCGGCCCAATTAGTGGCCCGCTCGCAAGCCGGCCAATCGAGCCTCCTCCATGCAAGTCAATTAATTAGTATTGATTTGCTTTCCGCCTGCTCGAGTTGGCCGTGCGGTGGCGGCCGCCGCCACTTCCGTCTGTCCGCCGAAGCAGCTCAAAAGCGAGCAAGTGTCGACGGATTGCGCGTTGCCTAGCTCGCAAGCAGAGCGAGAGTTTGCGCTCGAGTGTGCGAGCTCGCAAGCAAGCGCGACTCTCAAGCCTCAGCCTGCAATCCCATGTTAACGCCAAATCGGCTCCAGACGAAGCGACCGAGAGCGGCCAAGCTCGCGGCCTCGGCGCACTTCCGGCGGCCAATGGTGGCCCCAAGAGTGGGGCGCTCCGTTTGCGCGGTTCAAATTTGGGCCGGCAAAAGTGGGCGCCGAGCGCAGAGTGGTGCTGCCTTGCTCGCCTTCCCCTGAAAGTGGGCGGCTCTCTCTCTCTTTCTGGCCCTCTCTTTGCATGTGTTCCACTTGATTAGATTTGGAACATATTTTGTATTTGAATTGCGCTCAATCATTCTGAACGGAGCGAGCGCTTTCCCCCCCCCCCAAAGTTCCAGTTCCCATCAGCTGGCGGCCAAAGTGGCGCCCCAAAACCGTTGACCTCCCGCAAGCCGAGCAGCCCAAATCTTTTGTTTGAACAACAAGCTGCTCAAAAATACCCCAAACTCGAGCGCCCAAGCCAGCCATCGTTACCAGCAATTTTGGCTTTGCCCGGCGAAGGCGCGGACGCCTCCACTGCGGCGGCCCTTGGATAATACTTTTGAGTAATCAATTCATGAGCTGGATCGACTTGCGGCCAGCGAGAGCGCGCTTTTCACTTGGCCGAGCAGGGAGGCGACCAAAGAGACTTGCACCGCCGGCGCCAATCCAGTTTGAGCCCATTTTGTCGGCTCCCAATCAGCGAGCGCTGACATATGATGTCTGGCTAGACGAGCGCCGCCGCGCAAGCCTTCGCTCGAGCGGAGGCCAACAGGGGGGGGACACAAAGTAAGTCAATATCTGGCCACACCAGGGGGGGGGGCCATTGCAAGCGCATGGGGGCAGCCATTGGGGCTGGCGGGCGGGCTGGCGGGGGGAAGGGAGTGAAAATCAACTTGTCAGCAGGAAAAGCTTGCGCAAGTCGATTGATGAAGTCACATAAATCTCGAGTTTGCGGATGACTTTTATCATCATCATCCGCCCAAGCTGGCGCTGCTCTTGTTAGCTTGGCGGCCCCTTGGCCGGTTGGTTGGGCCAAGCGGGGCCGGCCGACTCTGGTGGCATTTGGGGCGAGGCAGAAGAATCCGAGTGGGCCCGTAATGAGCGGGCCGGTGCCTTGTTGCTGCCGCAGCCGCCGCCTCCCATCTGCCACTCCTGCAACCGTCACAGCCGAAGCTCCTCCGTCTGGCCATCAGACTTCAAACCTCGAAGGGCCGGCTCTAATAGACTTGTAAGGCGGCCGGCAATTCTTGTCTAGCCAGCGAGATGGCAATTGCGAGCGCATGTACATTTTGGATAGGAAACTAATACACTCTTTGCCTCGCTCGCAAGTGTCGCGCAAGAGGCGCGCAAAAGAACAATGGAGTTTTGTTGAAAAATAGCTCGCGAGATAGAGAGAGAGAGAGAGCGCGCGAACGCCTCTATATCCCGTAGCGTCAACACGGGGACCTAGCGCCCGAAAGTGTCCGCTGAAACACGAGAGTGGCTCGGTCAAGTTTGGGGCGACATTTTTCGCTCACGACGAGCGTTTGCGTTGGCGCCCTCGGCTCGCTTTGGGCGCCTCCCTTTGGCGGCCCATTGGCTCGGCTCGGCCCGGACGAACCGCAACTATGCAATCAATCGGCCTCAAACCAAACAGCCTCCAACTCTGGCCGATCAAAGCCAACCGACGGGCATTCAGATCTCTGCTCACGTAAAATAAGCTAAGCCTCCTCTTTGGCCCATAGAGGAGGGACTTGTCGCGGTTGATGTCAATGTTGTTGCTGCTTGAGCTTGAGCTTGAGGCGCGTTAAACTCGCGGCTGAAATTCAATAACTTGACCACCTGAGTAAAGTCGCGGGCTGAGCGGGCCGAGCCGAGGGCCAATCTGTCATGTTGGAGGCGCGCTTATCAACCATGTTGGCCGCTCAACTAGAAGTGACAGGTCGAGCTTTGCGCCGGCTCGCAGCGAACTGAATCCGGCCCGCACATGTTGAGGGAAATTTGCATAGGGTTTGCGGCCCGGCTTTGAAAGGCGATTTGAGGACGCGATATTCGCCTCCCTCCTCAGCCTATTCGACGCCTCCAAAGATTAAAAATAAGGCCAGCCCAAGAGCGAGCGGAGTTGGCCGCTTTAACGCAATCGTCTGCCCCCTCCTTTGCGCGCCTCATATCCAAATCAAGGGTAAACAATTTTCCGTAAGCAAATCACGTTGCTCGCGCCCAGAGATGAGTCGCGCACGATCTTATCTTTGAGCGGCCAACGCTTCTTCCTGCCGCCGCCGCCGCCCACTTTTGACGCCCAGCAAAAGTGGGCGGGCTGGCCACGCCCACTCTTACCTTGCCCAAACTTGAGGCCCACTTTTGAGCGCTCATAATGAAGAGACGAGAGTTTAGTTTGCGCAAAGGGGGAGACAGCCAGCTCTAGCGAGCGCGCCGCCAGCCGCTTGCTGCCCGCTGCGGGCCTCAACGCGCCCGCTCGGTTTCAATTTCTTAGTTCCAATCGGGCAATTGGCTGGCCGCTTGGCGGATTCATCATAGTTAGCGGGCCGATAATGATGTTATTTTAGCCATGGGCGCGCTGCAAATGGAGGCCAAGAGCAAAAATCATTTGCAATCACATCATTAGGCATCGTGGGCGAGCGGTCAACTTTTGCATAATCTCGCGCAAGCTCGCGCGCGCTCGCTTCAGGCTCGGCGGCCCACTTCCTGTTTGCAGAATCTCGCCTCCCGTTGGAGCCAGCGGAGTCGCTCGGCGGCGGCGGCGGCCTTGGCCCAGCTCTGCGCCGCTTGGCCTCAAGGGCGACCAGCTTAGCGCGCTTTGCGCCCCAATTCCAGCGCACAGAGGCTCCGAGCCGGTTGCCAATGGCGGCCAGTCTGCTTCGTTGGCCACTTGGCGCGACAGCAACAGAAACGGCGGCGCCAAAACAGTCGCAGCAACAGCATCGGAGCCGCGCCTTGCTGCCCAAATTGGCAGCGAGATTTACTCAAAAATTATCCCGCCAAGCCGGCGAGCGCCCCCATTGTGAGCGGAGGGCGCATAAGATTAGCGGCCCCAAATGGGGAGGAGACTTTTCCGCGCCGCCGAGCTTTGCAGCCGGCCCGCTTAGCTTCCCTTTTTAAATCACAACCAGCTTAGCCAATCAAGACGAGCCGGCCAGCGCCGCCACCCGTCGTCATCGAAAGCGGGCTTGCTTGCGCAGGACAGGAAGTGGGTTGCGAGCAAACAGTGCGCATTGGCCGCCAACGGCTCCTCGTTTGCGCCATTATCATCAATCAATTTGTCCCGCCGCCGCCGCCGCCCAAGCTAAGCGAGCGGCCAGCTGATCGAGGGGCGGGCAAATATTGACGTGCGGCCCAGATTTGGCATTGTCAGCGGACAGTCAAATTGGGCGCTAATGGACTGAGTTGAGTTGAGTGCATTCGAGCCAGTTAGCCACTCCAATCGGGCGCCCCAATGCTGCGCCCCGAAGCGCCGACCGCTAGGCGGCTCGCCAGGCGCTCACCTGACCTTCGTTGGTCCGCGCGCAACAAGATGCTCGCTCTAGCGCTGAGGCCCGCTTTTTGGGGTGATCGCTCTGGGCGCAAACAATGCGCTTTGGGTTTTATAAAACCCAAAATGTTGCGTCAGTTTGCGCGCAAACACGCCAACAGGGGACCATTTTTCAGCCGGCCAGCCAAAAATGGCCGCCCCAGCCGCCGCTCCTGTTCCCGGTTTAGAAGTGCGAGAGCGTGAGAAACCACTCGCGCGCCGCTCGCCATTAATCTAATTGGACACTTCCTATTTTCTTGACACACGATACCGCCAGTCAGGAGCCGCCAATGGCGCCACCGGGCGGCCCACTTGGCCGACGGTCGCCAGAGTATTTGCTTGTGAACGATTGCAATGGCCAGCGTAGATCTCGACGATGGGCAGCGATTCTGGTCGGCGCCCTCTCCAAGTCGTGCGCAAAATGCAAATCAGTTTTGCCTCCGCCAGGGGCAAGTCTCTCGGCGGCCAAGCCCAAGTCCGAGCCACCGTCTCACCTGGCGAGCGGCACTCCATTCAGCTGTCCTAATGATGCAGCGACACGCAAACAAAGGCGAAGGGGAAGGGGAGCGCGAGCGGCGGCGGCGGAGGGGGAGGGGGAGGAGTGTCGATGTGGCGCACGAGGCTCGGCGCTAATGTATTCGAATCAATGGAAAGTTTATGTAAACTGGGCCGGCCAAAACGGAAGCCTCCAGGCCGCCGGCTTCTTGTTCGAGCCTCTGGCAGCCGGCTTAGCAGGAAGCACAAATTGTCGCCCAAAGTCCGGCTCGCGCGCAGCTCGGAAGCGAGACTAGCCAAAGCCAATTGGCATTGCTCCTGTCCGCGGCTCAGGTGGCCGCAAAGTTTGCGCACAACAATCTGGCCGCCAGTGATTTATGGCTCGCTTCTCGCGGGACTCTCGCCGCGCAAGTCTCCCCCTCCGAGGGCTACAAGGCTGCAATTGGCGTATACATGGGGCATCTATATGGACTTGGTGCGTGCGTGTGTGTGTTTCGTGTGATGATTCACTTTTAATCGAGTTATTTGGTTTATTGCTCGACAAGTTGATGATTTGAATTCAAGTTTGGCGCGCGAAAATTCAACTTTGCTCGAGGGGCGGCGAAATCTGAGAAAGCGGCGCAAGCAGAGGGGAGGAGTTAATTTGAAACTCGCGCCCAAGTCCAATGGCCAAGTTCAGTGTTGCGCTCGCACGCTGGACTTTCTAATGGCTCGCCGCTTGCTTGCTCGAGCTCGGCCGGCCGCAGAGCCGGGCGCCCGACCCTCTCTTGGCTGAACGCGCCCGGCTCTCCTTATAATTGAGTCGGAAGTGGAGCAAGCGAGCAAATGAGATAAGAGGAACTCATTTGAATGCTTGCAATTGTTGGCGGCCAAACTTGTGAGTCAGTTGTTGATGTTGTTGTTGTTGTTGTTGCTGCTGCTGCTGCTGCTGCTGCTGCTTGCGAGGGATGAATTATCATGAGGCTTTGCCGGTTTCATGAGCGATTGCTGCGCATTGCAGGGAGTCCGTCGCTTCGCTCGCAAACAAGCCGCCCCCTCAGCCGGCAAGATTGTTTGCCCAACGATACTTTGCCAAAACACTGATTTTGCCGATCATAAGCAGAAACAACGCCTCACCTTGGGCGCGGCTTTGTGTAGGCCAAACTCGCGCGCGCTAAGCCAAGCGAAGCCCAAGATTATGGCGCTGGCGCGCGCAGGTGAGCCTTGCGCCACTTCCTGCGCCCGCTCGCCTCCATTGGCCGCCAAGCTTGTCCGAATTAAGATGCAAATCTCGAGCTCAAGCCAAAGCGCGTCGCCCCGCTGGCATCAGTGCGGGTCGGGCAGTTGAGCTTGCAGGGCGCCGAGGAGCCGGCGACGCGAGCGCGAGCGCCAGCGCCGGCTGGCGACATCTCGCGCTCGCACTTATCTGCTAACCATATCATGGCGCAACAATGATTAGAGATTCCTATCGCCATACCTGAGCGCGATAATTACCTTGCGCCCGCTCGCCGGCCGCCCAGTGTGGCGCCCATTAGTCTTGGCCCGCTCGTCTGCGCAATCTCAATGGGGGCGAGCAAAACACTGGCGCTCCTTTCGCGCCTCCAGCTCGGCCACGAACTCAACTCGGAGGCCCAATTTGCCTAACAATCGGCGCCCAGATCGAGAAAAGCGCGCTTCTCCTGGAGCAAACCAGAACTCGAGAGGTAGACGCCGCCAGCAAGCCACTCTGCCTCTCGCTTGGCCAGCTATCGCGCACTTCCGCTTCCGCTCAAGCAGCCGGCGGCGGCGCGCTCGTCCTTTGCGCCTAAATGGGAGATAAGTGCGCCTGCCGCGCGCCTCCATGGCGGCCCAACTGCAAGCAGAGGCACCGAAGGAGAGAGAGCGCGAGTTGCAGTCGAGTCGGTGGTCAGCCATTAGCCTGATTATCACGATTTGAAGCGCAGGAATCGGGCCTCTGTCATCAGCGAGATCATAATCGCGGCTCGCCCCTTCCAAGTCTCGGCCAGGATTTGTCGCATGTCGCAGTGGTCCAGCTCCTCTCCGCCTCTGCCTTCAATTGCTCGCCTCTCAAGCTTAATTGCAACACAAAGCCAAAGGATCAATCCTATCAGCGGCCGGCGGAGTTTGCTTTTGGTTCGGCCGACTTCCTGTTGTATCTGGTTTCACAAACACACTCGCCGAGCCGCCTAGCTCGCGTCACCCTAAACGAGCCTGTCCAGCCTCGAGAGCGACCGCAGCAAGCTGGCAACGACAATGAGCTCGCTGACTGAGCGAGACACTTCTGGCTCCGATGAGGAGTTGCGGCGAAAGGGGCTTTTGCCCGTTTTGCCGCGGGCGCACTCTGGGACGAGACTTTGCGCGTTAGGGGCCCAACTTGTGCGGCCGCCGCCGCCGCGTGAGCGCAAATAACTCACTCGCTTCGCTTTGCCCAATAAATCTGCCAACAAACAAAGAGCAAACTAATTGCTCCGCTCCCAATTGGCTGCCCCTCTTACCTGATGCGCGCAGAGCAAGTTTACCTGGCCGATCGGGTGGCGCGCAGGGAGATTGATTTTGGTTGCCGGCCGGCGCTGGAGCGTTACGTGCGCAGATGCAGATGCAGCGCCAAAACGCTCGCTCGACACGGCGAGCCACCTAGGGTCGCTCTGGGGCGAGAGCGGCGCGCAAGGAGGTCTTAATTGCCGCCCGCTTTGGCTGGCTGGCCGGCCGGCCGGCGGCTCGAGTCAGTTCAACTCGCTTTCACTCCATTTACTTTGCAGCCGCCCCTTCTGGGGGCCAGTTTTTGGGCGGCCCGAAAAAGCGGCCGCTTTGTTCGCTCCGATCGATCCATTTAATCGGCCGCGCTGGCCGCTTGATACGCCGGTTTGGGATGTGAGAGGAGCCTTTTGGGATGAGATTGGCGGCACCGGCGGCCCCATGCGATTTGATTGGCGCGCCTTCCTATCTCGATCTCTGCCACTGGATTAGGCCCTGCTTTTGGGCGCCCCAGATAAGCCGCGCTCGCCAGACCCGCCCGCAAGCTCCCATAAAGCGCCCGCCCTGCCCACTGGCGCGCGCCGGGTTTTGTGGTCTGGCTCGGGGCCTCTGCTGGTTGCGGCGCCAACTTCCTGCTGGCTCCCCACCGGCGCCTCTCTCTCTCCCTCCGCCAAACCCACTTGGCCGGGGCAATAAAAGTGCCAACTGGGCCCATTGTTGAGCGCCATTGTTCAACATGCCACCGGCGGTTGCAATTAAAAAGCCGCCGCCTCAGATTGAGTGGCAAGCGGGCAAATTGGAGCACACTTTTGCCTGCCTGCATCAATTAGTTCCATTATTGCGCCGCCGCCGCCGCCAAGCCGCCCTGGCTGCAACTGACTCGCAGGCTCTAGGCTCCAAAACGGCTCCTCGTCTGGCGATGATTAATGGGCCGCCGCCGCCGGTGGCGCCCACTCGAGCGGCTCTCACAGTGCGCATCAATTTGGCTGGCCAAAGAGTGTGACAGGCGTTAGATTGGCGGCGGCGCCAGATTTGAAACTGGTCGCCGGCTTGAAGTGGCCAATGAGCGCGGCTTAGGTGCTCCAAAGAGTGGGTCTTGTTTTCAACAATTGGCCACCGTGAAGACGCAAACTCGGACGCGCATCATCGGCCTAAAATCGGCCCCACTGACAGGCGGCATGAATCATTGGCTTCTGCAATTGGATCTGTCCTAGTGGGTGGCTTCTCGGCTCCACTCGCCTTGCCGCTAAAACCACCACTCGAAAGCCACCACTGCTCGCCCATTGTCCGTCTTAGTTGAAGTGGCCCATAAACAGGCGACTTCTCGTGTTACTGGCGGCCAAATTTGCCGCGACAAAGCTGGCCAACTTTGCCGGGCAACTCGCGGACACAATACAATTTGATTCTAACAACAATTACAGCTGTCATCGCTGGACAGCAAGCCTCGTTGGTGCGCATTAAATAGAGTTATCTTTCCCTTGCTACTCCTCTACGCGCTCTGCCCAGAATGGGAATAGCAACTCGGCTAAAGTCATTAGAATTTCGCTTTAAAGTTTGCATCCAAAGCTGAATTTCGGACGCAGTTTTGCAGGTGCACAAGAGTTGGAAGCAAGAGGAGAGACAAGCGCCAACTCGGCCCGCAACCCTCTTAATCTTTGCCCCTCCATTCACCTTTGTAAATGTTCATGAGTTGTCTGCCGGCGGCGCACTGGCCGCCGGCGTTAGATAATTCAATTTCGGAGCCTCTTTGCGGGCCCAAGGGGCGGCCGCGAGAGTCCGGCAGGTGCCTCGAGAAATTTGCATATTTAGCGTCAAGTCGGTGTTATTGCAACTTGGCCCCTTCGCAAGAGCGCGCGAGCTTGGATTTTGGCCCGCCAACACCTGAGGTCAATTTTGTTGCACTTGAAAATGCATGCCAGTGGCGCCATCTGGTTGCAGCGAGAATACTAACCCCATTGCATGTTTTTACCCCCCCCCCTAAAACCCTTCTAGGCGGCCAAACAATGCGAGGACAGCTGGCGACATCTAGTGCGTCTAGATACAGGAGAAACGAGCCCATTGGAGAGGGCGACGAGCTGGGCTTTGGCGAGGGTGGGCAAAACTTTGCTCCAGGACGAGCGTTCTCCTTGGCAAAGCAAAGATTGTTATCCAAGAAAACACGTAAGTTGCTAGCATGGAACTAGGCGACCCTCTTGGCAGAAGTTTATTTGGTGAGCGAGATAGCGAGAAAGGTCGCCTTGATTGGGGCCAATATGAGTCGTTGTTTAGATATCCGAATGAGGCCCACAGATGGCGGTGACTTAGCTTGGCGAGAAGCCTTTTGATGGCGCCCACGAGATGTCGTTTGCAAGCCTGACTCCACCGGTGGAGCCAGCTTTGACGGTGCGGCCAGAGAGGGCGCCAGTGTGCTCTAATGGGGCCAGGGCGCGGCCACTCAAAGTGGTCATGCGCGCTGGCCAACCTCTGCTCGGCTGATGGGGCCGAAGAGGCGGCTTTCAGTTGGCGGCCACTCATTTAGGTGGCCAGCTTTCGCCAATCAAGTTCTCGTTGAGCTCCAATTTCAAGTTTTAGCGCATCACCTACGAGCGCCACTGAAGCGCGGCTAAAGTTTGCAAGCGAGCCAATAGGAGCGGTTGTTCGGGTTAGTGAGGCAAGCTGGCTCAGTTGGACTGAGAGAGGGCGGAAGCGAGAGCTAGCTGCTCGAGTGAAGCTGGTTGCGGTTGCCTGAGATGAGCGCCGGCGCTCGGACACTTTGAAGCGCGAGAGGCGAGAGGGAGGAGCTGGGAGTTAGCTGCGAGAAGAGGATGGCCGCCGCCCGCGGATGTTGCAGTGGCGGCGGCGGCGGCGGAAGTGGAAGTGGAGGCGGCCGGGCGGAGGTTTGGGCGCTGATTGCGCTCCTCCTGCTTCTCTGGGCGCCAGCGCCTGTCTGTCCGCAAACTGGGCCAGCAACCCATTCAAGTGCAGGACAGCAGCAGCAGCAGCAGCAGCAGCGGCCCGGCGCAAACCTGGAGCCGGCAAACAATGAGAAACCATTCGGTGAGTAGAAAGTCCGCCCCTGATTTCAGCGCGCTCGCCGGCGGACCGCAGGTACCGCTTCCGGCCGCCCCGCTGATTGGCTGGCGCTTGTTGCGGCCGGAAGTGGGCCGGCGCCAGCTTTTAGTGGCGGACTTCCAATTAGCCGGCCGGCCGGCCAGAAGGCTTTGCGCTTGCGGCGGGCAGGTTTGCGCGCTCGCCGGCTGCAAGGGGCGAGAAATTATCATCTCTCGGCTGCGAAATTGAGACCAACTCTTTTGGCCGGCGGCCTCATGTTGACCAAACTAATGAGCTCGCGTTTTCTCTTCCACTCGGACTAAGCAAACAGGATGTAATAATCATTACATTGCATTACTGACACTTTGCTCGCGCCCGATCGTTAGCTCGACTTTGCCCTCCTTGACTCGGCTCTGCTCTGCTCTGCTCGGCTCGAGTCAGCTGGTGTTTGGGCCAAATTTTGTACCGGCCGCCAACTGTATTGGCTTGGCAAACTTTCAAAGGGCTCGCGCGCACTTCCACTCAACTCAAGCCGCCCCACTTGGCTCGCCGGCCGCTCTGCTCCAAATTTGATTTGTCACCAAACTCTGCCGGACTTTCGGGGGCCAAAAATAATCCACCGAGCGGCCATTGTTGTTGCTGGCGGCGCCGAGAGCAAACACACTTGTTTTCACATTTGGCGCCGCCGCCAGAAGCGAGAATCAATGCAACTCTGAATCATTGGCGCGGAAATGAGCCAACTCCCCCCATTGCCTTATCTCCTCCCTTGCGCTGGTTGGCGGCGCTGCTGTTCGCGCCGCCGCCGCCAACCAGCGCAGACAGAGTTTGCTTCCGCTTCCCCTCTGGCCGCCCACTTGAAGTCGGCGCCACAGTCGGCGGGCATGTTAATTGAAAGCATCCATTCAATCAAGAGCGGACGCAATAAGCGCGCCCGCCGCCAGCAGAGCCGCTGACCGGATGGAGCCGCTGGCCCACTTTGCTCCACTTGGAGCGGCGCCAGTGACAGCGACGGCGACGGCGACGGCGACAGCAACAGCGACAGTGGCGCCGGCGCCGGCGACCCCAAGAGCCGCCCGCCTGCCAGGTTGGCGCCCGAGTCGGCCATTTGCTCGCCAAATGGACTTGCGAGCGCCGCTCACAAGCCAGAGGCTCCAAAGGATTCATTGTTTCCCAATTGCGAGCGCGCTGGCCGCCATTGATCAAACTCGGCCACCCCCCATTGAGGGCGAGCGGCGGAAGGGGAGGCCGGCAAAGCGGGCGCAAATCGGCCACTCAATCGCCACTTGCGCCAATGCCTGTCTCCAGTCGCCCCTCGCTTGCGCCGCCCCCTTGCGCGAGGCCGGCGACAGTTGGGATAACTGGGGGGCGCCGCGCGGCTCAAAAGTGCGCCGGCCAGCGGCCATCGCGCTGGCCAACAGGGCGCAAATTTGCTCGCAAACCGAGCCAACAGAAGCCGGCCAATCTGCGCCCAATGGAGCCGCCGCCGCCGCCGCCGCCACCTGAGCGCCTCCGTTTCGCTGGAAGCGTTCCAGCTCGGCGGCCGGAAGTGGGCGGCACCGGCGGCGGCGGCCGATCGATCAAGCGAGCGCCTGGACTGGCCGAGCCAGCCAGCCGGCCAGCGCCGCTGACAACTCTCGTCCGGTTCCAAAAACAACGGGCCAGCCAACTAGAGCGGCCGTGTTAATCGCATGTCACGTCGAATTGGCCCCGCCAAGCTGCACTCGGGCGCTACTTTGCGCAAACTTCCGCTCCCGCTCGCCAAGCCAGCTCAAAAAGTTGCCCCGTCGGCCAGGGCGGCCGGCCATCATAACCCGCAGTTGGGTTGCAAAGATTATCACCATTATGGTGATGATGATGATGGCTCCTAAGGCCGCTCCAGTTGCGCCCGGCCGGCAAGACCTGCGAGCTCAGTGGCGAGCGCAACTTGGGCCGACCATTAGAAAGTGGCCACCATTACTGGCTTGCGCGCGCACATCCGCCCCCAACAACACCTGGCCCCCAAATCAAAGCCCAATCTTGGCGGCGGACGTGATCGCGCCGCTTCCGGCCAGCGTCAAGCCGGGCGCGCGGCACCTGCGAGTTATAATTGTTGTGCGCGTCCAAGCCGCTAATTCGTCGGCCAACCCTGATGGCCGCGCGTGAGTCAGTGTTCTCGAGGCATGTTTTCAGAAATTAGTGCGCCTTTGGTGGCGAATTTGGCATGGATATTGCGCACTAATTTCTGCAAACTCGCGCGCAGCAATGACGCACACCGATGGATGTCATCCAGGCGCGGACACTGATCCTAACCTGTTTGTTTTTGGGCCCTAACGCTCGGCGAGCAGAGCCTCTGGCAGCCAATTCACTCGGCGGCCTCAGAGAAGGGGGACCAGCGCGGCCTAATGCAATCCGACAAATTGGATTAGCGCCGCGCCGCGCCGCCCAACTGTCGCACCCAAATCGGCGCCTCCCCTCTCGAGTGGCCCTCCTTGGGTTTTGCGTGGCGCCGGAAGTGGGCGGCCCTCCCGGCTGGGCTAATATTGGGCTGGGCGCGCGAGCATATTATATATTCAATTCGATTGTTGTCGCCTTACGCCGGCCAAGAGGGGCCCCAATTACGTGCAAGAGTGTTGCTTGCGACGGTGAGCGGCAGGCGAGGCGACTTGACTCTGTTGGCCTTCCCGCGGCGCCGAGTGGAAGCGGATCAAACAGACGCTGCTCGCCGCAAACAAGCGGAAGGAGCCGCCCCTCGCCTGAAAGGGCCGCGCCCGAGTTTGGGGCAGCAAATCATCAATTAAACAAGTTGCGGCCATAAATAATTTGTGACAAATATCAAATGAATATCGGGTTGCCCGTTTGCCAATTTAGTCTGCCTGTTTGCTCTGCAAACAGGAGGCGCTCGAGCGCGAAGGGGGGGGGGAGCGTGGAAGCGGATGGAAGCCAACGGCCTCGGCCGGCTTCATCGCCGCCATGGCCGAGGGGAAATTCATTAATTCGCTTGGCCTCGCTTCCGGCGGCCGGGCCAAGCGAATTCGGTGCGCGAGCCTCCAATTGGAGCAAATCAATTGCGTGCAGCGGCTGCGGCCAGTGCCTCTGATTAGTGTCCGAGTTTGGGCTTCAGGCGGCTGAATTTCAGGTGTCGCGCGGCCGCCCGTTTTGGTTCGGCCTCGAGCCAGCTGGTTGCTTGCGAGCCGCCACTAATCCGGCCCAGCCTCGCGGCCTCTTGCGCCCCAGAGCGAGACAGTTGCGAGCTCTCGCGCTTCCAAGGTCAGCGAGCAGCGCGTGCATATTTATACACCGCCGGCCAAAGTCAATTAAGGCGGCGCCGATCAACCTGGCGGCGGCGGCGGCGGCCACTTCCGCCGGGGGCTGCGCGCATGATTGATCGGCCCTTGCGAGCGCCGGCCGATTAGCTTGCCGCTTCCGTCTTTAATTTAACTAAAACTCGGCCTCTGGTTTAGTTCAGTTTCAGGCCAACTGGAGGCCCGTAAATGCGCGCTGATGGCCCATTGGCGCTGCCCCTGCGCTCGGCCGCTCCCGCCTCTCTGCGCCGCAACTTAACCCAACTCTTTCCTCGCGCGCCAAAATCAAAAATTTCGATCAAATTTACTCGCGCACAGAGGCGCCAAGGGCGCCGCCAATTGGCGATCGCACGACACTGCAGCGCCTAGCGCATTTTGCGCGCTCGCAACCAGAATAATTAAAATCAACCATGGAAGGGGCCATTAAGATGCCATTAGTATTTATATTGCCTTTGCTCGGCCAGCGTGGCGCTTAGAGCGGAGGAAATTTAATGCAACCTCTAGCGCGCGCCGGCCAAGGGCATCAAAAAAGATAATAGTCGACTTTCATTCCATCAATTGTGTGTCCGTCGCCCCCAAAATAAGCTCACTTCCCCCCCCCCCGCGCGCGCTTCTCAACTCGAAGCGAGCGGCCCTCTAGCGTCGCGGCTCTAAATCGAGCAGCAAGTGTTTTGCGCGCCCAAAGCGGAAGCCGCTTGCTCTGGGCCGAGTTGCAGCAAAATGCGCCCTTCCGCTCGAAGCCGGCCAAGCAGATCATTGGCCAAGCCGATCGGCGAGATCTAATCGAGAAAATATATCCCACATATCATTACCCTTTGTTTTTGGTTGGCCCGCCACTGGCAGAGGCGCCCAAAAGCGGGGCCCACTTTGTCCCGCTGCCATGGGCGCGTCTTGCGTAATCAATGGTTTGGGCCGGTCTGGTTTGGGCGCATATTTTGCGCAGACAGGACCTCTCTCTCTCTCTCTCGGGCGCCGGCGCGCGAGCGATAAAATCTCCCTGCCTGGACTTGCCTCTGCACTGCCAACCGGAAACGAGGGGCCGCCAGAGAGGGTTGCTGGGCGAGGCTGCGCGATTAACTGGGCGGCGAGCGAGTGGCGAGCACGCAAACGGGAGCTTTTAATCTCGGCCAAAACCTCGCCGGCTCTCCACCCTCTGAGCCCTCATCCCTTCGCTGCGAGCGCATGAAACAAGTGGCTGTCTTGAGCCCTTGATTGATTATCGCCCATCGCTCGGCCCAACGAGCGTGCGAGTGACCCCTCGGCCAGCAGAGCGATTGAATTTTACACGGAAGCCGGCCGCGCTCGCACCTAGGGGCAGCCTCGCCTTGGCCGGCCCGGCCGCCGATGATCGATGACGGAATAATTAATACCATTGTTTCCGGCCTCAGACAGAAAGCGCGAGCTTGAGCTTGCGAGCGTCGCGCGATAATCCGCTCCGAGTTGGCCAACTGAACTGGGCTGGCCGGCTTTCAGCGCAGAGAGAGAGAGAAAGAAAGGGCCGCCCATTTAACCTGGCCGAGCGCTCCCATTGCTCGTCGGGCCTTTCCCGCCACGCCCGCGCGGCTGTGCGCGCAGGCCGGCCCGTGCGGCCCGCGATTAGCCCCAACTGCTCGCGGGCCCATTGGAGCGCTGAGCGAGGCTCCCCCTTTGGCCCCCCTTTGGACTAGCGGGCGCCACACTGGGCGATCAATCTTTTCGGGCGCTCCATTTTGGGGGGATTTGATTGCAGCTTGCGCCCATTGCCG
>ENA-UOVY01000589-UOVY01000589.1-plant-metagenome-genome-assembly--contig:-NODE-589-length-14806-cov-858.357671_pt1 | contig 14806 bp, 10 predicted proteins | sample MGYA00249840_ERZ761561 | MGnify/ENA primary metagenome ERZ761561 (study PRJEB28882, sample SAMN05720143) | plant metagenome | isolation source: Guanajuato, Mexico | place: Mexico:Guanajuato, Mexico...
AAGCAAACTTATTCAGCCGTCAGAGTGCTGCACCAACGAGTCAGTTCCTGGCTGGAGATCAGCTTTTCCCCAGTTCTCGGCCGCAATCGAGTTTCTCATTGGAGCCTCAAAACTACTTGGATATGGCTGCACCAAAACTGGTGCAAGCTCGCACCTCAAACCCGGCCCAAAATCAGGCGCCTCAATTATTCATCCAACAAGCAACTCGTATGCTACCCATGATCCTCGATCCTCCCAGCAGAATATTAGCGCCCTCGAATGTTGTAGAGCCTAGAGGGTTCAGATTGAATCCTTTTATTTCGTCGTCCAAACGGAGATCGCATAGTTCTCGTACGGATAATGTTGCGTCCAAATCGTCCAAGATGTCAACACTTCAGGATGCACTTGAGGCAGCAAAACAAGGTGAACTAGATTTGAGTGATTCCTTGAATAGCATCGATCTCCTTGCATCCTTGAACACGCTACCTGTCATCTTCGACTCCACTCCGTCAGTTGTCAGGCGAAGCACGAAAATCAGAGATGACCTTCATGATAGTTCCATGACGGATAATCTAATCGCAAGCAGCAAGTACATGGGCCACATATCTCACCATCCCATGTCCACATTGTATGATTCGTATCCATCTTATTCGTCATACAAGTACAGCTCGCCCATGCATCGCAAAGGCCTAGAGAAGTCATTAGGTGTACCAATCTTGTTAGGAATTGGAGCTGCATTGATCAGTTTTCTCATTATTTCAAACCTATTTCTATCTATACCACTGTTTGCAATGACACTTATGCAGTTTTTAAACGGAAATAACATGATCATGCCAAACGTCTTTCCACCCAACAATAACAACAACAATAACCAAAACGGACAGGTACCAAGAGGACGCAGGAGGCGACGTGATATTCACGCTAGCCAACTAGAACTTAGGATCGAAAAAGCAATAGCAGGTGTCAACTATTGATTTATTTAATTTAAATTATACTTGTTTCAAAAAGGCGGATTATACCTTGGTCTTGTTTTCTGCGACGTGCTAGTTATATGACAAGCTTAAAATAAAAGTGGCCCCAAGCTAAATTACACCTATCGCTAATCTTGAGTCAACCATGTCTGATGAAACATGGAGAAAGTTAAACCGAATGCGCTTTCGTAAGAGGGGGAGGGAGCACGAGCCGAGTGGTGCAGATGCGAATGGAAATATTCGTTGAATGATGGGGGCAAAAGAGCATCCCGTTTTGCCCGTTTTGCCATGTGGCAATCGGCGATTTTAATGAACAATGTGGTTTAAATCTCCACGAGCTAGTCCCTCACCCTTGTGTTTATATGGATCATTATCAAACTGCTGACATACTAACCTATGGACAAGGTTGCTGGTAATCTGACAAAAATCGTCACTAGATCAGCCGGCAACCCGAGCAAAGGAATCAATATCGAGGCTGCCAATCTAGCAAAGTTTACAAATGGTGCATGTACCTGTAGTCTCGGCGATACCAGCGTATTGGTCACCGCCGTGAGTATTAAACCTCAAAAGCCGGCCTCCTCTTCTTTTGTGCCTCTAACCGTTGATTACAGGCAAAAAGCAGCAGCTGCAGGCCGAATACCTATGACACATTTGCGAAGAGATATAGGTATTACAGAAAAAGAGATACTTACAAGTAGGATAATCGATAGATCAATAAGACCTGCTTTTGCCAAGGGGTTCTATTACGATACACAAGTGATTTGCAACCTACTAGCTGTCGATGGAATCAACGATCCAGACATTCTTGCAATCAATGGTGCCTCGGCGAGCCTATCTATTAGTGACATACCCTGGAATGGACCCATAGGTGCCGCTCGTGTGGGTTTAATAGGAGACAACGTTGTGATAAATCCCACTAGACGCGAGCAGGAGAATAGCCGACTGAATCTTGTTCTTTCCGCCAATGGGTCTGGAAATATAACGATGATGGATGGGTCTTGCAAAGAGCCTCTCCTCATGCCGGACTTGCTCAAAGCCATCAAACAAGGAACGAAGGAGTGTCAGAACGTTATTTCCTCCATCTGTTCGCTAACAAAAAGTATTGGAAAGCCAAAACGAGCTCAAGATCTCAGTCCTACACTTACGGATGAGCAAAAGAAGCTAACTCTCTCGTTGGCCACCCCTCGAGTTAAAGAAATCTTGAATAATTATACACTCGACAAGATAGCTAGGTTTGAGGCAATCAAAGGAGTGCAAGATGAAGTATTCGTCGTCGTGAAGGAGGCTCATCCTGATGTTGATCCTTCAATTTTCAAAGAAGCGTTTACCAGCGTAATTAGGGATACATATAAACAAGTGTTGAACGAGACAAAGGTTAGATGTGACGGAAGAAAGTTTGACGAGTTGAGGCCAGTAAGTTGCAAAGTAAACCTCTACAAACCATTACACGGATCGGCGATATTTCAAAGAGGTCAAACCCAAGTTTTCTGCTCGACAACTTTCGACTCACCGGATGCTGCCTTCCGAACTGATACAATCACCCTACTCACGAGCGGTATTAAGGAGAAGAATTTCATGTTACATTACGAGTTTCCTCCTTACGCAACCAATGAAATTGGTAAAGTTGCAACCATACCTGGTCGGAGAGAAATCGGCCACGGTGCTCTGGCCGAAAAATCTATCCGTCCGCTCGTCCCAGAGCACCATGATATGACCATACGCCTGAATTGTGAGGTTATGGAATCAAGTGGTTCATCTAGCATGGCAAGTGTATGTGCTGGCAGTATGAGTCTCATGGATGCTGGTGTCAAGTTGAAGGAACACGTTGCCGGAGTTGCAATAGGATTGTTCAGCGATTGCAGCGAAGGGGAGACGTCTGACAAGAGCGAGCCTATGCTCCTAACTGACATCCAGGGCTTTGAAGACTTTTTTGGTGACATGGACTTCAAGATTGCTGGCACAAGGAGAGCTATCACGGCCCTTCAGCTTGATGTCAAGCCAATGAATGGACTGCCTTCATCAGTCTTATTTAAGGCTATCCAGAAAGCTCATGCAGCCCGGGGAGAGATTATAAACCTGATGGAGAAAACGATCCGAGAGCCGAGAAAAGAAAAGAAGGACAATCATCCTGTAATCAAGTCAATCCATGTTCCTCCCCAAAAGAAGGCGAAATTCATAGGCTTCGGTGGGGCGAATCTCAAGAAGCTGACCGCTCAAATTGGAGTCAGAATTTCGGCTTGTGATAATGGAGACATTAACGAATTTGAGCATGGAGAAACCCTCGGCGCATCAGCGCGCGATAATTTTGTCATATTTGCACCAAACAAGGAAGCCATGGCTGAGGCTGAGGAATTCATCAAAACTCTGCTAGAAAAAGAATACAAGGAGCCTGAGCTAGAATTCAACGGGATATATACGGCCACCATAGAGGAGATCAGACCTACGGGAGTTATGGTTACGCTCTACCCAAACATGACCCCAACTCTATTGCCATTGTCCCAGCTCGACACAAGGACCGTTAGTCATCCTTCCGCGTTAAACTTCGAACTCGGTCAACAGATTCAGGTGAAATATTTCGGCCGCGACCCTGCATCCGGCCACATGCGCCTATCGCGTAAAAGTTTGCTAATGTCTGCTGTACCGAAAGTCTCACGAGTTCCATCTAGTTAATCTGAATATGAATAAACTGCTCAACGATCTTAGCCACATCAATGAAAATCTACGATCTCTACATAATCATTCCCAGTTCACCCAGACGAGTCAGTGCCCTTAGCCGCTAGCAGAAATTGGAGGCCTGACGTGCACGCATGCGATTATCCCACTCTTAAAATACCGGCCAAACTGAATCTTTCGTCCCATTGGTATTTGTATCCAAGATCTGCATTTCCGTACCCTAGTAGAATTAGTCTCTTCCAGCCGGCAAACATGGTCTCCACTGAAGCGGAAAGGTATCAGCCTCAGAGGTTGAGTTATTTTAACCATGCTCTAGCAATCCATAAAGTCGATTTTCCAATCTATTACATCGAATGTTTGAGTGAGCGGCACTTCATTATAGCCGGTGGTGGGGGATCCTCCAAAACCGGTGTACACAACCAGATCAACATCATGGAACTAGTTCCAGCTGGTAATTCGTGCGCAGCAGATTTAATCCTCAAGTTCCATACCCCAGAAGAAATTCCAGATGCCATCATGAACGGATCCCTGATGAGAAGCATGCCTTTGGTAAACACGCGTCTCATAACAGGAGGTCAACGTCCTGTCTCTTACCATATTATCTTTAATCCTTGCTCCAAGAAATTCGAAATCAATCATTACGAAATCCTCGACGATGAGCTACCTATGACGGACACAAAATGTGTCAAGTGTACGCCAAGCAAACTCTTTGCCGGTACTATAGATGGTCACTTAACTGTGTGGAAGGTGAGCAGCGATGACAAGCGAATGGAGAGAAGAATCAGAGCTCACAGTAAGGAGATCGATGAAGTTGACATAGATCCGATCAGCAAGCAAATTGTGACATTGTCAAGATCAGAAGGGAGGTGTGCAGTATGGAACATGTCTAATCTGGAATTAGTCAAGGAGTTCAAGAAGGATTTCATAAATAGGTCAGGTGGTGGCGATATTGGTGGTGCGAAATTGTGCTACCGATCTTGTCGATTCACTTACGATGCCATAACTGAACAAAGCGAAACTCCACAAGATTCATATTTAGTTATTATCTGCAATTCAGTCCCGAAAGGTTCGAGCCAAGTCTTCCGGTGGAACACGAAAAACCTCGAGAAGAGCACGTCAGCGTTGTTATGCGATGACAATGTTATGGCCATGACAGTCAGCTTAGATGGAAAATTTATCGGGGTTGGAACTAGGTCTGGATCAGTTCTGGTGATCCGTACGAAAGATTTCAAACGAATATATAAGATTAATGGCGCTCATACTAGCGCAGTCACAAATTTAGGGTTCCTCACCCCAAAACCAGAATCATTGAGTCTCACGAATTGTGACATTTGCCCCTTGCTCAGTGTCTCGATTGATAGGCGGATAGTCCTCCATAGACCACGGGGCAACTCTTTAGCCTTGGACGCCACGAAAATAATTGTTATAGTATTGATAATATATATATCTTTCTATATTTTGTATAAAAATTACACAGACTGAATCCAATCCGGAATACAAATATGATACAAACCTGTAAAGCTACGAACAGAATAAGATTAGTTTATTTCCTCCATTACCAAGGTGGATCCGAACAACATTGCCGTTAATGAGGTCTGACTAGCCATATCGGGTGCTATTGATTGGAATCCAATTTGGCATCTTTGAATATGATGCGAGTGAGGGCTGCAAACCTGCTGCTCGCGTTAGATACCTTGGTGCTACTTGTGATTACGTTTTGGGCTATGGAGGGGAGACGAGTGTAGTACCTGTAACCACCGGCAAAGTAATCCCTAATTTTTTCTTCTGATTTCTTTTCTGTGAGTGCCAGTGATGGAAAGTTGAACTTTGACAGAGGCTCTTGTGGATTGAGGCTTGGAAAATCTGGATCAACTTCACCATTATCCTCAGCAATTCTCAGGCAATATCGGTTAATGTCCTGGCATAGCTCTGGCTCACGGCCTTCATTGGTGTACTGCCAGCAGATTAAACCAATTAGATCTTGAACTCTCGCCGAGGAAACAATAACGATCTCAAGAGGATCGTTGTTTTTTGATTTACCAATTGATCTGTTTGAGGGTGGATTCGTTGACGACTGAGGCGTATTGCTACCATGTTTTGTGTTCAAACCGTCTTTCTGATCAGCTGCAACGTCGTTAATATTATCAAGCTGGGTATTTCCTCCTGCTTTTGATCCACTATTCTGTGAATCTTGATTTAGAGCGATGAATATCATTATCTTCTTGACAGGTACAGTTTCGCTCATGCCGCCATCGAATTGTGCGAATTCATCGAAGGGATTCTTAGGAATTGATGGGAATCGTTCCAACAATCTTGTAAGACCTGACTTTCTTGGTGGGCTCTTAGATCTTCTATTCTGAATTCCGTTATCTTGTTTATTGGGTTCATTATCATCGCCGATTGATGTGGGTGAATCTTGAGAGAATCTGTCGTCACTTTGGCTGCCTGTTGGGGAATTACAACGCCATACGATTGTCTTGGTCCTAGATTGATTGATCTTTTCCTGTTTTAACCTATCCAATCTTTGGGCGGTGTTGGATCTTCTTCGGTGAGAAATATAATCCAAGTCTGATGCTATATCATAAGATTGACCCTGCTCTGATTCGAACAGGTCTGACTCGTAGTTGAGGTCGTAAGCTATGAGAGGGGTATACCAAAACAATCGTTTGTTGTGAGATAAGTTGACGCAAATTGATCGCATAATTTATCGGAGCACGACTTACCCTCTGGATCAAGTTGCTCCTCTTGATCATCGTTTTGACCCTCGAGTTTCAGGCAACGTTGATGCTGATTTTCGAAAACGTCTTCATCAAGCATAACAACCTCGCATATTCCAGTATCGTCACCAGTTATGAAAGAGTGGTTGATATGTGAGAGTAGGAATCTTCGGTCATCGAACAGGGCCATCTCAACTTGGGGCAGCCCTGGTAATTAATGATTCCAGCGCTGTTTCCTTGGAGCGGATAGTTCTTGTCTGATATCTAATTGCATGCGAGCTATTCGATTGTGATGGTCAACTTCAAGCGATAATCATGAATGAGAGCGGGTAAGGATTGCGTAGAAAATAATTCATTGATGAAAACCTCCGGTCCCGACTCGAGACAAGAGCGTCAGCGTTACAGATTTTTACTTGTTTTTTCTTCAAAGCTGTACAGTCGCCGACCCGCCGACCGCGGATCTGCGTTCACTTTGCGAGTGAGACCGATTAAATCGGTCCGATCAAAACAACTTTTTTGTGTAGACAAAACCGTAACGGGGCAGCCTCGTTACAGAAATAAACACTACCTAAAGCTCGCCCTAATCCCCAGCAACCAAATTGCATAATTTGCTTCCTCGTGCCTTGATCGAAATTAAACTTGGGCCGCACACAAATTTTGGCAAGATGAGCATGTGGGCGCGGCAACAAAACTGCGGGCCGAGTTGCGACCAGGTGCTTCAGCCCTGGAATAAGCGGAGGCCAGTAAGGATAAGGATCTAAAACCTGGATCTGATATAATTGGTTATATAAACTGAGTTCAAATCCGCAAATAGGACTCTTGGTTTCGTTTTTCATCCATTGCCATGATTAGAGTTATTGATAGGTCGATAGGTTCAAGTAAGTTGTTTTCCGATTGTTGCTTAGAGTAACAGTTGCGCTTTTTTAGTGTGGCTGTGTGGCTGCAAGGAGTGCCATCCGGTTTAAATCTGCTAGTTCAATTATTGCAAGCATCAGTTCTGATTAGTTTATCATTAGCATCTTATTAGCTGCAATCAGACCCACCCTATTTCTTGCACACAACCAGCAAATACCTGACTCCAAGCCGTCTAGAACTCTACGGGACCTCTAATTTTGTTGAAGATGATTCTGAGAGGAAATACAGAGGTCAAGACCTAAAACGTATCGAGTCACAAGTTTTTGAAGATTATCTGCACGAGTTGAGGAATAAGTGTGTGAGGGATAGAAATTATAAAGAGAATATGTTGCATAGAGCCCATTACGTCTACTTTAATAACGAAAATTACGAAATCACGAGCATTCGGGTCGCCGAATTGTCGGAAAACAGGCTGAAACTGGTGAGACAGATCTGAAGCTCGGGGTTTATTAGTCATCTAGCTCTTCTAAATACGCTCAACCTCGTGGGTTGCAGCTGCATTAGGGCCTCTTCAACCCGTTGATCTGTAGCTTTGATATCATGTAGAGTCATAGTTTGACCCTGACTCCTGTCATTGATGGAGCTTATATAATTGTTGTTGTCCGCTCGATGTGCAGTGTTATCCAAACGGTTGCCTTCGAGCTGTTTGATGGGGAGATTGGAGGATTGAAGCTCATCACGTTTCAGATATTTTATCGTATTAGGATTAATTGGGCCCTCTCTGCGTTTCAACTTAATACCCGAGGACTAGCTTTTCTTACTTGAAGGCTAAGTAAAGTTCACCTATCGTCATCGATGATTCGTCTTGTCTTGTCCAACCTTCTGCAAGTTTCTTAATTTCAATCATGTGGTTGTGAGGTTTCATAGAACCTCCCTGAAAGAAATCCACTTTCGTAGCTTTATTGACCTCCTCTCGGTCAATCTTTCGATCAACATGAGCCTCCTCAGAGATTCTACAGATTTCTGACTGATACTTTGATTGATAGAGAATGAATCATTGGCTTCCTCGCCAGCTGCCTCTCGAGCAGCCATCTTAAACCAATCCCCAAGCGTTAAGTTTTTAGGGATGTTGAAATCCACTGATCGGCTATCTAGACTGTCTGAGTTCTGACTGATCGGTTTGTCGGAGGTTGCGTCTAGGGAAGCTTGCTCTCGTTTAGCTTGAGTGGCAGGTAGCGCTATGTCTATGGCGGCATTTTCATCAAAAAGCGCGGGCATGCTATTGTTAAGGAGGACTGTGGACGATGGTTGATTGGAATCGGCATCGACGAGAGAGACAACTCGAACACTGAAACTGGATGGCTGGCCACATTCAGATTGGGGAGGAACAAATTGATCGTGAGTATCTTCGCAGGTGGTCCTAGAACTTTCACGTCCTTCAAATGAACCCGCTAGACTTTGTAAAATGTTCAGATGCTTGCGAGCTTGTGCGATGCTTGGTTGATCAGAGGTACAACTACGCTCCAATAGTATTGATGAATCCGGTGTCAAAAGATTTGAAACACGGGAGCTTGAGGCTATCGCGCCGGTGGAAATATCAAGGTTATCTGATGAGGCTATGCCATCATTCTGGAAGTTTGTTACTGGATTTAGATGGATAGATGTTTCCTTGGATGTATTTATTTTAGAGGATTCTCTATCAACATGTTTTGAACTATTTTCACCAAGTCTTCTGATGTAAGCGTTAAGGCTGAGATCCAAATGATTATCTGGAACGACACGTGTAATGTTCACTTCCTTAAGCTCATGTTTTGTAGAGGGCTTCAGACGCAAACGAAAATGGATATCGCCGAAGCTTGATGTTCGGCCTGGATCAGGGGCTATCGCATCAGTCGGAACGTTTTGGGTATCGAGCCCGGTGGTCAGATTACCAGAGCTATTGGTACCATTTTGAGCATTATGGTTAGATGGACAATGTCGTTGTTGGAAATCTTCGTGCAATTGGGAACTTGGGGGAACTTTCAACCAGGCATCAACCGTTCTGTTCAACTTATTGTGAGAGATATTCCATTTGTTTTCCAGTAAATCAAATAGTCGTTTTTGTATGGAAAGCTTTGCTCTGACTCGAGGGTTTTGAGACATAGACTGAACTTTAAGCCAATCTCTATTTGTAGCTGGATGGAATTCTACAATGACGTCTTTCGGTAGCTCTCTTGAGGTTACGACTTTTACCTTTTCATCAACCCCGATTTCGTTGATTTTCTTCAAGGCTTTGCAGGGTGGCGTCCGTAGGCGGACATTTTTGTTTTTAAATCTCAAAGTTGTGTAACCTTGATGAACTAACTCCTCCAGTAACTTTTTGGTTTTGTTGTTGAACTTGAACCCATGTTTTTTCCATATCTCACCATAGTTTATGAGCAGATACAACTCTTGGTTAACCTTTTCTACTCGGTCATCTAATTTGCCGAGAAGTTGTGAGAGTTTTCCGTATAATTTATTATAAAAGTTTCTAATCTGCTCCCTCTTCTTGTCTTCCTCTTTCTTGTCATGTTCTCTCCTCTCTTGGAGATCGATAGATTTGTTCTGCTCAGAGGATCTGCTACCTTTGGCACATTTCTGAGCCATATATTGCTGAATGTTCTGAAAATCTTTACCATGCTCACCAAGAGCCTCGAAGAACAATTTATGGTCGTTGTGTGTCAAAGCTCTAAACTTTATTGAAGTCATCACTGGTTGATCCGATCAATTATTTAACAATTGATCCCTCAGACCCCTGGTAAAGAAAATGCTGGAATCACCGACCACTTCCTATCGCGGTAGCGCCGTCTTGTCATTAAAACACAAAAACAGTTTTACAATCGCTCGCAATTCATGCGTACATTGCACAGCCGGCCGCTTGCGCATACATTTCTTTCTTTTAGGTCCCGATCTAAGCGAGCTTGAATTGACAGGATGTCATCTCTTTTGAACTGTTATCGTCCAGCAATCACCCGACAATAAGCCATCAGGATTTGTCGGTATTGTAGTATTGTAAGTCAAAGAAAGGACGTTTCACCGTTCTAGATCGCTCCTTGCCTGCCAGCAATTAACGCCACTAGCACTTCAAGGTGGAGCATTGACAACGAGAGTGAAACAGTGCCACCGCAACAAGTAAGGTTATAAGGGGTTCTATTACGATACACAAGTGATTTGCAACCTACTAGCTGTCGATGGAATCAACGATCCAGACATTCTTGCCATCAATGGTGCCTCGGCGAGCCTATCTATTAGTGACAAATTTTTTATGTAGCCTCAAAGCTCGCCCTAATCCCCAGCAACCAAATTGCATAATTTGCTTCCTCGTGCCTTGATCGAAATTAAACTTGGGCCGCACACAAATTTTGGCAAGATGAGCATGTGGGCGCGGCAACAAAACTGCGGGCCGAGTTGCGACCAGGTGCTTCAGCCCTGGAATAAGCGGAGGCCAGTAAGGATAAGGATCTAAATAAAGCAGGCAAGAACCTGGATCTGACATAACCAAAAAAAAGATTGCCCCAGCCGAGAATCGAACCCGCGCCTGTTGCTCGGCATCTGTCTCGGTGCACTCGTGCATCTGTCATTTTTCGTTATTTAGTGCGCGCCTAGCCATGGAATGCTATGAGCAGCCAGGAATGAGCAATAGCATGAAATAATGGGACGCAACAGAGGACTGAGCCCCAGTACGAGAAGCCAGGAACAGATATAATCGTGCATCGGGTCAGTTCGTATTCTACTTGATCCTCCGAGCCTCATCACGACTTCTGTCATATTCTGCATACTATCCTTTACCCACCATGTTATGAGTGACATTTACAACGCGAAACTCATCTATTCCAGATCACAGCGTGTGATTTAAATTATCACCGGCAACTATTACAACGACCAGATTTTCTGAATCAAGTTTTAACCGCTGGATAATATATTGCGCTGTCGGAGCCGGCCGCGAGCAGCTCAAATTCTTGCAAACTAAATTTCACCCGCTGAACTACAGGCGAATTCGCCCAAGGTATCACCCTCGTGCATATTACAGTCACAGAGGGAAGCTAAGAACCATGCTTACTCAAGATGAAGCCGATCTCTATGACCGACAAATTCGACTTTGGGGCGTCAATGCCCAGAGCAGAATCCGACAGTCAAAAGTCCTTATGCTAGGATTCAATGGGATCGCCTCAGAGGTTGCAAAAATTCTCGTATTAGCAGGAATAGACGCTCTCACAATTGTTGATGATCAACAACTTCAGGAATCAGATCTCACCAGCAACCTGTTCTGTCGTCCGAATGGCCAGCTAAGTCATCCCAATCCTAGTACATTCCGAACCCACGATGTGAAAGCAAAACTGCGAACGCTCAACCCTTTGGTCAACGTCGGTATCAAAAATTCGCCCATCCTTTCGATAAACTTGGACGATTATAAAGACTATGATCTAGTGACGTTACATTCATTCCTAACGATCGAGGAGGTAGAAACCATCAATCAATCGTGTCGTAAGAATGGTAACAAGTTTTATGTTGTACTGGACTACGGATTCTTTGGTTTCATGTTTAATGACCTCGGAACGGAGTTCAAATTTACCTATGAAGAATTTGGTAATTTCGACAAAAAATGCTTACAACCAACCGGCGTAGATCCAATATCTATAGGCGAGGATGACCTCAAGGAAGAGTTCGACGATGTTGGCTATGCAACTTCTGACGACGAAGATAATAGACCGAAAAAGAAGAGACGAAGGCTTTTCTCGCCCAAGAGGGAATTCGGGCCTAAGGATGATAATGAAAAACAAACGAAAGTCGGCTCTTTGCCGTATGTCACCTTCGCTGACATGGTATCCCTAAAGAATACGACTTTCACCAAGCACACAAGTCCAGTTCTTCTGATCTCTATAGCCATGTTTAAGTTTTACACTCAGCACAAGCATTTACCTCGCTACGAAAATCCGCAGGCCAAGGTGAACGACATTTCAGGTTTGAACGAGATTATAGTGTCCCTGAGAGATTCGCTCCAACTTCCAGACAATGTGTTCAAGTCATTGGACAAGCATTGGTCTGATAGCATTTATGGCAGTTTGAGTCCAGTTTGTGCCGTCTTAGGCGGTGTAGCGGGCCAAGATATGATAAGAGCAATATCGAACAAAGATATACCCATCAACAACACTTTCGCATTCGATGGCATTAGCATGAATGGGATTGTTGACCAAGTTGGAATCTCAGACACAATTGCTCAAGCCGCTCCAATTGTGAGAGATTTTTTACAAATTGATGACGATGACTAAATCCATGCGATAAAAGAGAAGTTCTAGCTAACATTAGATTGGTTGTGTATTATATAAACTATTTTAATTTTTGGCCCAAGTGGGCCTCAAGATTCAATTCAAAAAGGCGCTGCTGCAAGGATGCAACGCAAAATCACTTGTCGCTAAGTTTATATATTGATCACATCGCATTCGCTCCAATGTTTAGTTGTTTAGTTTTTGAGAGAGCCCGTCTCTTGAAGTTCACCTGGAGTTTAAAACGAACGCAAATAGAGAGGAAACTCGTTGAGCTTTCAGGTGTCTTTAGAGGGGAGCACACAAAACTGAGTTCAAATCCGCAAATAGGACTCTTGGTTTCGTTTTTCATCCATTGCCATGATTAGAGTTATTGATAGGTCGATAGGTTCAAGTAAGTTGTTTTCCGATTGTTGCTTAGAGTAACAGTTGCGGTTTTCTAGTGTATTTGTGTGGTTGCAAGAGTTGAGTGTGTTTGTGTGAGGCGGGGAGGGGGGAGATTTGGGAAGGCCTAGTTTGGTTGTGCCGGTTGGTTGCTACCTGAAAACCATGCTCTTCATGTATAGACACGCTGAGCAAAGGCAATAGGGCGGATGGCCGACGGCGGCCTGAATTTGTCGCTGGTGTTGCTGGTAGGCGAGAATGAGATTTGCAAACTGCTGCTGCTGGGCCTCAGCCATGAGCTGGCTGTACTGCTGGCTCGCCTGTGGCAAGAGGCCGCTCGAGCTTAGGACATTTTGGAGCTGCTGTTGGGCTTGTTGTTGTTGCTGTTGCTGCTGCTGTTGTTGTTGCTGCTGTTGCTGCTGCTGCTGAGCATAGTAGTTCTGATAGTGAAGGTAGTTGCGCGGGTTGGAGCCATTGGTTGCAAAGTTGTTGCCGTTGGTGTTGTTTGTGTGAGCTTGATTTGCGGCCAAATTGGCGCTGGCCAAGGCCGATATCTTGCTTCCGGGCGACAGCGACAGGCTTGAGGTGTGAAGGTTTTGAGCTGCTAGGCTTGAGTTGGTGTTTTGCATATTTGGCGTTGTTGGCGTGCTTGGCGTTGAGCTGTTTCTTGGCGACTCGTTTCGGGTTAGGGGAGTTGGAGTGGTTGCGCTGGACAAGTTCCTTGAGTGAAGCTTTGCGCTAGCCGCCGACCTTGGGGCCGAGCGATGGATGTTGTTGTTTTGCTGGCCGGTTGTGTTGTGGTGGTTGCTGTGGCTCAGCGCGTGCTGCTTGCCGAGACTTTGCCCGTTGACTTGGTTTGCTTGCTGGCCGTTTGTTTGGCCCTCTGCTTGCTGCTGGTTTTGGTTAAGCGCTGCTGGTGAGGCTGTTGTTGTGGTTGTTGCTGGCGGCGGGTCAATGCCGATGCTGGAGCAGATTTGCGCCAGGTGCGTCAGCGGTGAGTCGTCCATCTCGCCCAAATGTTTCGCTCGCTCTCACTTTTGCACCTTGCGTAACAAGTCAGCTCTCGGGCGAGACTGTGGCGGCGGCCGCTGCTGCTGCTGCTGGGCTGCCGTTGGGGCCCCAGTGCGTTTGCAAGGGAGATGGAAGAGTTGGCCAGTGGCTGGGACTGGTGGCGCTGGTGCAGCTCGGTGCGCTGCCTGCGCCGTTCGCCTTGGGAATGGGCGGCCAGTGGAGCCGCCGCGGCCGCTGCTGCCGCTCCTCTGGCTGCGGCGCTCGCTGCCAGTGTTGCGGGCTCTGCGGCTAGTGCGCGTGCGCGGCGGCGGCGGCGGCGCTCGTCACAGCGGCCGGCCAACAACAGCGACTGGCTTCCCCCCTTCACTGCGCCAGCGCTCTCCTCTGGGCTGGACATTAGTGGAAACATTAACAAACGAGCAGTCAACAGCGGCCGGCGACGGGCTGGCCGGCCGGCCGTCCGCTCGCTCGCTCGCTCGGCCGGCCGGATGATTCAATTGGGCCCGCTGGCGGCGGCCAACTGGCGCTCGCAGCCACTCAATCACTCCTTTGGCCGGATGAGGGGGGCTCGGCGCTCGCCACTCTGAGCGGCGCGTCGGCTTGGGGGCTGGGCCAGAGTGGCGGGCCGATCTGTCTTGCGCGGCGCAGATATGCAGTTTGGCGGCCGCTGGCTAATTTCGATGTTGGCGGCGCCGAGCGTTGCGGGCCGAGTGCGAGCTGCGGCGCCGGTGCAAGGGGAGCCTCGCCGGGGCAAGAAACAATTGAGCTGCCAGGCGGGCGCAACTGCGGCCGGCCAGGCGGCCAGATAGGCGTGTGATCGATTGGTCCGAGTTGATTGATGATGACAAGCGGGCAGCTTTGCCTGATCATGCGTATGAGTGCGCCTAGTGGTTATATATATTTGTATCTCGGCTCGGCTCGGCTCGGCTCGGCT
>ENA-UOVY01000592-UOVY01000592.1-plant-metagenome-genome-assembly--contig:-NODE-592-length-14736-cov-615.565833_pt1 | contig 14736 bp, 11 predicted proteins | sample MGYA00249840_ERZ761561 | MGnify/ENA primary metagenome ERZ761561 (study PRJEB28882, sample SAMN05720143) | plant metagenome | isolation source: Guanajuato, Mexico | place: Mexico:Guanajuato, Mexico...
CATCATATTTCGGCGTGAGGGACTCACGATCGTTCCTCCAACAACGACTAGTTGATTCTTCGCAGTGTTATCTCCGTTAAGATTACATTGCTGAGTCAATTGATATCTCTGGCGCTTGTTATGACGGGAGCGACGAGGCTCAGAGTGAATCCGTTATATCTCTAATCAGGGGTTGTACATCCAGTTGGTGGGCCAACAGTCTTATTTTGGTTCAAGGGCAAGATCAGCGCTGATTGAGTCTCTGTAAAATTGGACGCTCTCGAGCACTTGTAGTGGGATATGCTCATAATCGATTCAGTTTCCCTCAGTCTGAGGCTCCCAAGCTGGACAACCAATCTGGCGCCAGTTCAGCTTTCCTTTCTCATTGAGAACAGCTAAGATCTTCAATTCCTGTCATCTTCTTTAAAGCATTACTTTGATTACAAAAGCATTAGATCACGCGATCATCTGTATGGGACCTTAACAATCGCTTGAGATCATTCTGAGTGTACTCGACCATAACCTTTTGGCTATCTTGATTTTCGTCGGCACCAAGGCGAATCGAACACCTACAATCGCCCTAGACGAATCTATGATGGTGATAGCGGTTAAGACCGATATTTGACCCGATCTTACGGCAGTTAGATTCCTAAGGGCTCGTGCCCCTCAATGAGTTTCGGTTGATAAGGATAAGGATAACCAAAACGAAATCCAATGAAGGAAAGAGGCCAATTCAAGTGCGGACGACATTCATAGGCAAACTGCGCTTTAGTGTCTATCCAAGGCCCGCCGACAAAAATTGGGATCACACTGGAGCTGTATGATTTTACGTTTACCGCGGCGCCCATCCTCGAGCGAATCGATTGTCCACTCTACCGACTGCGTCGACGCGCCTGTTTGCCCCACCGCCAACATAGATTGGAATCAACCCGAGAGCTTAAACACAGCAGCGATCTACCCATCTTGGTTGAGGAATATTATCCCCTTTGGAGTCATACGGCAGGACCTACGTCTCGTACATCATCTTTGATTCAGAAATAACCCTGCCATTCTCTCAAGACTGACCGACCCATGTTCAATTGCTGTTAGTATGGAACTCTTCTCCACACTTGTCCCAAAGGATCGCATTTGAGTGTTCGCCACTACCACCCAGATCTGTGCAGTTGATGGCTCCAGGGAGGATACTCTCTCATGCCCTAGAATTCTACCAAGACGACTCTCCTGCATGTTTATAAACCTATCAATTGATCAAGTCTAAGTAAATTTTTCAACAGGGATGTATGCATTCAAGCCGCTCAAACGTAGCATTCGCTTATTGAGACTGTCCTGATGAGGAGTCTCGGCAAAGATAACAAGTTTTATTGGGGGCTGTATAGACTAGATGGCCGGTAAGTCTAACTTGATATCGTTTATGGTTATGTCTTTCGTTAAAATGTTGAGTTCATCCATTGCCTCATAGAGGCAATATAATTTTGAATTGCTAAATATATAAACTTATACTGAGCTTCAGTTTGTACTAGCCCAGATCTCTGAGCGCGGGCAACTTTTACAATACGCTGAATGTCAATTTCATAAGTTAAGCCATTGTGCCTGAGCTGATCCATTAGCATATCAATAACAATAAGGGTCCCGCTACGACCGATTCCGGCGCTACAGTGGACGATTAATGGACCGTTCGGTGGACGACGATTGACTTCTTGAAGAAAATTTAATATGCTTGCGGGATTTGAGGGTATATTTTGGTCCGGCCAAGCTTGATACTGGTACTGTATTACGCGGCGTACATTCAAACAATCATTATTTTCGTCTCCCCCCAAATATCTAAGCTCGAACTCTCGGTGAGAGTAACTGTCAACATTGGATTTGTTAGTGGAATCTAGTAGTATCCGAACATCAAATGGTCCACACCGAATGCTCCGCTGCTCAAGAGTTGGCCAATATCTGTAACATTTGTGTTTACCCCGTTCAATTTCTTTTGTCACCATTAGAATGCAGTCGGATTTTTCTTGCCAGACCATCCACCAAAAGTCGTTTATAGTATTTGGAAGTGGTCCTTGAGTCGCTATATATATTTTGCTATGTGGCACAGGTTTGGTTCTTGGCGATATAGTTGTATCTTCGTATACTAATTTGATATAATTGGCATTAATATAGTCAGCATCTGAATTATTATCTTCATTTTTGAATGACATCGGTTTCTTTAAAATCACACGAGTATAATCATAGGGTAATATATTTTTATAACGATTCTTCAACATGTTTCTATCTTCTTGTCCAATTTTCCTATTAAACAGAACTTTGCACTCTTGGTGCTGGAGGTGTTCAAACTCCTCCCAAAAGCCTTCCTTCCCATTGTTGCAAGGGTTTTCCTTAGATAGCTCTGCGACACGAGCATCAATATCTAAGGCGGTGATACGTGTAGCATTGAATGGATATTTCATATTGACAACTGAACCAGTTGTTTCAACCATTGGGTTTCGTTTATAATGCTCAACTAATTCAGTCAGTGAGTCAAACTTTTCACCTCCGCCAACATCGTATTTGTTGTTATGGTGCCTAATCATTACATGGGTTACCTTATCTGCTTGGCTTATTTCATCTTTGGTACGAACTGTGAGCACATAATCACCTACTTTGCTTTGACTTTCTCGAACTAAGAAACTGCCATTAGATCCTTTGTCGCGGATGAGTTTTTCGGCAGTAGCGCCACTGATTGAACCATGAAACCAGCGTTCGGTGGTCGGATCAGAGGAGTTCAGTGGCTTCTTGAGCTCAAAGACTTCACCATTTTTCTCTTTAAGTTGATTTTCAGTGTAATATTGAATCAATTCGGCTAAGGTGGCAAATTGTTCACCACCATGCAGGTCATAGAAATCTCCTAAATGTCTTATTTTAATATGTGTCACTTTATCCCTACGTCTAACTGATAACGAGAAATGGCCAGCGCAAGACTTGCTCGGCCTAACTAAAAAGCTTCCATCACCTCCGCGCTCTAGAAGCAACCTCTCTGCTTCAACATTATTTAAGTTTGGATGAAACCATCGGTGCATGGTACCTATCGAGGCCAATATAACCCTTCGGATAAACAGTTGGGAGATCTGATCTAATAATACAATTGGCCGAAAGCAGTTCTACGCTAGTTCTAAGCCAGCCATCTGCACTGGCGCCGAAGGATGGACGCAAAGCCGCGAGGAGGTTTGTGTGCGCGGGCGTACATAAATAAAGTGAGAATCGAAATTCTCTGAGAGATATTCGCAGAACTAAGGCTCTTGGAATGGCTCCCAATCTCAAGCCGAATGTCAAACTTGGAGAGATTGCCGATAAGATCGTTTATTACGGAGGATTCAACGACGGTTTAGAGTTTGTATCCGGATACTTGCATTCCAGATATTCAAGCACCTTGATAATCAGGGGAAATGTTGGAATGGGTAAGAAGACGCTCGTCAAAGTGGCGGCGAAGCTCTACGATGACTTGCATAAGCACGAGAAAAGAAACCGTCCAAGGGACGAACAGGTTTCAGTCGAGTTGAAGATGATAGACGTAGTTCCGTATCACTATTCCGACGATTATTCTGCTATAAGAGACATAGCAAAGCAGTTAGGCCGGAAATTGAAACCTTCGTTGCAAGAACTCCTGGATGACATAGAGAAACTTAGCTCGAAGGGCGAGCAAAAGATTGTGATAGTCTTGCATGACTTTGAAGAGTTCTGTAAGCAGAGGCAGAGCCTACTATACGGTTTAACCCAGTTGACACAGGCTGGAACTTACGTCACCCTCATCGGTCTCACACTCGCGCTAGATTGCACCGAAAACTTGGAAAAGAGAGTGCGATCGAGATTGAATGCTAAATTTTTCGAACTATGGCCATACCGAAGAAGAGAGGAGTTTGTTCAATTTGCCTCGGAGTTGCTCAATGGCCATCCAATCGAAGGCAACTTGAAGATGCAATTGGAGTTTATGCACGATGTGGGCTGTTACTCGATACGTGAACTGAAACGCTACCTCATCTCGCTGTGCTCTTGGGACGAGAAAGGAAAATTTTCTCTTAACCAACCCGAAAATCCAAGAGAACATCCCCAATACAACCTCAAAAGATTTGCCGAGCGACTAAAGTGGCTGACTAGAGACCAGTTGGAGTTACTTAAGATGGCAGTTTGTTATTGTCACTCGAACGAAACTCTCACCTTTTGTCTGCAAGCGCTAGCCGAGTTTTCGAGCCTCAGAGGTCATCACAAATTTGACACCACTAGCTCGCTTGCCTTTAAGAACATCTCAACTCTGGGCAAAATGTGTCTTATTAGATCAAAGAAACCAGACGAAGCTCCAAGCGCGCTATCTCAATTCGTTTGCTGCGTCACCCCCTTTGAACTGAAGCAAACGCTTGTTGAGCATAAAGAGTTGCAATACCTCAAAACAGATCCCCTTTGGAAGAAACTGCGTTAAGATTTCACCCTGAAATGAGACACTGAAATATAGATTGTGATAGGAGCATCTCAAACGTAACGTCTAGTATTAGACGCACTAAGTATAAAAGACTGCCAGAAAAATTCGTCCACCCAAAAATCTACCAGCTAATCTAGCCAATAAATCAGAACTTGCGCCCGAGCCCATTTGGTAGACAAAAGACCCACCGGCGAAGCCAAATAAATTGCTTTTGTTTCGCTCGACTGCATACAAAAATTGAATTTCATATTTCCCTCTCTCTCTCTCTCTCTTTCTTTCCATCCGGATATTACTGTACTAACTCGAACCTATTTGGTTATATTATTAGTCACACCACAAGTTGTTATTAGTATCAGTTGTTATTGAGTGTGCAGCGAGAAGGTTCTATCTTGGCTCCGGTGTTTCTATGGAGAGGTTGGCGGCGGTTTTAGTTCCAGCCGGGTGGCGCTGCTGAGCCTAGACATGAAGTAGATGACAAGTCACCAACTGAGCCATGGCCATGATTTGTGCGAGCAAAGTCTGGCTGGCGCGCTGGTGGTCGCCCAGAATGGGCACCCAAACCCGCAATTAGTTTGCCCGAGTTGTGCAAGCTGAGAGCCGGAAACTTTTTGACGGACAACATTTGCGCGTCATGTTTCTGTCCGAGTCGCTGAGAGACGAGGACGTGTTAATGATCGCAGGTGAGCAACCGAGTTGAGCTTTCACAATCAGTCACGTTGATTGGCGAACTGAACAGGTGACAAACGAGCGCTCGCTGAGTAAAAAAAAAAATTAATTAAACAACCTGGCCAGGTGCGCCCTCAGGGCGAGCGGAGGCTCCAAGTGCGCGGCGGCAGAGAGACATGGAGGGAGGTCCTTTTCAGCGGGCCGAAGAGAGAGAGAGAGAGGGAGATGGAAATTGTAGCCTGTCCGTGTGGGCGGGCGCTCTTGGTTGGGTCAAGCCAAGTGAAACGCTGGTTCAGGCGAAGGATATGAGTTGGAAAATTTGGTTCATGTTGCGTCTGCGTGCGTATCGGTTGACCAAATGTCGAGTCCATAATCTCGTTAGGATCAGCTGCCACTGTTTGTTACTCAGCTCCCTCTTTTGGGGCCTCAATCGGGCGCACGAGCTGCCGGCTGGCCAGCGTGGCGAGAAGGTAATGGCTTGCAAACATGGCCGCCGCCGCCTCCTCTCCCCTTAACCAAGTTGCGCAACCCTCGCGCGAGGACGGGGGCGGCGGCGGCTATCGCGCGCAATCGGTTTGCGAACAAACTGGGCGCCAGCTCAGTAATGAGCCATTGAATCTGCCGACGCGGCCCCATTCGAGGGTCTAGCGCGGCCACCAACCCACGAGCGTGGGCGCAAAACTCAAGCGCCGCTTTCCTCCGCTTGATCTGGCGCTCGGACAAGCAAAATCTTGGTCGTAATTTACATCTGTTGTCACATCGTCCTCGCTATCAGCGCATACTGAACGAAGAGAGAGAGAGAGAGAGAGAGAGAGAGAGACCAGCTCCACTGTTCTCCCTCTCAAACGTTTGCCTCACTTAACACTGGCCGCCCAACCTAAACTAGTGGGCGGCCCTCCACCCAGTTGGAGCAAAGTTAAGTGATTTCCATCGGATCCAATCCATTCAATGGAGCCGATGGGCCCGCCAAACTGGAGACGCCTGCTCATTTCATTGAGTTTTGAGCAAAACTTGTGGGTGGATTCTTGCAACTATATATAAATATACAAGTACGCGGCCGGCAGGCAGAGGCAGCAGCAGCAGCATTGGCTGGAGTAACAACAGCAACAACAACAACAGGCTGCTTGACCGGCGGCTTCCGCTCGTTGGAGCTGTCCATTTGTTTTCTGGCCACCAAATGTGGTCTTCTGGCCAATCACGCTGAGGTTGCGGCCGAGTTCCAAAAACGGCGTTGAAACGAAAACAAAACTTGACCGAGAGGCCGCCAAAAGTAGCCCGCCGGCCGCTCATGCTTGTTGACGCAACAATTGAATTAAGTGTCACGGCGGAAGTGGTCACTAAGCAGCTGACCGGTGAGAGAGGAAGATGGGCAAGGGGAGCGGAGAGGCTCGCTCATTACTATGCGAGAGTTTTGTTCGGCCAAGCGCCGGCTATAATGATATGTAAACGGATCAGATGGGCTCAGGTGCTGGCGGCACCCCGAGGCTCGCTGCTGGAGCGAGCAGCTGGCCGGCAGAGCAGCAAGCCAGGCAAGCAAACCAACAAACGTCCCTCTCAATTTCAATACATTAAATTGAAAGTGCCCGGCTCGAAAACAACCCAGATCTCTATCTTCGGTCTAATTGAATCGGCCACCCTCCCCCTGAATAGGAAGCCGGACACTCGAGTGGCCAAGTCGAGTCGAGTCGAGTCGAGTCGGGTTGAGTTGGGCCAAGCGAAGCGGAAGTTGTGCGCGACGGTCAGGGCGAGCGAGTTGGGCGATTAAGTTTATCATTTTTCACACTTACGCTAACAGCGACAGACACTCTCAAAACTGCTAGCCAAACTCACCTCGCCCGCAATGGAGCCTAAATGGCCCAAATGGCCGCCTTGGGCTCCCCAAGTGAAGCCGCCAATGGATCGGCTCCACTTTGGCCTGATTGAACTCGGCTGAAGTTGGAGTTGGGGTTGGAGTTGGAGTTGGAGTTGGAGCTGGAAGTGGAAGTGGAGGCAAGATACTTAGTTGCCAGTTTTCCTCTCGGCCCGCCAACTCTTGGGGGCTCATAAATTACCTTTGCTTTGCGGGCCGAAGTAACGGAAAGTGGGGGGAACTCTCGCCATTTGGCTCGCAATTGATTGGCGGTGGTCGTTGGTTGGCGTTGCTGTTGTTTGAAAGGAAGTTGTAAGGGGCGAAGGCGATACAAATAGGAGCAGAGTCACGAGCGAGCAATCGAAATAAATTAAACAGCAACAACAACAAAGACAAGGAGCTTGTCCCTGTCCAAGCTGGAGCAAAGACATTCAACATTCAACTGACTCTTTCAACAAACTTAATCTTTTTCCTCCATCAGCATAAACTCTTTCCAGTTCTAATCTAATTTTCGCTTCCTCGCACCGGAAACACGTGCATCCCCCCGAGGAGGAGGCGGCGGCGGCTCGAGTTTGGAGCTGCAAATGGGTGCACCACTTCCGCGCACCCAGATCCATTACGCCGACTGGAGCCGCTTGTTTTGCATATGTGGGGCCGCCGAGCTGAATTAACGGGCGGCCTGTCAATCGGCAAGCGGCACCAGATCGCCGCCGCCGAGCTCGCTGATTTCAATCAGCCTGGTCGACGGGCGAGAGGCTGGCAGGGCCAAGATCGGCGAGCTGGCCGATCTTGGCGCTCAATGGGATCGAGCCGGATTTGCGCGGCCCTCTGCCGGCGGCGGCGCCTCTCGGGCCGCCCGAGCACATTGAGCCATCAACTGATTGATCCTGGCCACGCGCAGGCAAGCCGCCATCCTCGGCCGTCTAATCTTCGTCGCCGCCGCCGCCGCCGACGGACAAATCGTTTTCCGCCCGCCAAATCAAGCAATTGCGGCCGACCTGGCCCGCGCTGTCGAGCCGCCGCCCGTTAACCTATGGAGGGCCTTGAGTGTTTCCATGTGATCGTATGCGGCCGCTGGTCTATATCGGTTGTTGTTATTGCCGCTGCCGCCGCCGCCGCAACTCAGTTTGCTTAGTTGGAGCCAAATGCGCAAATCCCATCAAACCGCAAAAATCTCAGTTTTCAAGAACGAATCACTAATCAGCTTTGGCCGCTTTGAGTGCGCACCATTTTTGCGCTGGTTCAATGCGCCGACCTTGCGCGCGATACGAGAAGGAGACGCAGCCGCCGCCAGCGCTGCACCAGCGGCCCAAAGCCGCACCTTCAACGTGAGAAGATTCGCACTCTTACACGAGTGTCAATGTTGCCACCAAACTAGCCAGGCTGGCGCGCGCCAATTGCTTAGCCTGCTGCAACAAAACAAGCCCAGTTTAAGCCGAAATAAAGCGGAAGACAGTTTTAGCGGATGAGGCTCGTTGGTTTGGAATTAATTCATTCATTAGGTTTGTTTCGCACGCATCTTATATGCTTTCGTCACTTTCATTCACTCGGTGAGGTTGTTTTGGCGCAGACGAGCGTGCGAAAGGGAACAGGAGACCAGCTCGCAGGTGCGCTCGCTTTAACAATTAGCCGCGAAACAGTCGCCACCTCCTCCGCCAAGCAGCCAGCCTGAGGGAGGCAACAATGTGGCCAAGGTATTGTTGGCGCTGGTGTTCCCGTTTGCGCTTGCGCCGCCAGCTTCAGCGGATCCAATTTCAACTTGGGCGCAAGTTTTGGCTTTGATTGAGTGAACATCCGGCCAGCATCTGATTGCGAGTTGCGTCACTCGAGATTTGGGACGCGACGAAGGGAGCAAAGGGGGCAAAAAGTGGATCAATTTACGCGGCGAACCAAGCCCATCGATTGTTTCCAGCGACAAGCCCACTTTTTGTCCCACTTCAAATAGCTCCTCGCTGCGACTTTTTCACTTCCGCCAAAGCAAAACGGAAACATCCTCTCCCGCTCGACTCGCCTCTCTCGTTTGTTCCATTTCGAGCTTCCGGCGCGCCGCTCTGCCGCCCAAAGCGGGGCCAACGAGTTTGAGCGAGCGCACTCCTCGGCCGGCCGCAATTAGCCAGGTAGAGTGGGCGCCGCCTGGCTGGCAGGTTTGCGCCGGCGGCAACGTGACGCAGATAAATCAGAGGGTCGCCGGAAGGGGAGGAGGAGGGGCGAGCGGGCTTCACTTGTCGCCGGCCAACAAACTCTCTGTTATGCATCGATGATCCGGCATTAGTTTGGATCCCGAGCGGCGCACCAAATTGAACCCGTGAACTCTGACAGAGGGGCGCCATTTGTCTCGCGCCCAGTGCGCCCGTTCCAGTTGGCCCCAAATTGATCCACTTGTTTCGCCAACATTTGGCTTCGCTTGGCTCCAGTAAGTGGGCGTTTCCGGCGGCGCAAATGCAAGCGTGCGCGCGCGCTGGGCGTCTGAAGCTGATTTGGCGCTCAAAGTTTGCTCAAAAGTTCATCGTTAATCAATCAGGCGCAAACTGGGCGATCAAACAAGCGATTGGCGGGCCAACTTTGGCTCTGGCGCGCAACTTCCGCCGCCTCTGCCTCGCGAGGGGCAACCAAAGCGATTAAAAGGCTACCGGCCAAAGTGGATCAATTAATTTGCTTGGGCCCAAAGTGGGCGCTCGCCTCAGCTGGTTGCGCAGTTTCAGTTGGCGAGAGCTGGCAGCTGGTGTTTGCTTTGAATTGGCAGATTCGGTGCTCGGGCGCACGAACGAAACGTTGCTGGCGCGCGCAATTGGCCGGCCGAGAGCGGCGCGCTTGCACCTTGACTTCTAGCCCCTCCACTGGCCCCAAAACCAGACTCTCCTCTTTGCCGCCCGTCTTCCTGTTCCCGTCTCAATTCTGTCCCTTCCTTCCCTCCCTTCCGGCCGCCCCAGGGACGAGCCTCGCGCGCATTGAGATAATCTAAAGTGGCCACTTTGATTGACACTTTTGCAGTTTCCGCCCGCAATTGTTCCACTTGCAAAGCCAAGAGTGCGACTTAGTTTGAATTTGTGTCACGTCAATTTGCTTATACTTGCCTCAAACACAAGTTGCTCTTTCGCTCGCGGGGGCCACCAACTTGAATCGGGCACATTAAACAAGCAAAACCGGCCAACAAGCCTCCTGAGCGGGCGCCAGCCAGCCGAGCGCGGCCACTTCCGTCGCCAACCAGGTTGAGCGGCGGGCGAGAGATACGAGGCCAAAAAGTGGAGCGTTCGAATAGATAATAGTCCAATTACTGCAGCCAGCTCGTTATAATGGATTTACTTGCGGTTGCGGCCAACAACTTGGTGGCGCAACAGTCAAAAAGTTGAGCCAAACAGGCGCCGGCTGCCCCATTGGCCGGCCAATTGGCGTTCTCTCGCTCCGACCAACAAGTTGGCGGAGGCGCATGCGTAAGGTGGTCCCGATTAGGCCAGCCGCTCTGCGGCTTTGGCCCCGTAGACAAGAGTGGGCACGCGAACAGTGCGCGCGCGCCAAAGTTGCGCGCGCGCACCCAAATTGAGCCACATTGTTGCCAGAATGACTGACACAACTTGGAAAGGACAGCGAGGGCGAATCAAGTGCGCGCGCGCGCCCATCTGCCTCGCGAGTGAGCTCAGAGGGGGGGAGGGAGGGGGAAAGGAAGCGGGCCAATGAATGCGCGTGCCTTATAGTTTAGCGTTCATTTGGCGACATTTGCATTGCTCTCAACTGGCGCCGCTCGTTTGGTGACAACTTTGCCCATTTCTCCCATTCGAACCCCAGCCAGCAACCGATTCCCCGATTGTCTGGCCGCCCCCAGTTGTTGCGGCCGCAGATCATTGCTGATGGCGAGAGTTTAGTTAAGTTTCAGGAGGCGTCCTGACAACATCATGTTCGTATCATGAAAGCGTCAAACTCAATTAGTCGCAGCGGATGCAATAGCAGAGTTGGAGACTGAACGAGAACTGGAGGAGGAAGCAAAGCGAAGGGGAGAGAGAGAGGTGAGAGTTTCTGGAGTGGGCGAGAAGTGAACTAAGTCAAAGGGGAAACAATATGGACCAATCAAGTCAGCAGCAGCAGCAGTCAAGAGGAAGTCGCTTGGTCGAGTGGCTGAGGTGCATTCGGAACTACCTGCTGACCAGCTCTAGTCTATTCGCGGGACGAAGCCAGAGGAGGATAAATGGGGCAGAGAGGTGCCAATTGGTGGAGTCTCGGCAGATTGTTGAGTTCCGCGCAGTTGGAAGTGAGCTGAGACAAATTAGTGAACTATTCGCGCGCTCGCTCTCAAGCCGGACATGTCCATTCAAACAAGCAAGCGGAAGGAGACGAAGCGGAAGCTGACTGAAACTTACCTGGAGGAGGCTTTTCAAATTTTGTAAATATTTTCCCGCAAATTAGGTGGGCCGAGCGGGCGACAAGTTGTACGAATTGAATTGAATTGAATTGAATAAGTAATAAAATTTTGCGATTCTAAAGTGGCCAGCGCGCGCTGGTGGCGCCTGAATTGGTTTTTCTGCGCTAGTTTGAATGTGTGTGAAAAAGCATCCAACTCGCTCATTAGTGTAATCAAATGAAGCGGAACTAGCCCGCCAACAACAAGGAGCCTGTCGCTGTTCATCAATCTCTTCCGGTTGCCCTCGGCGCGCGCAAACGGCGACGAGATAAAATCGTTATTTATTTTTCAAATCTAGCAGCGCAACCAGCGGAGGGGGACGACGAGGACAGAGGATGAGGAGCAAAGTCAAGCTTGACACTGGTTGCAAACGGGTCAAATGAAGCGTCACTGAAGCCCATTAGGTAGCGCTAGAGTTGGCATGTTAAATTCACTTTAAAACAACACGCGTTTCCCTTCCGCCGGCCAATTTACATGTCAACTCCCACACAAGAGCGCCGATGGGAGCGTAAACAATTTGCTTCCACAAGCAAAGCGGCCAAACGCGCTGTGAAGACGACACCAAAGGATTTTGGCCCGCTTTTGGCGAGCAACCAGAATGATCATTAATCTGTTTCCGCTCCCTGAGAATCAATTCCCCCTTTGAAGCCGCTAAACTAACTGCGCTGTGGCCACACTTTTAGCCTGGCCAAGTTCAGCCTCTCACCGGCCAGTTCAATCAGCCGAAACTTGATCTCAATAAATCACTTCATTAGCTTTAGCAAACGCGCATGACAAGTGTGAGAATTGGTTATTGGTCCCATTGAGCTGGGTGGCGCACGAGCTGAGAATAGGTTTGGCCCGCTTGCTCCTCGCATCCAAGCTGCCCCTCTGCGGCCGCAGCCAACTCCACCTGGCCAATCATCAGTCGATTGCGTGACGAGTGGGCGGCAGCTCCAATGTCCGCGCTCCTCGTGACCTTGGCCGCCCCAACGGAAGTGGCCCATTTCGTGAGGTCAGCGGGCGAGTCAAAATATCATTAGCGCCCACGTGGAATCATCGCAAATTGCTTGCCCCGACGAGCGGCCACTCAGAGCGGCGGCCAGTCGCTCGTGGGCGAGAAAAGCTCGCGCGCGCTGCTCCTTTGCGCAATTCAAAGCTTGGCCGACTGATTGATTTGAATGCGAGCCCAAAAAACACACTCACCCGATGGAATCATGACGACAGGCGGAAGTGGAGCCGGCCAGTTGGTGGTGCCCCTTTGCCCACTAAAACTGGAGATATTATTGCCCATGTCTCTCGTTGGACGCAAATGGGGGCCGATGTGGGGCAGGAGTTTTGGCGGCGGCGGCGGCGACAGTGTGCGCTTTTTGCGCCGCTCGGCCATCTAGCCCAGCCTCAAAGGGCTCCATCGCACTGGCAGCCCCTGATTTTGATCCTGATCCAAACTCTCGCCCTTCCGCCGGCTCCCCCTGAATGGATGGACTCAGCGCGAGTCCTGCAAGATTAGGTCGCGCGTCGCCATGACAGCTCCATAGAGAGAGAGAGAGAGGGAGGGAGTTTTGAGAAAAGTTTAGCGCCACCGCCGCCGCAACGAGCGGCCCACGTGCGCTCGGGCAACGCGTTTGCCTGCGCGGCCACGTAAGCAAACGGCGGCCAATTGGCATAGGAATTGCGCTAGCAACTGGAGCGCGATAATGAATACTCGAGTGGCGGCCGCGCGCCTCGCTGAGGCCAGGCAAGCCAAATGGGTTGGCCGAGGAGCCGGCCAAGTTGAGCCGAGCTGAGCGCAAGTAAGAGCGCGAGCGGGAGCAAGACAAGCGTGTGATCGCGGGCCCACTGACGCAAGGTGTCAATCAAGCCGCCAGTCACTTGAGAATTGGCCAAACCGTTAAAATATCCTTTGTTTCTCCGCTTCCGCTCTCTCCAAAATCAACACCAACACGCGAGGAGTTCATATCTTTCTCAGCGGCGTGTGAACAGATTGAACGGAGGCGCAGATTTTAAAGTCACCCGGAAGGAAGTCGGCGCAAAGGATGAGGATGATTTTGGGAACAAAAAGAGGAGCGAGAGAGTTGAGTTTTAAGGCTGAGCTGAATTCCCCTTCCTCCCCCCCCCCTGAAAGGCGCTTTTTTGGCCCATTCTTGCTCGCTCGCTCGCTCGCTCTCAGGGCGCCAACGCAAGAGGGGAACTTGTGGGCCGGATAATGGACGACGTCAATTGGGGAGAAAATGTTGCATGTTTGATGTGTTTGAATTGAAGCAAGGAAACGAGTGGGAGAGACGCTTTGTCTGCGTGCCCAAACGGAAGCATGTTGGATTTATTACGCAAGACTTGGTTCGGGGCGGCGCGGCCAACTCTAGCGCCAGTTTCATGGCTCCAACCCGGCGCTCTGCGTCGACAGTTGTCGCATTTGGCCCCCCCTAATGGCGGCCATTTATTTGCATAAGGTTGGGGCCATTAAAAAATTCATAAGCTAATCAAAGGTACATAAATCCTGCCCGTCGGCGTCCAAATTGGCGCATAGGGCTGAAAAGGCCAGCGAGAGCTTGTGAGAGTAAAGGCGCACGCGCGCTAAGCTGATCTCGCTCGCGCTGGCCGAGAGTTGGAAATGCAAAAGTTCGAATGAGCGCAAGGGGAGGAATTGGTTCACACGATTCACCTGCAAGTGGAGCGGCGAGCGAGCAATCTTTTGCACAATCAATTGTCATCAAATGGGCAAATAAATGTGGGTGCGCACGCGCGCGAGCAAGGAGAGCGCACACGAGAGGCAATCTGCGCAGTCGGTCTCCTCTGAGCGCCAAGTCGTCTTTTGCGCAACAAACGCGCCCAATTGAAACAAGACGGGCGGACAGTTAGGCTGCGCGCAAGCTGCGTCCGTGAGCCTATAAGCGTGCGCCGGGACAGGTAGGCCTATCGCTGGCGTTTGAATTAGAGTTGCCTTCTGTTTGGAGTCGCCATTTCCGCTCTAACCTGGCCGCAGAGATTGATGCCTGTTCTGTCTGGCGCCGGCGTCAACTCTGCCTGATGCGCCGCCGCATGATGCGATAATCCGGTTCATAAAACTCATCCGCAGAAACGCTGCGCCAACGCCCGGGCAGCCGCTCGTGCTGACGCAACTGAACTGAAAATCCGGTTTTAAGCCCACAACATCCAGCTCGAGCGGCTCGGCTTTTGGCCGGCTCGCTTTGGCCGCCAGTGGCAATCAAATTAAGCGCCACCCAATGCCACTTTTGCCTCCGCTCGCATTTGCGAGCTGCGATTCACCTTTCTCCACTCTCCAGCGCTCAACCTGGCCAAACCTAAGCAGCTTTGGCGGCCGGAGTTTTGAGATAAACGAGCGCTGCCAGCATCCGACTTACTGATGGATGAGGTTTGTTTTGAGCGCTCGCTGCCACTGATGCCGCCGCCGCCGCCGCCGCCGCC
>ENA-UOVY01000593-UOVY01000593.1-plant-metagenome-genome-assembly--contig:-NODE-593-length-14727-cov-609.916031_pt1 | contig 14727 bp, 7 predicted proteins | sample MGYA00249840_ERZ761561 | MGnify/ENA primary metagenome ERZ761561 (study PRJEB28882, sample SAMN05720143) | plant metagenome | isolation source: Guanajuato, Mexico | place: Mexico:Guanajuato, Mexico...
CTCTCTCTCTCTCTCTCTCTCTCTCTCTCTCTCTCTCTCTCTCTCACTACAACCAAGGATTCAGTTCGCTTCCTTCCGCTATAAAAATCCGGCTGCATTGCTGGCGCAACACCGCTCACATTAGGAGGGGAGGCGGCCATCAAAGAGTGCGAGTTTTTCTCTTATCTTTCCATTGGCTGCCTTTTTACGACTCCCGCCATGTTGAACTCGCTTGCTCGCTCGCTCGCTCGCTCGCTCGCCTGCCAAGCCATTTCTCGAGAGGGCCAGCGAATCGAGAAGAAACTTTATTCCGAGAAATAATGAGTCTTAGGTAGAAGAAAGTATGGGGGAGTGAGAATGAGAACTAGAATGGGAATGAGTATGAGTGAGATGGATGAAAGTACGATAATTATGATAATTGTGCTCTAGAATAAAAAGATGGAGACTCTTTGCTTCTTTTATTGACCGCCCTCTGCTTTAGGCAAAACATCCAAAACTAAAATGAACCGCCTGAAACCTGGGCCTAAAACTCCATCGCGTTCCAACAAAGTTCGCCCTAAGAGGCTCACTATCTTCATCCTTCCCCAATCTCATCTCGCCAGTTTCCTGTTCGTCTTACCGTGCAATCCGCTCGCTCACGGTCCTATTTATCCCCCTTTTAAACTTTGAAGATTTCTTTCTCGCATGGCAAACATTCAAAGGACCAACTCCTGAGCGCAAAGTTCAGGCGGAACCGTTTGTGCAAAAATGTTAATTCTAATCAGTCAAAAAAGAAACACACTCTCAACTGGGCGACAGCCAAACAAGTAAATCGACACACAAAGAAGGAGGCCGATGGAAGCGCATGTTTCTCGCCAAGTTCGAGCCATTTGAATTGGATCGTTTGTATTCCAAATTTCTCCCCTCTCGTCCCTTCCAGCAGCCAGTTCCTTTCTCCAACAGACATAAGACAGCACTTGCCTCTCTCTCTCTTTCTTTCTTTGCAACGGCATTTGGCTCAAATGTCAGTATCTTCGGGCACCCAAAAGCACACTCCCAAGCAAGAGCGCTTTGCGCCCCCAGAGAGCTCACAAGTCCAGAGGTAAAGATTGAAAAACTGCCTCCTACTCATCCTCTTTCGTATTCTCTTCGCTCCAACATGAGCTCTGTCCAAGTGCTGATACTCAATAGGCTGTTGTAATCGATACACGATCTTGCTACAACAGCTATGGCATGAGTACAGATGACGCGGAAGTATGTCGACTTAGCTCGGTCGCTCTCACGACTTTGTGTCACCGCAATGGTCTGACTTTTTTCGCTTCCATCTTAAGCTATGAGATTTATGTGCCCTACCCATTAGAGAGCCGACGATTCCTCATCAAGCAGCTATAACGCGCTACTCCAATTCTATGCTTTATGGGCTCCCAATTGTAGCTTTGATTCAAACTAGATTGATAGTTTTGCCGCCAAAGCCAGCATGTTATAGTTAAAGAGGGGAGATGAAGAGAGACTTGCTAGATTGCTAGTTGTCTCTTGCTCTATCTTGCTCACTGTGGCTCCATCTCAGTTTAAGCCGATAAGCTAGCTCAAGCCTCGGAGCAAGTGCACTCGAGTGGTTAGTTCTTTCTTCTTGGGAGAATAAGAAGGCCAGAGAGTATGACTGGCGAGTCCAGTAGAGAAGGCAATCCGACTTCCTACCTTTAAAATTTCAAACCCAGCGGGCCAGCTCTCAGCTGGTCTATTTCCTGTTTCTGGACCGGTTTTGCAGCTGGCTCCAAGTGGCTCGCCGTTGGCTATTAAGCTAGTATTTTGTGCCTTGGCACTGCTAGTCGCCACTCTTGCCGCTTCAAGCCTCTAGCATCATTCTCACCACTTCTTCAAAGGATTGCAAAGACAAATTCTCTTCTACCTTTCCTCAGAACTTGGTCCACTTTCGTTGGCTCAAGAGATCGGGAGAGAGAGAGAGAGCCAGTTGTTGCTCTTTTGAAGACACGAATCGTTGTTATTCTTGACTCGGCCACCACAACAACTTTCCCTTCAGCTCCTCTCTAATGAGTCACAATATTACCATTTCCAACCTCTTAGTTCCGATATGTCTAAAGGAAATGCCTCGCTAACATGACATGAGTCTTGAGATTGCTGATGAACAAGGATGAAGACTTTTTACAAGCAAGCTTCAAGGTGTAAGAGGCTCTACACGACTCTACATATTACGCGGACCAATCTGTTACCTGTTGATCATTGCCATACCAGAGCATGTCCTCTTACACTATGGCTGGCTTATGTAGATCAGAGTCTTTCAATCAGCGCTGAGCTATCTAGTGGATGACGTAACAGGAAAAAATGAAATCATATCGATACGGTCTTGTGGCGGTCGAGATTTTCGTGACTCATCAAGTCATGAGAGAGTAATCGTTTCGTTTATTGTCTTTGATGATGCTAAATTGTGTCTTGTTTGATTCAGATCTGCTATCGGTTACATAAAAGACTCATTTAATTCCGAATTGAATTTGGACAAGTAGATAGATTCAACATTCGTGCGATCATAAATATCATGCGATGAATAAGAACATTCTGATGCAAACTCATAGCTGAATTTCAATACTAACGATATCTGGACGTAGGCTTGGCATCAAGAATATTCGGCAAATTCTGCTTCCCAGGCTAAATAAAATAAATCATGCTGTCAATAAAATCTTCACTCTCAATTCAGATTCAATCATTACTGTTCTGATTCCATAATATGATGACGAATCACGCCTGGTTGATGGTAAGTAAAGGATGATAAATATATAAAACGATCAACATTCAAATAGATTCCCTCGATTGCAGAAATCCTCGTGGTTTGGTCTGCGACATCCTTCATGTTCCGCTTGACTTCGAGTCAGACGGTTTGGCTAGGTCTAAAACTGTGTCGTTTGTCTCCTCAAGTCTTTGTGTACACTGCAATGGCTCAATATTAGCCGATGATCGGGATGAGCTGGTGGTCATCGATAGATAGTCGTACTCATGGAGTAGCTCGTGATCGGAGTTGTTCGTGCAATCACTGTTTGTTGTTTCGTTCCTGCTGTCTCTAGCGTCAGCGTCACCAGATTGAGCCTGATTAGAGGTAGTTGCCACATTTTGGCCAGTTAGATTCAATAGGAAATTGTTGTCAGTCGGAAATGATAGAGTTTGTTGTTGTAGATTCGAAACGGAACTTTGGGTTTGATTTTCAACTAGTTCCGGTGGTAACATACCAGATGCCTGTGGATTTTGTTGCGCTCCCGAGGCTGTTCCAAAGCTTAAACCTGCAAGAGTGTCGAGCATGATACTGGGGTCTTGTTGTTGCAAGAAGGCCACAAGTAGACTTTGCTGTATTGATAGTGGCATTTGTGTTTGTTTTAATTGCAATAAAGATCTTGCGAGGTTTTGCTGCATCGCTTGACGCACTGTTAGCCATTGTTGTGGGCTCAGTTGGGAAGCGTTCTGAGGGCCCATGTTTGGTTGAGGTTGAAAATGCTGGTTCTGTTCTGGCTGGCCCATCATGGTTCCACAATTCATCGCTTGATTTAATGACTCATCGATGATTCTGCGCCGAGGTTGACCAATTAGGGGAGTATTGAGGCTAACATCAAGAGGGGCCTGTTGTTGTTGGTCGTAATGTTGCTCCTGCATTTGCGTTATACTCGGGCTAGTCTGCCCGAAATTGAGAGCAGCCAACCTATGATAGAGAGTTGATGTTAGCGGAGATCGCGGATTGATGGCAGCTAGATGAGCATCAAGGGTCGCTTGTTCGGTGGTGCCAGCCATTGGCTGCTCAATTTGTGGATCGAGACTGATATTGGGCGGCCGCGTCGCCTGTTGGTTTGCTGTGGACCCAACTGAATGCCGACGATCGTTTGCCGCAGCGAAGGTGAGACGCTCCGGGTGCGATTGGTCAGCTAGTTGGGGGAGGCGGTTTTGTAGCTGCAGCTGGCCGGTCTGGTTTCGCTGCTCCGTGGAGCCTGGAAAGGGGCCCCGATTTGTGTGCCGCCTCGCCATGTTCTTGAGTAGGTGGTGGCAGTTGCGTTTAAAGTTGTCATTCTCGTAATAGCAATCATCCACCTTCCTGAAGCCGTACATGTTCATTTGGCGCACGAAGGAGATCGCTTTCTGGGTATGGAATTGATTATTTGGCGTTTTAAGATAGTTATTCTCGAATTCTGCCCTATTTAGGTAGACGCGTTGGCCGTCTGGCGACCAGCGCAAGCAGAAGTTGTACTTTTCATCGTGTATTAGCTCCCAGAGTCTTTGCGGGAACAACTTCTTGTTCTTGTCCATCTAGAGACCATTCGCGCGCTCTAAAAGTTGCTGTCGACGCCGGCGATCGACTTGACTAACTCTCTCCCTCTCTCGCGTTGGCCCCCTGAACAAGTGGGCCCGCTTGTTGTTGAGTGGCGCTATCTCTGCCTTCTGCTTGCACTGCTCCTAAACTCGCCCGCTCCACTGAAACTTGCTCCAATTCTATTTCCGCTCGCTAAACTCACTTAGGTCCGCTTGTTTCAAGAGGCGCTCGTCGAATGGCTGACTATCAGCGAACTAGTTGGCTAATATCGTCGCTCGCCAGTTCGCCGGCGACTGTCGCCGCTGCCGACGCCGCTGGTGCTAGCGCCAGCATGAGCCGGCGGCAGGCGAGTGCGCAAGGAGAGAACGAGAGAACTTCTCACTTGAACCCTGGATTCGAGCTCGGCTGCGCGTCTGCAGGGGAAGGAACCCGCGAGCGGGGGGGGGGCCAAGCGAACTGGCTCCTTGCAAGTGAATTGGGGCCAACGGAGAGTTCGCCTAGCCACTGGTGTTCACCCTCCATGCGCTGATACGTAACTCCTTTGGCCCATTGGCGAGCCCATGGGCGCGTTGGCCGGCGCGCTAGCGGCCTCCAGTTTACTGGGATGCACGAGGCTCGCCTGCAGGACTTTGCGAGAGCAGCGTCTGCCGCGAACTGGTTGGCGCAACTCTGTGCCGAACGCGCGGACAACCTCCCCCTAACTTTCCCCCCAAGTGCCAGCCCGTCCCTCTGGCGCTGGCGCACTAGTCTGCGAATTAGAAGAGCGCGCCCTCAATAGAACGCTCAGGCTCTCTTGTCTGACGCGCTCAGCGGGGGAAAGGAGCCGCTACGTTGGCCTGCACGGCTCGTGCTTGTCACTCGTTGTTGGCGCCCTCCACTCAACATGTGTCCCAGCGCGTGTATTCATGCGCCGCAAGACGACAGAGCAAACGCTAGGTCGGCTGTCCTCACTCACGAGCTCCTTATAGGACGTCAACCCGCGAGGAGGGCCCGCCTGAGCTCATGCTCATTCTTTCGCTCTCGCGCGACTCTCTCTCTCTTTCTCTTTCTCTGCCCGAATCTGCGGTTCGCCAGCCCTGGTGCCTGTTGTGCGCTGGGAGCGAAGCCTGGCGAACAGCTCGCCAGAGTTCGCATCTCGGTCTCACTCCAATAGCAACAAGTCGCTCGCGTTCGACCGCTCAAACAACGAGGAGAGCTTCCTTCAATAGGATTGAGGCGGGTTACGCGGACGAGAGTTTGCGCGCTTGCTTTGGATCACAACTGAAGTTGGCGCCTTCGTAACAACCAATCCCGATCCATGTAACTCAAGACGACGAGTCTTAGCCAATTTGCGCCCATTTAAACTCAAACTCTTTCTCTACTTGGCCAAGGGTTGAACTTTTTGAAGCAAGCAACACAATTGCAACACCACTCGCCAACCTCACAACCCGCCCAACACTTGCCACTTGTTTGCCAATTAGATTTGCAATGCTAGGATGTGTTTAGTGAAACTAGACGCCCGCAAGGGTCGATGGGATTCATTTTAGGGCTTTCGAGAGGGCGAAAGTTATTGGAGCGTCTTCGACAGGCCGGCACGAAAAAATGAAGGAAGCAAGCGAAGTTCTCTCCGCGACGTAACAGCCAAGCGAATATGCTCTCGTTAGATGAGCGAGCAAGCAGGCATGAAGCAAGGGATGTATTTGTTTGCAAGCAACTCGCGCTACCCTCGTTGAGCTGGAAATGAAATGAGCCCGTTGAGCGGGGAAAACACTTAGACTCGGTCCAATTTTTGGCTCGCAGCGCCCCCAACCCCCATTGAAAACTCTCGACCAGCGAGAAACTATCACGTCCACTATCCAACGCCCGAATCAGAGCTCATCCTGCTCCTGTATCACTTTGCGCGTAAACATGATTGGCCCGCACGAATTTAAAGTCGGTCTAATCCGTTGAAAGTTGGCAGTTTGATTCAAGTTCAAGTTCTTCTATCAGTCCTGAGCTCGTCACTCCCACGCTACTCGGACGTATATGGCACAGGTGTGTGTGTGCGCGCGCTGAAAAGCGCAGGTCTCTGTGAGCGTGTCTGGCCGGTGCCTGTCAGATTTCGGCGCCGAAATCGGGAATTAAGCCCCATTCCTTCGGTCAGCCAACTGAAACTAGAACTTCCGTTCATGTGTCACTAAGCTGGGAATAAAGCTCTTGTAACTGTGCCGCGTAAGCCTTATTGTTTTCTAACTTTGCAACCAAATCGAAGGCGAACAAGACACCCTAGTAGCTCCTGCACTCGATGGAATTTTGTCGGCAATGGATGAAACATTATCTGAACAGGTGAGACCTTACTGTCAGCTCAGCGGAAGGGCCACTTAAAAACTAGTGCGATGCGAATCTAAAAACATGAATGGAAGGAAGAAGTGTACCAAACTGCGCGTCAGATAGATCATCTCCGAATGCCCCCACACCAATAGCTCCCATTTTTCTTCTTGCAGGCTGGTTCAAGGTAGTTGTGCCGTTGAAATTATTCCAAGGACCATGCTCGAACTCGAGAAACCTGGCTAGAACGCCGAAAGAACATCAATATCGAACGATGCCTTTTCAAGTTAGACTTCAACATGTTCTTGGTGGGAGTAGTCAATGGTAGCCAAAACAGACACTCGTTGACGTCGCTCTATCCCTCACGAGCGTTGAGTTCAATATGAGCAGCAACAACTGCAACATTGATACCATCTTAGAAGTGGCAACAATTATGATAGTCAATGAGCGGTTTAGCGTCAACACTGCAGCAAGAGCCTTGTGAACGATACCCAGTTTCACGAGTGCAACTGCCTGTAATTATTCGACGATCTTGGTGCAGTCACAAACGGTTGCACGCTGATCTTGGCGCGAACTAAGCCGCTTATATACGGTAGTGGGTAGGGCAGAAGTCGGAAGACGCACCATCAATCTCAAGCTCAACTGGCTTGTTTGCAGAAGTATGTGACAACTGCCAATCGGATCATCCACTGGATCCCTTGACCATAGACCGACGGAATCCCGCACTCGACCCAAGGATGAGGGAGAGAGTCTCTTGTCGTAGATCTGGCGAATGAACAATTTAGAAAACCTTGAATGATATGATCAATTCTAATGGCTAAGGTTCGGTTCGGAGCGAGCCCTTACTCCCTAGCCAAACTTCGTCCCTCGAAAGCAAATTCAGCTTGACAATATCGGCGTACAAGCAAGAGCTTGAAATTGAAATCAAAGCTCGGTTTTAACGGGCAAGGTACTTCAAACTCTACGATTATGAATAGATATCTCATGAGAATCTCCTCAGACACAGAAAGTGATGTTTCGAATGCCCGAGTTTGTTCTAAGCGGCAGAGAAGATTTTAGTCAACATCGGACAGTCTAATTGCTCATCATGGTGTTGAACCATTCCTTCAGCAGATGTAAACTGGGTTGCCGTCGCTACTCCCACTAGCTCTACTGCTGCTACAACTAAAGCCGCTGTAATTATACAATAGGATCAATGATAGTTTCTTTATCAGTGCCAAGAATCGTGTGGACTTCGATACTGTTGATCAAATGAGATATTCCATATCGATTGTACGAATTCCTAAATCGAATTCAATAATCTTGGCGATCTTATCACTAACAACTCCGACTTTCTACTGCCGTCAATGTCAATAAGCTGCTTTTCCGTCAAGCTAACTTGTCGACTTTGATAGCAGCTATATGTTGTTGGGGAGCTCTAAGCGGCTGAATTTGGTGGAACAAAATAACAATAGCGGAGATCATCAATATAGTAATTAGATTAAGGTCTCGATCTATTTGAAAAGGTTGAGAAAGTTGGGTTATATTCCATTAGATACATTGAGCTTCCACTAAACCTCTTCCACTAAATCTTGCTTTTTGGCGTAGCGCTGGTCGAATCAACATAGGCTATAGATGGTCTTAGTAGGTTGATTTATTCAATACCCTTAGTCGACTCGAAATCGCATGAATTCTTCCATATTGCCATTCACTCTGATCGATTCCTTTTTATTGATGGTTTATGGGCGCGAGAGAACCTCTACCTCCAACATCTTGACGAGGTAAAATTGTAAATGACATCATCTGCATCAAGCAATCACGATAGACCAAGACCAATCAGATGGATTTGAATCGACTATTGAGCTCGAGCTCCTTTCACTACACTTATCAACTTGATGTGTAGTCTTTCTTCGCTTTAATACTACCTATGTAGTGGTTTCTCGGCCCCTTTATGTACACGTAACTAAGCTTATCGCCATAGACGCATCCTGTGTCTAGACCGGTGGCGAATTCGTGCTGGTTTTGGAGGCGTCGTCGAGCGTCGTGCCCAAAATATATGTGCTCGGGGCCAGACCAAAATGTAGCCCATGGAGCACCTTCCTGGTTTGACTTTGTACATCTGTAAAAGTGGTCCTTAGTTTCTGGGTTTTCCATCACAACAATGTTTCTCATCGTGGTCATGAGTTCAGTCGGGGTATTCTTAGCGGGATCTTCGATGGCTGGTTGGAGTCCAGCATGAACGATGACGCAGTTTAGAGATGGGATTGTTATAGTGTACGGCAATTTTTCGAGGTAAGAAATGTATCTAGCCGGTAAAGACTCTATCCATTTGTTTTTCTCCGACAGCCTTTCTCCACTCTTATATTTGTTGTGCAGATCCAACACAAGGTCGTCATGGTTTCCTCTAACGGAAATAATTGACTTGTGATAGATGTCTCGGCACAACTCTAATACCCTCAAGCTGTTTGGACCCTTATTGACCAAGTCTCCAACTAGTATCTTCAGGCACTTGGATGGATCTTGAGAGGGTGTTTCAGTGTGAACTCTAACTAATAGTTCTTCCAGTTCGTCGGAGCAGCCATGTATGTCACCAATTACCACTATCTCATCGAACGAGTCCAAATAGTCGTCCGTGAGCATGATGAACTTTTCTCCATCTGCAAGAGGTCCCTTGAGGGGATGAGTTCTAGAGACGAGCCTCCGGTAGATACTGGTAGCTCGCTTGAGGAGGAGAAACGCTAGGTCATTCATCGATAGAGTGCTTTGCAAATACGATCCTTTAGGCTGTTTCCAGTAACACCAATCCTGGTGGGCGGTCAATTATGAGGACTTGATTCCAGATGTTCAATCCTCAAGTGTCATAATCATCTGAAAAATACCGAACCCAAGAGATGCACGCCGCTTCGTAGCTGAGCGCGTAACAATCTTGATGGGGAACTAGCGCGAGTCGAAAATGTCAAATCCTGAGGCTATTTTATCAGAGGGTTGCACGACCTAGGTCGACGATCTTATGCTATGCAATCTAACAACTTGGGGCTGCTTATGACAATATGATATTGATCTCGCGTCTCAATCTTGTCGATAGTTTTGAAGATCAGTTTTCTCTTGATTATTCTCTATCGGAAGGCTGGTAGCGAATCATGTTTGAACATCCTGGAAATCTTTAAACTATCTGGCACAACATAGTCCATCTTAAGAAACTCAGTCACGTTGGCGCATTCATGATTATAGCTGTTCTTGGCCTCTCGGTCTGGTTTCGATTCCCAGTTGCGATACAATACGTAACAGTACGTGAGTTAGAATCAACGCTAAACTTCTGACTAATTTTACAGGTTGTTCCTATTCGTTCGCGATGTTTACTTATTCTTGACTGTTGAGGTTTCAATTTAAATAAACATCTTTCCTGTGCGAAAAGATAGTTGAACACCAAGAGTACATTGCGAATTTATGCCGCATTGGTAGTTAAATCTCGAGAGCAGCCGAAGCACGTGCAACCAGTTGGCATCCGTTCCTACTCGTTTTAGCTATTAAAGCAGGTTGTTCGAACTTCAAAGCACTCAAAAATGAAATCGGAACTCTTGTAGTAATCGGCATTTCTAGATTCGATTTATTTTAAAACAGATTAGGGTCCGGATGATCGTCTAACTAACTGCTTGCGAGAATATCCCGGCATCTCGGACGAGCGTACCTAGGAGCTCAGTGTGACTAATGTTCACAAGTCTAACAAGATCACCCTCGGGTCCTCAATAACTTCTTTGATCTTTTTCAAAAAGGTCACTGCCTCTCTTCCGTCGACCAACCTGTGATCATATGTTAAAGCGACGACCATGATTGGGCGAATCACAACTTGTCCATTGACTGCAGCAGGCTTTTCGTTGATTGCATGCATGCCCAAGATTGCGGATTGTGGTGGGTTGATGATTGGTGTTCCAAATAGAGAACCAAAAACACCCCCATTGCTAATAGTGAAGGTTCCTCCCTCCATATCAGCGACTGTTAAAGCGCTATTCCTGGCTTTTTCGCCAAGTTGATTGATCGTTTTCTCAATATCTGCAAAGTTCATATGTTCAACCTGACGCAAAACGGGAACCACTAGACCCTTCGGAGTCGCCACGGCAACACTTATGTCAACAAAATCACGATACATGATCTGATTTTCTTCAATCACGGCATTGACAACTGGTTGGTCTTTGAGCGCGTAGGCACTTGCCTTTACGAAAGCTGACATGAAGCCAAGCTTGACACCATGTTTCTTGAGAAAAACATCCTTGTACTTTTGGCGCAACTCGATGAGGTTGCTCATATCGATTTCGTTGAATGTGGTCAACATTGCGTAAGTATTCTGGGCCTCCTTCAAGCGTGTAGCAATTTTTTGGCGCATTCTGTTCATTTTAACTGCAGTGACAATCCTGTCCTGCTGACTACTTGCAATGAATTTACCTCCACTCAATGAGTCCAAATCGGATCTGACTTTCTCGACAGGCACAGAGGACTTTTGCTGGGCAAACGCTGGTTTCGTCGAGCTATTTGTTGAAGTCATCTCTTTTGCTGGGGGAGGGGGAGGTGGAGAAGTTGATGTTTGTGGTGAAGGGGTAGGAGGGGCCGAAGTGGTCTCCTGCTCGGCCCTTGGTTTTGGAGTTGGTGTCGCAGATGCTTCTGCATCAGTATCAATGACCATAATATTTTGACCAGGCTTCACTGTGGAGCTATCCTCAACAAGAAGCTCAACAATCTTTCCAGCAACCGTCGAGTTGATGGGAATCGACGTTTTGTCAGTCTCTATAGAGGCGAGTAACTCATCCTCGGCAACTATGTCACCGAGACTCTTCTCGAACTTGATATCCCCTTCGCTGAGGGACTCCGCCAGCGGGGGCACGACAACATTTTGTTTTGCTAGGTTGAGTAGAGTCTGGTGAAAGCTTACAGATTTGGTGGTTGATAGATGCCTAATGCGGGCTATGCCCTTGACAGAAGTTCGGGTTGTATTTGCTGGTGCACAGCGGCATAACGAGATCCTCGATAATACTCTTGTGGCGACTATCATTCTGTTAGTTTAAATAAATAGAGAGCTAGTTTGGTAATTGGTTCATAAGACATTGATTACAAATCACATGGGCGCAATGAACTCAATCCGAATAAATGTCGATGGAGTACCCTTGAGGTGGATTCGGCAGGGGGAGTTCGAAAACTCGTCACCGTGCATTGCGTATGCATCGCAACGGAGCGAACGGCTTCGTTCGGCTGGCCCACACATGTCTAATACAGGCGGCAAGTTTGAACAGCGATTCGCTTATTTATTTTAGTCGCGCTGCCATGTGCGCGCTATATTATGGCTGAGGCATTCTAGGTTCCGAATCTCTACTTGAATCTGAATACACTAGACTCGCAGATCGACTCGATTCCAGACCGTTAATAGATGAAATCTAATAGAACCGAGAAAGCTAATAGATTGGCGGTCGTCAAGGCCTACGACCTTTGGGGCTCCGAGAATGAGTCTAAAAAGCACAGCGGGTTGCACCCCTCCCTCAAGCGTTCCAAGAAGACACCCCTCCCTCATCCAGGACAATCGTATAACCCAGATCCAGACGACCATCAGAAATTGCTGAACAGGATCCTCGAGAGTGAGATTGAGTTTCAGAGGCAGGAGGCCCTGTTAAATAAAGCTGTTAAAACAAGGGTCGATGCGACACAACTGTTTGAGGCCGAGAGAGAAGAACTTGTTTCTGGAATCAAGCACTTAATTGGAAAGAAAGGAAATGATGATAACCCAGATAGTGACGGCTCTTCAACGGATGAGGCTTACAGTGAATACGATGATAAGGACTTCCAAGCCATCGTGAAGGATAAGCGAGTTAAGGAGAAGAGGAAATCTCGGCAGCAGAGGCTCAAGCAACTCAAAGACAAATTGCAAAGAAAGGCGGCAAAATTGAGGAAGCTAAAGAATATCAGATTGGCAAAGTTCGATTCAATCAAGAAGATAAACAAAGAGTTAGATAAGAGGGACCAAGAGGAGGCATCGAAGAGAAGGAGGCATAGGAAGATCAAGAATGAGCGTTTAGGTCAAAAATTCGAAAAATCAGATCCGATCTATTGTCTGACCAAGGACTTGCCTTCAAATTTACGCTCAACAAGCTGCCCAATGAACGCAATAGTCCGCGAGCAGTTGGAGAGCTTTCAGTCGAGACTTATGGTCGAACCGACAAGTTACCAGACTAAGCACCGCAAATTTAAGAAGCATGAGTTCAACAGAAGTTGCGCAGTAGAACAGGATGGTTAGATGGTGGCTCAGACTTCCAAAATAAAGGATGATTTCGACATTTGGGGTCCCATGAGAAATCGCATCTTGTCAGCGTGACCATGTCATATGTTGAGCTCTATCATAAAAGTTTTCCATGTTTGGCGTCTCCAACACATCTAGAGATTTGCCTCCCGGCTTACTCTAGCAATTTGTTATTAGTTTGATGGCTGCACTTTGGAAAAGTCATGCAGGGAGAGAGAGAGAGAGAGAGAGCGAGAGACAGAGGAGGGGGGGAAAATTGCATGTGAGTCGCAAGTCTTATGCAGGTTCGCCAAATGGTGGTGACCTGACAGGTAGGAATTTATCTTACAAATAGATCAAAGAGGGTGAGCACAAAATCGCATCATTGGAAAGGTGAAAACAAATCAATTCGTAGTTTTCATGCCCACGAAAGTTGTGGCATTGCACTCAGGCGGGAGCCAGACCATCGCATGCCATTGAAGTCAGGCGCCGGCTGTCAGCTAGAGCGAGCAATATCCGCAATAGACGGGGCCAGTTTCCGCCAGTTACATGAGGTCCCCATGTATGTGCTTGTGCTTATTTGCTTGCTTGTGATTGACAACGAGAGTGATAGAAAGGAGGCTCTGCGCAGCTATGCTTGCAATTCAAGTCGGATTCAATCCGCAAAGTTTTGCCGAAAGAATTCAATCTACTGGGAGGGAATCTCAACCAAAAGTTCCAGGTACAGGGTGCGACTGTTGTCGAGTCTTATGGGACAGTGCGGTGCAACTATGAGTGTAGGACACAAGGATCTCAGCTAGTTGATGTAAGTTGCGTTTGCAAGTCGCAATCTGCGCTAGAGTTGGATTGGAGACTGCACGTGGCTGGCAGCTGATAGTTGAACACAAAACGGGGCCCCCGCTCGGCCATTGAATCAGCTGCATTTAACCGGCGAAAGGAACCACCTTTTCTGCTAGTTCGACCAGCTTACCTGCTAAAGGTGGCGCTGGCACACGAACTTGCAAGTCAGTCACGAGATTTTCCAGTCAGTTTGAGGCGCCATGGGTCTCAGCTTGAGTTAGGCTTGTTCGCGCTTTCGCCCGTCACTCAGCCGGACGCATTCAATCTCGACTTCTCACTTCCAGCCAACTAACCTGAGGTGAGACGAGGTGAAGGTTCAGCTATGTTTGTTTGAATCTAGCTCACACACGAATGTGGCCCGACTACTACATCAAGCGCCAGATTGGGCAGCTGAATGTGTTCTATGTCCAACAGCACATGGACGAGAGTGGGCGAATGAAATGTGCAGTTGTTGTTGTTGTCGCTATTGCTGTTGCTGTTGTCGTGTCCCCTGTCTATCGGTTGCCATCGTGAGGGCACGAGAATACGTTGTGAATGCTGGCAAAAGATTACCATCTTTTGCTTCATTTAGCATCTTTTACTTAGCAAGCCACTACTTGGGCGAGTCAGCCAAATCCGGGCGACGCCCTTCTCCTGGTGTCGCGTTTGCCCCTGTCCATTTAGAGCGGCGCCCCTTCAACCTGGCGCGCATTTTTGGGGCGAAAATTGTTGTTGTTGTTGCTGCCACAACTAGCTCTTGTGGCCCATTTGGGGCAAACCGAGAGGGGAGAATATTCTGGCCGAGCAAAGCGATCGTTTCTATAGGCGACCAGACAAGCCTTGGCCAGCGGGCGAGCTCCTCCTTTGTGCTAATCAAGCGAGCACAATTTAGAGAGAGAGAGAGAGCTCCATCCACATCTATACCTACATCTGCGCCTACACCTGCACCCGCACCTGCAACTCCCAACCTTCGTCAGCCGAATCGCCAGCCAGCAACCAAAGTTTAGGCCGCAGAGCGTCCACTTCACCTGGTTGGCCTGTTTTCAAAGCGCGCCCTCAACTAGCTTTGAGATTAATTTTCATTGACAGAGAGTGGTGGTCCATCGTGAGTTTTGGAGAG
>ENA-UOVY01000594-UOVY01000594.1-plant-metagenome-genome-assembly--contig:-NODE-594-length-14680-cov-970.392957_pt1 | contig 14680 bp, 13 predicted proteins | sample MGYA00249840_ERZ761561 | MGnify/ENA primary metagenome ERZ761561 (study PRJEB28882, sample SAMN05720143) | plant metagenome | isolation source: Guanajuato, Mexico | place: Mexico:Guanajuato, Mexico...
AAGTTGATCAGGTAAAACGATAGGAGGCGTTTATCGTGATCGTCATTCAGAATGTCAGTTAGTTTCCTATACTTTACAACATCTGAACCATGGATTCTCACTAAGAAGTAGACTTCACCCTGTATAGTTCGATGGTCTATAACAAGGATGATTCTGTCTGGATTATTCGAGTGCGCAATTCCAACTTCTTTGCAATCAGTGGCATGTATTAGCTTCTTGCTCTCTGGACTGCACTTTGAGCCATTAAATCCGAGATACTTCGCTTCTAATAGAGGTGATGTGCCTGAGCGCGTGGAGTATTCAGTTGTGCATGGCACGTTGTCAGGCCAATTCTGATTAGTCGCTGAGCGATTCACAGCGGAATGAGAATCCGTTTTTGTCGTCCCCGGGAGCGATGAAAATTCGCGTTTGCCAACATTAACGTTATCAATAGTATTTCGTTCAATTATGAACTTCCTCGCGGTTGCCACATCCTCAGCACTGTGTTCGAAACTCTGCCCCATGTCGCGCAAATTTGAGCGGCGGTACTCTCGCTCGAAGGTTCTGTTACCTAAAACGGCGATTGCTTGATTCAACATGGCAGTGGCGATATGTGCTCTGGGATCATCTGTCTTGTCTGGATGAACCGTAACAATGAGGCTCTTGTATCTTTTCCGAGCCAATTCGATGAGGACTGTATCAGTGTAACAATCTTCGTATTCTATGTTCATCATCAGTAAGCTATAAAAGCACCTACAATTCTCTCCACAGCTTGGCATTTCGGCGGCTTATCGTATGGAGTGGCGTGAACAGATGGATAGATACTCGGAAGATTGATTAGATTTTTCACAAGCTCTGCTTATCAGGGCAGTTATTTTCTGTTAATATAGTTGTAAAATTTCGATGCTGGCGAGCGTTACGAGATGAACATAAAAATTTGAGAAGATAAGTGCGTGTTTACTTTGTGCTACCGTGAATGTGAGTGTGCTGGTTCTTCCTTTCAGCGGTCCAGATACAGCGATCCCCCCTCCCTTGAACAGAGTTGCTGCTGCTCAACTTCGTCTTCCTGTGCTGCTGAAGTGATTCTACTTGTGCCTGTTCTCTTGCGGCTTTAAGAACGTTCACAGGTATATAAACACAAGGGGCGATCAAGTAACTACCGTTCACAGCCATAAGATCGTATTTCACTCATTTGCAATGATTGAGCCTTCCCTGCCTTGAGCGTGTTTGGAAGGAGGATCAAGGTCTGAGCTGAGTCACCGACAAACGGTCTTAGACTCAGATTGAAGATTCTGGCTCATTTTATAGATAGTATGTGAGGATTTGAGCAGCCACAGCTTGGGAAGATATTATTGAGTATGAATGCAATGCTTACGGTATATTCAATTCCCTGTTGCTGGACCTCTTGATGTCATCGAAAGATGCAAACTAACTTCCGCAGGATCATTGGCAACCAATCGTTCGGTAAAGCCATGGAGGAGTTACTTCAGCTCATACTGTTAATTAGCGATTAACTCTACCCCTGTCAGGGATGATCATACTTCTTCATTAAATACACATAAGTGTGTGGTGTTGCTCGTCGATCTGATGCCAGAGGGTGCGACAGAGATGAATTTGTTGAATTCTACATATTGTTTAATTCCTCTCCGCGATAGTGTCCTCGAATGAAGTAAGTTCTGATGATATATGCGACCATTGCAAGCAATTCTAGGGGACATTCTAGCACTGCAGAAAGCTTACACTCCGAAAATCCCCTAGAATTCATCCCAGACAGCAAACGTGCAATTTCTCTCATTCATATGACAAGTCTTTGCTCAATCCGTCATATATAAACAGTCGATGTATAACAACGCAACGCAAAGAGCTAAAATTGATCTTGGCTCCACAAATTTTCCCACCATTTAGAAGTCAAGGCTCGGCTCGATTTCCTCGCAACTTTCCGAGTTCAGGCTGATATGATACCTCCGTTCATGTGGGTACCGATTTCAGTCATTGACGACTAGACTGACGAGCAGGATGGACTAGAACTTCGAATTATGATCACAGCAGATCAAATCAACGATCTGATGCACTCTATATAGCTGCTGAAAAGTATGTGCACACCTTGCGAAGGAACGAGCGAGATGAAACTGAACCAACCAAACCAACCAAACCAACTAACTTATGAGATCGCTATCGTTCGACTTGGCTTATGGGGCGAGCGACCGAATTTCAGATGCTTAATTGGCAAGCATAATATCGGTTAGAATTTGGTAGATTGATCCGCATCACACTAACACTACAAGGTGCAGAATGTAGGGGAACTACACTAGGTCTTGTAACTAAAAAACTCAGATGGGAACGTCCGCAGTGGACTGAAACTATCCTCCAACTAGCCTAAATACGCCGGACAGGAGTAAGGCTTGTTAACTGTAATATCGAGGTCGCTAGTTGGCCCGAGATCAGCACGTGAGCGCAACGGCTCGAGCAACGCTACTGTTCGCTCCAATGTTAACAACTCACAATGAGAGAAGAGCAGAATACTTGCGCGCCGCGGCTGAGTTTTGATTGTGTGCGACATATCGACGACCAGAAGCAGATATCTAGCGAACATATTGAAGGAATATCATTTAATTACTTGACAAGATGTCAAGCCCGAGCGAATCATCAACTGAGAATGGCGCATTCTGCAATTCTGATCGTACTGAAGTAGAAGACTATTCGGATGATATTAAGGGAGGCATCAGTGTGGACGGCCGTTGCCAGAAAGTCGGCCATGGCTCGACATATTTTGACGTACCGATGCAGATTGAGAACGGCCATGTGATTCAGATATTGAGTGATGAAATTCGGAGAGCAGGCGAAAGCGAGAAGCGACTACGACGCTCAACAATAACCATCAAGATGGACATGGAGGATGGATTCGATTTCGACTCGATATGTCGGATCATCTTCAACAGTCGAACCTACAGGCAAATTAGTAACCATCATGTCTATCATTGGTTTGATCGTGAATTCACCTATGCCCATTTTGGGTCACAGAGATTGAAGGATCAGTTCATCGAGAGTGTCGATAGAAACATTGACAACCCTATCAGAGGGAAGATAATTGAGGCTAGCAAAGATGGTGAGCACATCACGAGAAGGCCTGTTCGGATCGAGCTGAGAGGAGTTCCAGGAGTTCCAACGGATATAAAAGCGAACAAAATCACTGAGTTCATTCGAAATTCAATGGAAAATTTGCATAGAAAGACAGAGGAGCAGAGGATGAGCTCCAATTTGGATGTAGAGGGACAACAAACCAAGAATATCCTACAGACCGAGATTGAGATATCTGATGTGAGGGCAGTCAATCGCGGCCAAGGTCTTCAGAAAGATGACTTGATCCTAGATGCGAATGCAGCTGGTTTTCGACACTTATTTCTGAATCTAAACGGCCGTATTCCGTGCTCAAGCTCCCACCCCGCGGCAGAAGGGAGCGTTGAGCTAGCAGTTAGGTGTGAACCTAGAATGTGCTCGAAATGTTATACATTCAACCATTCTGATTGCCCAAACAGAATCTGTTTACGGTGCGGGAGTCAGAGTCATCGACTTACCGAATGTAACTCGGATGTGGAATTTTGCCGAAACTGCTATCAAATAGGCCACAGAATAACTGATATCGATTGTCCACAATACTTACAGCGTCTGATTCGGGCATTAAGACAAATGGATATCCCGCTGGAATTTTATGAGGACGAGGGTCTTCGTTTAACGCTCATAAAATCGCTTATTATCACAAGAGATCCAGCTTCAAGTAATCCGATGTGAACGCAACGAACGAAAACTTGGAAAAGTTCTCTATCGTATAGGAGGTTCACCAATCGCAGATCTCTCATTTCCTTGTTTAAAACTCTACAATAGCTATTAAATTCCCGATCAGCTCTTGTACTAACATCTAAATCTATTGCTCGTGGCAGCTCGTCTTAACTCATGCGCGATTGTAACAGCTATGAGGTATTTTTGTGCTAATTTGTGCCTATTCGCGCACGCTCGCACCAACGCATCTGAATTCGAGAGGAAAAGCGCCATTTGATCCTTTGAGATTCAATTCTTGAAAACTGCCGATCGCATGAGTGACAAATTTTTCACGACCACAACCTTATTCACGCATCAACTCAAAATTCATGCTCCCCTACAACTAAATTGACTAATATTAGTTGTCTCTCTCAAGGATGGAACCGAATAAAATACTAGTAAAAGTCAACGAACTTGTGGCAAAAACCAAAGATATGGGTGGACAAGCAAAGATGGAGAACCAACAGGTTTCTATTATGGCTTGCATCAAAGATATGAGATACATCAGTGCCACTATTACGAACTTGATTTTTGAGGATATATATCTTGATACTAGCTGCTTAGGAGAGTTTAGCGTGAAAGCTTCGTCCTATAGACCATCACGACTGGAGAATGATCAAGCTACGATCGCAGTATCTTACGGAAACGATATTACGGTGCCGGACAGAAGGCTGTCAGATAAAGAAAAATTGGGTACAGTGAGAGATGATAGAATGAGTACACATGAAGCTCCATCGGCGCATGCCCCTGGAAACTTCGAGTTCGGAGATCCTATAGATGTCGAGCCACGAAGCTGGAACTGTTATGACGTTGAAGCTAACTTTATGCCGATAGCTTCTGAGATTGGAGGCTCAATCATCGATGTAGACAGTCGTAATCCTTCTGAAAACAAGATGGACGAGTTAGGCCTCAATCTGGATAGCTTTCCAGCGAAAGCTATCAAGAGGGCATATTATAATGATGATCCAAACGCCCAAGACAATCAGATTAACATGCTCAAGTTGATAGATGGTGAGAAGCTGGCAGGATGCTATCCGTTGAGTGTTCTCAACATTGGCAATATAAAAATTGGCGATTGGGTTAAATGTGAAGGCACTGTAACAATCGTGGAGCCTTATACATTTTTCGTTGCAGCAAGTATAGAAAAGACGGCCAAACCTATCATGGAACAAGAACTAATTTCTCGAGAAAACACAGATTCCCAGAGCCGACACAACTGCGAAAATATAAAACATGCGACGATCAAGCCTCTGGTCCTCTCACAAGGCGTCAACTCAATGACCTTAAAAAACATAGAGGATAGATGCGTAATCATCCTCGAGGCCAACAAGCAAAGATGTACAGGATTGAGAACAGACGAGATTGCCTCATTGATCGGACAGTGCCCGGGAGGAAGTGGGCAGGTTAGAAAAGCTCTAGAGATATTGGCCAATAGGGGCTTGATCTGGAGGGAATGCAATGGATCACATGAATCATGGCAATATCTAGAGTAACTGTATTCATCTTCTCATGTAAGCAATCTCAATCATCGTTGAAAGAGTGCTGAGCTTAAAATCCGGCTTTAAATTAAAATGCTCCCTTTGAAGGGTCGGGATCGATCCCAGTTTCTTATATGATATGATTGGTAGAGCATGAGGTTTTCGAAACACAGCAGAGGTCAGGAGAAGATCAGGAAAGATGAACAGAGGGGAACAGATGGAAGTCCTGAACTCCGTTATGATAGAATAGTGTAAGCTTCAGATCAGTTAGCTGGTTAGTCCTTATTCGTCGGGTTGAAAGAATTGCCAAACAATCTCAAAAGCCTTGAAATCGAGGCAAATCTAACGAAATTCTCGGGTGTTTCTTGAAATTGAGTGCTCTGATAAAGCGCAGTAAGGTTTTGGAGCACTCAATTCCTGAACAGATGCTCAATTAATAAAATCACTATGAAACTCAGTACCCGATGCTGTGTTGGGCCTGGAGAATCAAATGAGCCCCAGATGATGGGGGAGCGTAGCCGGCTGTGATCGCTACTCACTGCTCCGATCATGGATCGGATTGCTACAAAAAGGAGAAAAACAACATTTACAGGATGACAAGTTGGCCTGAAATCCAGACAAACTCATCGCTGGAGGGTTGGCGCCGAATTTAGAATCTCAAGCTGGAAGGTAGAGCGTGGATTGAATCGCGAGCGCAATGCATTTAGGAAACTACACGGGATCAAAGGCACTCAACGCATTGGCTCGAGTTACAGCTGCTGTGGTTGAACGGCCCGAAGTAGGCGCCATCCAGTGTGGCGCCGTCGCGAGCAATCTTATCCTCTTCCATGCATTATTTTCCCTGAAGATACGCTCACAGCTATCCAAGCTCGCCTGCTTTTGCAAAATCTCTTTGCAGTGAGCGTAAGTGTTGGCGCTCGCTCACGAGGGAATTTGCATCAAGAGACTAAACTGTGTCCGATAGCATGCAAAATATTGGATTTGTTGAGCATCCCACACAAACGTCGATACGCGTATCGTATGCTGCGCGGATACTCCAGGGCGGGAAGCCTTCTGGTACTTCATGCAATCAGTTTGCACCGTTTCTCCTGCTAGGTTCGCCTGTTAGTTTGTTGAACGCTCATATCACACCAGCCTCTGAAGATTGCTGCGCCGGTTCACTCGTTTGCTGTTAGTTCAATTTGATTCAACCCCGCCTTGACGTTCTGGAAATTAATCATATTTTTCTATTTGCTGTTATAACTATTCTAAAAACAATTCACTTCTAAGAATGGATACTTCAAACCGGCCGAATAGCTCAGTCAAGAAAGATAGTGCACAGACTTACAGCAGTAAACTTCCGCCTGCAGCTCCATCAACCAGTAAGCATCCCTCAACGAGTCGGTCACAACCTCATCAAGAAAATGCTCAGCAAAGCTGTGATTTTGTCTTCCGACGGCCGAGATCCCCCTCAATGGCTAGGCAAGCCTCTATTCCGTCTACCATGGATGGACAAAATTGTTCGGCGAGGTCAACGACAGGAAGATCAATCCATGATAGCGACGATACAAGATTGAGCAGCTACAGAACGACAACAGCTGTCTCTGTTAGTCAAATCGTCAAATTGACGACAGAGAAGTCTGGATTGGTCATCCATGGGCATAAGGTCTTCAATATCAACTTGGTAGCTCTTATTTGCGAAATTATACATCAATCACGCAACAAACTGATCGCTCTGCTGGACGACTATACTACCGGTCCGGTAGAGCTTAATTACTTGACAGATGGTGACGTGCCAACCTGTGGCGATGACTCCTTCAAACACTGGCAGCAATATAAGGAGACTGAGGTGTCTCCCGATCAGTCGGCTTTTAGCGACGAAATGCTCAAGCCAATTGAAGAACTGAAGGAAAACGATTATATTCGAGTGATAGGGCAAGTCAAATTTATTAATGGCGTACCCAAGATATTTGCCTTCACGGTTAGATACATTTGTGATCCAAATTTCATCACCATGCACATATTAGAAGTCATAAGGGACTCACTCTTCTATGAGAAGCGAGCTGAGAGTTTGATCAAGGACAGCAACCAACTTGAAAAGAGGCCAAGATGGTATAGAGAGCTCGGCGAAAAAGAGTTGAAACTGTTCTTATTCGTCAAAGATAATGCAGGAGCGCGTGGATGCAAGTTTGAGGCGATGCAAGAGGCGTTCAACTCCTGGAGTCCAGAGGAAATGAACGAAGTGATAAATAACATCGAGAGAGCTGGACTAATGTGGCAGGGCGATTCTGAGTATCTGTGGGTCCCAAACATACATGACATATAGCGAAAACAGATATAATTTCGAGGGCAATACGACAAATCGCCTCCGAAACGATATTCTGCCAAACCAGCCCTGATCAGAACAACTGAGTCGTGTTCCTGAACTTCAATAAATCATGCTGCCACACTTTATACTGCGATTTGCGAGTTTCTGCGAGACTCTTCTCGCCGAAGGCATCGATGGGAAATTTGGTTTGGTTATTTCTAAAACTGAGCGAAAATTTCATCCGATCTTGTTGTGCTGTGACCTAACAACAGTGGTGAGGTTCACTTCCGAGCCAACTGGAGCGGCTCTATAGCTAGAATCGGAGATAGCGACAACCCAATGTAGAATTCGCGCACAGGTAAACTGGCGTGTTTCATGCCATATAGAATATCGCCTGGTTTGGTTTGGAATGCATGTTAGCATCTCGTCGATGGAAATTTTCCTCTTATTTTCGAATATCCCGCTCCTCTGAACACGCGTGAACAAGCTTGCGCCAAATAATAAGTGATCGCTTATATCTTTCTCCATGAAATTTGTTCGATCAGGTATATTCTTAATTTGTTATTGAGAGCACGCTATTTTAGCTATAAAAAATCATGAATTGTGACTGTTTCAGAAATTTCTTTTGTGCTAATACAACCGACCAACCGACTTACCCGGATATCATCAACAAATATAAGTTTATTAGAGACAAGTTGCGACAATCGAATCACGAGGATTCGAATAAGCTGCTATTCGCACTCGTTCAAGCTAGAGATTGCCTATTATATGAGATTTTTGGATCGAAAACCGGAATGCTATTGGCACCGATATTGAGACACAACTGCCAGAAATTTCATGCTCATCGATTAACTCTTCGTAAGATAGTGTTATCAATCATGACTGATGAGGATATCGTCCAATATCCTGAATTCGAGCCGCCCAACTTGGTATCGGCGCCAGTCGATCAATCGAGAGCATTGGGACCGCAACATCACTCGAACTTTCTGCAGCCTTCTATTGGAAACGAGTCGATGGAAAATGCTTGCTCTAGCGAAAGTGAGAGGCTCACTTTCAGGAGGAAGGTTAAGCTCATAACCAAACATTTCTATCGACCAAAAGGGACCACTTTTAAAGTTATTTGGGCAGGATTTGATCTGCCACCCATGGAAGAGCCACTGGAGATGGTGATGGAACGGGGTAAAGGTGCCCTTAAGAAATATTTGGAGCGATGCAGTAAGCGTGCACTTACTACGCTGCTCAGGAGGCACCCTGAGATCGGAAATCTATTACTAAAATGAGCCCATTTCTGTCTAATCAGGAGATTATGATTTGTGTTTAATTGTTCTGCTGTGAGCATGAACAATCGATTTTGAGCAGAGATGAATTCGTAAGGCCATTCAATCTGAAGTTAGTCCTGTCAGGTGGCGGCTGTGCCAATAGGAAACCTATGAAATTCAGAAGTCCATTTCTCAAAGAATCGTAATACAATTTGAACTAGATTTCGAATGGTCGCCCTAGCTATCATGGATCGATCATTTCTCACGACTTAAGGTAAATAAAGTTCGAGTATTTTCGCCGACGAACGAGCAGTTTTATGAGCAGAGAGCAGAAATTCGTCGAGGATACGAATTTTTATTATCTGCAGATAATCAATCCTTGATTCGGTGACGACGCAAGAAGTTCAGCATCAAAGATTCGACTTTTGTTGTTAAACTCATTTATTCTTCACTTGCAAACGCAAATTCAGCGAGCCTTCTGGTTGAAATTAGCCTTGAACCTTATCGGATCTCGAGGATTATAATGATCATAATTTGTTCTGTCAAAAAGACAATGATGAAACGATCGGCGGTTCTAACGCTCATTACTCTAATTCAACTGTTCGAGCGCTGGAGGATTGGCGGACACATTATATGTTAAAGTTAATGTCAGATTATTTTATAGAAATAAAGCCCTCAAAGCTCCGGCGGCTGAATTATGCAGCGTCATACAGAGCAAAGTTCAACAACCTCACCCCTTCGTTCTCAAGATGTGTGCTTATCATGATCGAAATTTTATCCTCGCCAGCTGTGAGTGAAGCAGCCGAGTAACGCACTCAGTTCACCGAATTGTGCACACAGTTTAGGTTCAGCTGAAATGGAGCTACAACGTCGGTAGCGGTTGGCGTTTACTGGCATTTTTCGCTCTACGGCAACTTCAATTCGATGTCCAAAAAGGACGAAACAGTAATTGATGGCAACCGCTCAGACGAGTTGGCACGAAACAAAAACTCTTCCGGGCTCCATCATACCAACTTAAACTCTATAGGATCGACGCACAATATGGAACAAAGACTGAATACTTACCCACCAACGGTAACCATAAAACAGATTCTACAACAAACTCTCCCATCTATGAGCTTCTGTTTACATGGAACTAAGACGAATCTTATCCGGATCGTTGCAAAAGTCGGTAATATTGAATTTTTGTTACCAGGTTTGTCAAACATCGAGGTGAATGATTCTGAAAATAACAACATTAACGTGATATACTTCAGAAGGAAACTCACCGACGACCATAACGATTCAACAATGTATAGAGTCGATCGATATCCAAATGCCGATACTAATCTCGTTCTACTGGCAGATTCGAGTGAGAACTCAGGCAACCCACCACTTGGAGATGAAAACACAATCAACGCTGGCTTACGTTCGCCTAGAAAGATAATCGATTCCTACCTGGACAGTGAGCTTGATCAAGTATGTGATTTCGAGTTTGAAAGCCAAGGTAGCAGTCATTTCGCTGATATCACCAGTGAGGGCGAATATTTGTATGGCGCGATTGATTGCGATCTACGAGCGTGGAACTCAGACGACACGGACTCAAACTTGTCAGACCCATCGCGGACAGGTACACTGACTCAAGTGCAGACTTCGAGCGCACCTGTTCCATCGTTAGCTTCTGCTTGTGAGGACATCTTTTTTGGTGCGCAGCGAATCAAAAAAACATCACCGACCAGAAGTCCAGGTGATTGGAGTTCTTTTCTTGAGCAGGAATTTTTGCGTGGACCTACTGGGATTGAGGAGACTCCTCAACCTGAAACTGTATCATCATCTATCCCATCTTTGGATGAATCACACGAAATCAACAGAAACAACTTTGTTAAGTGTACCGGCGTTGTGCGCAATTTGAATGGGAAGGTGATATTTTTCGCGAAATCATTGATTAAAATTAAAGTCTAAGCCTTAAGATCCTAGATTTATGAACATGTGATGTGTGTTTAATCTTGTGATGCGCTATACTCTCTCCTGAAATATTCAGTCGAAGAAAAAGCAAGTTTTAGATGCAATTAAAGTCGAGTTTAATGTTGGATTAAATGGAAGAAATCCGATAAAATTTGAGTGAGGTTTGAATATTGTCCATTCTTGCGATTTTGCCCTGATCAATCTTTGCGCAGCTCGAGCTGTCTGGTTTCAATAAACTCAGCCAACTTATCCGGGCAATTAAGATCTTCCGGACGGACCCATGTGTCTTCGTTCGGGCTATAGCCAGCCCAGCGTACCTTGTACTTGCGGTCGCCCATAATCCCCACTCTCTGAGCTAGAATCGCTGAGACTTCATAATATGGTCTTCTATTGAGCTGCCTGTATCGCAATTTGCAAGCCTCGAGGTCCTCTCGCGCCAATGAGGTTGGAGACTGAAGTCGTTTACGCTTCGGCGTTATTTTCTTCTTCAACTTGATTGGCTCGGTTTGACGCCCCTCCGATTGCTCAATTTTGATCTTCGAATCATTCTCGGAGCTTTGGCTGGCACTTCTCTGCTGCGAGGGATATTCATCCTGGATTTCTGCACTGGGAGTTGATTGCGACATAATTTTTGAAAAGATTGGATCCTTTTGTTTCTAATTTTCGAATTCCGAGCAATCGATCTCAAATTGACGTTGTCTTCTCAATAGCTGGCGGACGAATGACATGTTAGGGCAGGAAACAGGCGGTTATAAATAGAATAAGAACTTGCGTGCGCATGCAAAGAGTTACAAAGGCTCGCACAAGGCGCGCTGTGCAAGCAGGTTTATGGCAATTGACGTGGAGTGTCCAATAAATCCGATGCGATCGCTGCGCTCAGTGCGCTCAGTGCTCGCGCAGCGTGTGCTGCTGTGCTGGCCTATGGGATTCCCTGTGAGGTGTCCAATAAATTCAATAAGCTCAATATGCTCGCTTCGCTCAGTGCGCTCAGTGCTCGCATAGCGTGTGCTGCTGTGATGGCCTATGGGATTCCCCGTGAGGTGTCCAATAAATTCAGAAAGTTCAACACGCTCGCTAAGTTCTATACGCTCAATACTCGCGCAGCGTGTGCTGCTGTGATGGCCCATGGGATTGCCCATAGGGTGTCCATTCGGCGTCTATGCAGCGAGCGATCCGATGCGCGCCTGTAGGATCTCGTGCAAACTAGTTCCGTCGAGCTAACTCTTTGTCATCAAAGATCGAAATTGGTACGAAAATTTTCTCCAAATTAAGCTTTATTGAGTTTGACAGATCTGAGACATGATAATTGAGTGGGTTTCATTGAGGCTCTATAGACCGATTTTCAGAAATCGATCTCGCTGAGAGCAAGTCAGCACCGAAAGTGAGTGTACCCAATACAATAGTTGAATCTGTTAGGCTCACTAAGATTTGTAGTCTGACCTGTAGAAAACAGCACGAAAATTTCCTGCGAATCCAAATTCATTGACTTAGGTATGCTCTAGAGATCATAATTTAGCGGGTCTGATTGGGGCTCTATAGACTGATTTCGAGAGATCAGCCCCAGCAATGACAGATATTCGCCTAGCGCAGTAGCTCTATGGAAATTCGCATGGCGCGTTCAATAAATCCACTGTGCTTCTTGCTTTCATTCACCTTTCCGGCCGAATCTGTAAAGATTGGCACGAAAAATTTGCTCGTTTCGAGCTTTATTGGGCCAGCCATGCTCTAGAGATGAAAGTATAATGAGTTTTAACGAGGCTCTATAGACCGATCTCGAGCAATCGACTCCATAAGTAGTGATTTACGCCTAGCGCAGTAACTCTATGGAAATTCACACGGCGCGTTCGATAAATTCATTATGCTCCTCGCATTCATCAACCTTTTCGGTCGTATCTGTGACGAATGACACGAAGAATTTGCCCGTTTCGAGCTGGATTAGATCAGACAGGCTCCAGCGACTAGAATGCTACCAGTTTCATTGCGGCTCTATAGACCAATCTCGAGCAATCAACCTTGTGAGTGGCGAGTTTCCGCCTTGCCTACAAATCCAATGTGATCTCGCATGTCTTAGCCAGTGAGATCAGAGAGTTTTAGTTTGAGAGTCAAGAAAACAAAGTTAGAATCCGTGAGAATAGTAAAGGGGTTGTTGAAACATGTTTTACGAATGACAAATAAATTTATTGAAATATCTACTCCTTGCGACAATGCAACTTGTGGGTGTTCAATGCCCGGCCAGCATTTTTCGACTTAAATTGCCTCCCACAGTTATCGCACTGGGGCATCTTATATTTTGAGATACATGTGCTGGCAGTTGGGATAGTTGCACTGTCATGCTTGTGAAGACGGCTAACAATCCGATTTTTGATTACTGTAGGAGCCCTGATGAATTCCGGGATTCGTTCATCCTTCAAAATATGGTTCCTGTATGCTTTCTTAAGTTCCAATGCGATGAGAACTGCCGATGAGCCGCAATAGTCGGCCTTAACCTGTTGACTGTAGCATACGGTTTTAAAATCAGCCTTGTTCAAACCAGTCATCTCAGAGAACTCTTCCTGAACTAACTTGTCGCGGCTATAAGTGTTGTCGCCATCGGAAACATAGGCAGTGGCTTGGTTCGCCAGATACAGAACGACGTAAAAGTGGCTATAGTGGTTGACTAAGAAGAGACCATCTTGGTATCTGTCGATTGGTCCTGTTAGCAGTTTGAAGTCCAAGCTTGAATTGTATGCACAAGTTTGGTTGAACGAATTAACTGTCTTTATAACATAGTCAGCTGAGACCCAGTTGAGTGGGTTTGTTGGCAAGCCACCTGAGGCTCCAGCCTTGGCGATGATTCTTGTTGGCGACAGCCCCTCTTTTGCCAAATATTCTTGGAGCAGACCAACGCACCCATCGAGGTTCTGCTCGGGCTCCCATGTTACCTCGGGATAGCCTTCCCATTTGACTTTGAATTTCCGGCTGCGGTCTCGATTCACTTTGAACCCTAGTATAGACTCTACGGAGTAATAGCCCTCCGGAGTCTTGGGCTCAACAATAATTTGCATCTCCATGTCAGAGTCCGAATCTGTGCTGGTGTCCTGGGTGGCCGTAGTCTCGAGGTCAGGAGCACACTCGATCGAAGGAGTGATTGAACCCCCGGGAGTATCAGGTGGGGTGATAGGCTCGCTAATAATATTGCTGCTGTCCATTATCGATGGCTCTGTGCTTTCTTCATCTTTGTTACAGTTTGGACAGAGAAATTTATCAAGTGATTCGGCCTCTTGACAAGAGATACCCACACAATCTAAATGAAACCAATCTTGACAGGGCCCATCGCAGCCGACCATCTGCTTGGTGCCCTGAGGTTTGCGACAGAGGCAGTAAACTTTCGAACGAGGCTTTGATTGCGCTTCAGATGTCTTGCCCTTTGGAGGCACCGTAGCATATCTTTTCGCACGGACCATCTTGATGGTAGTTGAGCTGATGTTGGTTTAAAGCGAATTGGTATTTGAATATTGGTTGTGCACGCATTGAGAGCTGAAGAGCGAATGAAGTGCAAACGGACAGCACACGATGTTATATGTGAAAATAAAACTTGTGTTCGTGCGCGAAAAACTCTAAGTGCTCGCTCAGCGTGTGCTGCTGTGCTGGCCTATGGCAATTGACGTGGAGTGTCCAATAAATCCGATGCGATCGCTGCGCTCAGTGCGCTCAGTGCTCGCGCAGCGTGTGCTGCTGTGCTGGCCTATGGCAATTGACGTGGAGTGTCCAATAAATCCGATGCGATCGCTGCGCTCAGTGCGCTCAGTGCTCGCGCAGCGTGTGCTGCTGTGCTGGCCTATGGCAATTGACGTGGAGTGTCCAATAAATCCGATGCGATCGCTGCGCTCAGTGCGCTCAGTGCTCGCGCAGCGTGTGCTGCTGTGCTGGCCTATGGG
>ENA-UOVY01000595-UOVY01000595.1-plant-metagenome-genome-assembly--contig:-NODE-595-length-14643-cov-610.133055_pt1 | contig 14643 bp, 9 predicted proteins | sample MGYA00249840_ERZ761561 | MGnify/ENA primary metagenome ERZ761561 (study PRJEB28882, sample SAMN05720143) | plant metagenome | isolation source: Guanajuato, Mexico | place: Mexico:Guanajuato, Mexico...
CGCAAGAATGTAAACGTGGTTGAATAGATCGAACACCTCACGTTGCGGCTGATGAATAGTAACGATGATCGCCATTGGATTTGGAGATAAACGAGCTAGATCGCGCAGCACCATCACCGTCTTGTAGCAGGTCAAGGAATCCAAGCCAGAAGTTGGCTCGTCTAGGATCAGTATATCTGGATTTGATAGGAGCTCCTGAGCTATCGAGACTCGTTTGTATTGGCCGCCAGAGATTTTGCTTATTTTAGTATCGATGCAGCTCTCTAGCTTCAGTAATTCGAGAACTCGATCAATGTTCGAGTCGTGATCGAAGTCTTTCTCTGGATGCTTGAGGCGTGATGCAAACCAAAGGTTCTCCCTCACAGTGAGCTGGTTGAGTAGGTAGTCTGAGGGTATCGAGTTTAGATAGGTCAATTCTCAATTCTAACGGGAGAGATGTAGCTATAACAAAACTTTCCAGTTGGTAGACTCACCTTTCTGTGGAATTGTGCAAATCGACATGGGTTCAACCCGATTCGAGATAACCTGAACAGAGCCAGAGACTCCTGACTTGTGCTTGCCGGTCAGGCAACCGAGCAAGGAAGTTTTGCCGGCCCCACTTGGACCTAAGATGGCGGTCACCTGGCCTGACTTGACGGTCCCGTTTAAACTGCATAGGATGTTTGTCTTTTCGCTTTTATTAGACACGAAATCTGAGCTAGAACTTTCGGCCGCAAAAGTGCGCAACTTCTTTTGGTACCACTTTGGCTCAACCTGATAGGTGAGGTTGCGCCACCTAATTTCGAAATGATCGCTCTTGCTGATAGAAAGATCGATCTTGGGAGGTTTTTCGTTCAAAAAATTTGCCTGCTGATGGAGGTGATACTTCTTTGGATTTGATTCTAGCTCAAACTGGCCATCTCGATTCCCCGTTTGCCCATCTAACATTCCGCTGTGGCATTCGACTATTTGGTGCCCACTTTCAGAAGCGAGAGCGAGCTCATCAAAACTTCTAAAATTTGTGAGAGAAACCATCTTGATGCAAGTGGATCAAGCTTATCTCTGTCTCTTGAAGCTTCTTTCCATCAACTCTCTTGACCAGTACAGCCGCAACCTCTTGTCCTACTACCAAAGCTCTGCTAGAGAGGACCAGAGGACGAATGTCCCGTTGAAACTTATTCAGTAAGATGTCATCTCATCATTAAAACTACGAACTTGTTGCTTTCCCGAATAATTATTTATGAGCAAGCAACTGAGGCGAGATGAGGAAGGAAAGCTTCGTGTTGGCTCAAGTCTCCGGAGCCTTTCCGCTCATTATCTCTGCAACTAATCAACGCTCGCTCGCTCGCTCAGGTGAGTTCAAGTTTGCTTATCTTGAGAGTTTAAGTCATGAGCTCTTGATGCCGCGTAACTCTCGGATTCACCCGATTAAGGCTTTGGCTTGCAATTCAATTTTGAAGAGCAGGCAGCCTTTTTGAATAGGCGGCCACTGGTTTAGCTGGCAAAAGTTCCGAACGGCGTCGCTTTAGGTGAACCCGTTCGCCCTGCAATCAACCTATGGCTTCTCTCCTGGTGTCTTTCTGAAACAAGCTGAACCTACGCGCACCGAAGCTCACAAATAAGCAGCTCTGCTTGCATTAGTTCGCCTTGGAAGACGACAGCGCGCGAGAGGTATCGATTAGAAGCCACTGGCAGCCTGCTCTTCGTCTGCCGCCCCTCAACCGCCCTACGAAACCTCGCCCTCTCTCCCTCTCAATTTTTCTAGATGCGCACCTGTTTGTGTCACCCGAATCGCAAACTCCGCAGTCTCAATCAAGCCCCACTCTGCTCGTGCTCTTCGTTCCAAAAATCCCCGCAAAATTCCCCTCCGCCGACAGTGCGTGCTCTCGGTGAGACTAATGTCCAGCTCAGGACACACAAATACTGGTTAGTTGAACAAGCGGCTCGCCTCTGGATGCCAAAAACAGCAACCCCTTGCGCGCTTTGACGGCGGCCAGTCTAGGAAAAGCCGACTAGCCTAGCCTTGCCATCCAGGCTGCCGCTCGGCTGCTGGTGGCCCAAAGCTCGCCCCTTGGCAAGCCGAGCAAAAGTGGCGGCCGAACTTGAAAGCATGCACGTACGTCCTCCGCCTCTCTCACCCGGACTAGCGTTCGAGCTGGCCAACCTGTCTGCGCTGGCCATCGTATGGCTCTGTCCACCCCTCACTCTCGCTCCCTATTTCTCTTGCCCACGGACAGCAGGAGCCGCCACTGGCCTGGCGAGCGGCTTCTTTCGCTAGCTTCGAAGCCGATCGAGTTCTTGCTGGACCAAGAATAGACTTGCAAGAGGTGGGGGCAGGCAGAGGAGGAGAAGGAGGGCGAGGATTGCGTTGCATTCGGTCCAGGTTTGTGTTTTAACCAAACATTCATTACGTTAGCGCGTTACAAGTGGCAAGACCAGCTAGCTGGCGGCGCCAACCAGTTTGCAACCAGGCGGCTCGCTCGCCCGCCTTTTGCTCAACTTGTTAGTGGTCTTGCATGCAGAGCGCAGTTTGTTGCTGGCTGGAGGAAGAAACTGCCGCTTATGATGGAGAGGAGGCATAGGGAGCGAGAGAAGAAACTTTGGCAAGTTCATAATAATAATAGTAATGATTTCTCATTGGTGACGCCATGAGAACATAAACTGCAATAGCGTAAGCTTGCTATGCAATGGCTCCACTCAGCCAGCGCAACAAACCTTGAAACTAAAGAAGACTTTAGTCAACTTGCCAGATCGGCGAGCACTCTCAACTGTTATTATTAGTCGGCTCTAGCTGGCGCCGTCGATCTAAGGGGCAAACAAGGCAGGCAGCGAGCAGGAGGGCGAGCGAGTGTTCAATAGAGTTGCAGGTAGAGTGAGAGAGGGAGAGCGGCTGGTTCAGTTGCGCCGGCGGCAACAGCGTCTGATGAATGAGCGCAACAAATGGCGCCGGCCCAACTCTCGGTTGCCCAACAACCAGTCGAGCGAGGGCTCACCTGAGGGCGCCGGCTCGCGCGCGGAAAAGCAGCCGCGAGCAAGAAGCTCGCATGGTCCGCGCCCGTCCATGACTCATCGGAATTCAGCCGAGGAACTTTGTTTCTGACAGCTCGAAGAGGCAGCCTGGAGATGGCAGGTGTTCGTGTGGGGCAGGGCAGACACCCGAGGGCTCTGCTTGGTTTGAGTCAGGCCGCTCGGAGGAGCCGACTCTGCCTGAATGCAAAATGCCCATTCGGTTGTTCCAAAAATTGCTGACCGAAGCTGGAAGCTAGGCAGCATCAGGGCTTTAGGCCGCTAAGCGCACGGAAGGCATGGCACAAACAAAGTTGATCAGGATAATCAAGGTACTGGCGCGAAGCCAGTTTCAGCTGCAGTTTTCTCCCGAGATGCAATTCAGGGCTTCCCTTGGCCAAAGCAAGTTCTCTCGCATTCAAGAGCACTGATTTAGATTGGCATTGCTGGTGGGTGAAATTGGTCAACGACCTTGGCCAGCTAGTCCCTTTGGGTGTCGCGGCGAGCGCACGATCAAGTGAGCCTTGCGTTAAGCCCGGTTATTGGCCGCTACGCGTCACCTGTCCTATGAGTTCACTCCCAGTTACCACACATTTAGACCTGCTCGATCAGCCAACGATGAAACGTGTCGGCCTACTTGGAATTGCAAAATCGTGCTAAAATGTCCGCGATTAAACGATCCCACTGGCTTCAAGTAGAAGAGTTGCGTCTGCGATACCTGTTTTCTTGATGGCAGTCGAATATAGAGGAGAAATTCGCTGCCACGAGCAAGTGAGACTGGTTGTCCGATTGACGTCAAGCGGTTATCAAACGACTTCCTCCTTGTCTTAATCATCTCGATAAGATCTGGAATTTTTTCATCTAAGGCATGAGAGGATCATTTCGGCTTTAGACTTTGGTTGAGCCAAAATATGTCATCCTGGTAGCGAATTTTATTGATCCGGATTTCGTTTCGACAAATGGCCTCTGTGCAAATCAATTAAATCTCGATGATACAACATACTCATGAGCCCCTTTGTCTCTTCGATGATCGAGAGTCCTGTTGCATTGACTTTCTTGCATTGTATTTCGCATTTCTCAAGAAGGATTCGACATTGAAAACATCCTCAACATCCTTCTCGAACTGGATTGGCGCGAGATTGCCATCATCTGCCTCTCTAGATTCTTTTAGAGCATCAGATGCTGCTTCTTGCCTATCTCCTGCACTCGTATCAAGAGTAGGTCTATAGCTCACAGAAAACGAGGCCTGAGACTTCCAGGCTTTGTCGTAGACAGCATAATCATCCTCATCGCCAAAACCAGCACCTAAGCCTTGAGACTGGTTGTAAAGACGTTGATCATGAACATCGTTGTCTTGGGTGTTTGGTCTCGCCATTCCGAGAGCAATTTGTTCGCTGATATCTCGCTCTCTCTGCCTATCAAATTTGGTCCTTTCGACAGATCCATTTGCTTTAACGTTAACATTCCTAACCCTCTCACGATGCCTTTCTTCGCGCATCCTCCTTCTTTCCCTCACCTCCTCAGAATCAGCACCCTCCTCGTCGGAATCGTCATCCTTGCCCAAACCTCTTTGAACTAGGGCTCTCTCTTGACGGGCTTGCTGTGCCAACAACCTGAGCTTCTCTTCGTTCTTTTGCTTCTCTTTTTGTCCAATCAACTTTTCAGCTTTCATTTGATCCTCCAGTGCTTCTCTGTGGAGTTTAGTCGAGATATATAGTGTCTCTGAGAGTTGAGCGAATTTAGGATTAAGAGTTTCAGGTTCACTGCGACTATTAAGACCACATCTCTTATCCAGTGGCACAGTGTAGCCTCTCGGGTTCTTCCAACTCGAAACGCAAGGTGGTATTTTCCATTTGCTTTGCTCTTCAGCTGTTATCTTTCTAGGTGGCGAGTGCATCACTGGTGCAGGTGGGGAGGGAGGGGGACCTGGAATCTTTTGGTTGATTTTGAACTTGGCCGGCTCCATAGGGTCTTTCTGAACTTCGACCATCCGGATAATTTTCGGCTGAGCCCCATCCTGAGCGGGCACATATCTGATATACTTAGGGGGCGCCTGATAAGGCGCGAGGGCGTTATTCTTGTGTGACATTGTTCAATATACCGGGGGATGATGGCAGAATTCAGGTTAGAGATTAATTGCGCCAAGCTCGGCGGGCCGCCGAGTTAGAGTTCAATATTTATTTGTGTTGAACTATGTTATACGTGATTTGGTGGTAACTGAGCTATCAGCTGTGCGATTGTATTTCACAAGTTTCTTGCTGCGCGCATGGGAAAGTTGAAAGGACAAAAGCTCTCGTGAGCACTCTTCCAAAATTGAAATACTCTTTGACATAGATTTTAGGTTCACAGTTTCATGTTTCCGTTTCGAGAAACGGTTAGGTGTATTTAGTTGCCAACATGGGCATATTTAACATATTAACTCGACACAACCTTTGATCAAACCAACACTAGTTATGACAATAATACTATTCCTCATCGATACTAGTTCGTCTATGAACCAGCGCACTTACCTGGGTGCTCGACCAACTTTGCTTGATGTCGCTAAGGATACTGTTGAGAAGTTCCTCAAGGCGCGGGCGCGTGATGTTGCAAGCAGAGGGGATCGATATATGCTCTTAACCTTTGAGGAGCCACCGCATAATATTAAGGCTGGCTGGAAGGAGTCTCATGCAGTATTCATGAACGAGCTGAAGCATCTTACTGCAACTGGCATCACCAATATGGGACCAGCTCTCAAAAATGCCTTCGATTTGCTCAACCTAAACCGCATGCAATCAGGCATAGACATGTACGGACTTGGTAGAGCACCATACTACCTGGAGCCGTCGATGATTATTGTGATAACCGATGGTTCATCTTTGACTAACCAAAGTGGAGTCCAGACAGCCCTAGAGTTACCAATGCAGAACCATGTCGTGCCAGGATCAGAGCTAACGAGAGAGCCGTTTCGATGGGATCAACGATTGTTTAGTCTTGTTTTGCGTCTAACAGGATCACCACCAACTGAGGTCATCACGAATGCTGGCCTCTCGTTTGACCATTCTCCAATAGGTGCCATGTGCGCTGTTACAGCTGGTCGTTCTTATTCGATTACTACTCAGCGATCCATTCTTCAGAGCATAGATGCCCTAGTCCAGAAGGTCCAAGGCGGTGTCGTGATCCAATTCGAGAAAGCGGGACCCGACCCTCCGCCCATAGAAGATACCCCCGCACCGGGCAACGAGACAAAGGAGAACGATAATAACCACATTAGTCCCCCCAATTGGCATAGCACTCGATCACTCATATACGTGCACCGATCATTGCAGAAGAACTTTCCTGTTGGACATTGGCCAATACCAGAAGCATACTGGCCCGATCAGAATTTGACCTGCTTGCCCCCGAGGACGGCTCATCCGATAGTCAAATTTACTTGCACAGCAACTGAACCCCATATGATGGATGCCTTGCCTTTTGATAAGTATGAACTTGAGTCATCGCCATTGACCCAGTATATATTGTCTAGAAAGCAACCGCATGTAGCCTGGCAAGTGTATGTTAGCAATTCTGGGAAGCAGCCGGGCGAACTCGGTCAACCTTTTGGTTATCTAAAAGCTGCCACTAGTTTGAACTGTGTAAATCTCTTTGTGATGCCATACAATTATCCAGTGCTTTTGCCTCTAATAGAGGATATGCTCAAAAAACCTCAGCATCCAGGCAAGCCGCTGAGAGAATGGCGACCTATCTTTGACGAATATCTCAGAACGATGCCCCCTTACTACGCAACGCCTTTGAAGAGAGCACTGACTCGAATGGGCGCCGCTAATAACTTAGTTCCCGATAACCTTGAGAGCAATTGTTTTAGCTATGCTGTCCACAGTAAGCTTAAAAACCATAAGAATGAGGCTAAAGCACAGTTCGATAGGTTAGTACAGTCGATGCAACATCAGCCTAAAAGTCAGAACCATGACGCTGTGAGAGTCTTGCAATGTGGCACCAACCTGGGGTTTCAAGTTGAATCTACCTCTTATTGCAACATGGGTTGTACTGGCCGTCCCTCGAACGCTTTCTCATATCGTTATTTAGCAATGAAAAACGAACTAAACGAGTTCCCCAGTTACGTCATACGAGTTCGCGATAAGACTTCTGCAACTTCTAGCAACGAGAATATGAGAACCAAGCACACTTTTAGGAACCCTTACGATATTGATAGAAAGGATTTGATTGATCAGATGCACCTCATGCGCGCTAACTTCATGCAATCCTCATGTAGAATCAAATTTAGAGACGAGGATCAGATACACACTTTACCTGTTTCTCAAATGGGCAACTATCAAGATTATTTGAAGAAACAGCCCACCCCCCTCAGAGAGATCGAATCAACCCCTGTGAGACAGCATATGTTTGGAAATCCTTTCAAGATCGATAAGAAAGGAATGATGGTAGATGAGGCTGACAATCTAGGTTTAACTGATTTTGGTAGCTCATCACAAAAGAACAAAAAGACCAACCCCAACCAGCGACGACGTGGACCTTTGCCGAAGGATTTCATCTTATTAAGTCAAAACAGTTGGCAACGATCGCCCGCTACATCGCCTCGCACATCACCATCAACATCCCCGTCTCCGTCGCCCTCTTTATCTCCCTCATCTTCACCAATGCCCTCACAATCCACATCTCCACTTCCATCATCTAGTGTTTTAGATGCCTCGGATGAATCAACTCAGAGGGGGTCACCAGAGCAGAATGGGAACTCTCAATTAAATGTGAATAACCAAACAAACAGTTTTGCTTCATCAGGCACTACAATCAGGCCAAATGAACAGGATCTTGCCTTAAGGAGTGATATATTCAAGCACATTAGAGGACCTGGTATGAATTATGCGTCAGTTTTGAAGACTATATCTAAACTTCATGGCGACAAACGGAAGTTCATCCTTGAGGAGACCATTCGCGAGGCGAAAAGATTCAAAAAAGTGAAGCTTCTCCACCAGTTGAACCTCATTAGTCGCCAATGAGATCGAATCAATCCCGTCGAACGACCTCGATCTTAAATAAATATTGATACGTATAATTGATCTACAGGACGATAAGTGACCATTCAATATTCAAGCCAACTAAGAGGGAGAGATGTGGCAGGTTCCAATTTATTAACACGCAAACCTCTGCGAATAACTACTGTTACAAGTTTGATTTGGACCGCTTCAAGTCGCACGGTACCTCATACCAAGGTCCACACTTTAAAGATTTCTCGTCAAATCTTGTTTGCTGAGGACAACTGAAAGTCAAAACATGTCCAGTGCTCGAACAATGATAAAAAGTCTAGGAAGAAGTAATGAAGTTAGTTAGTTAGTTACAATCCCGTTGACTATCCAGATCAAATAGCTACGCCACTCACCTGGCAGGAAGACCCAACCTCGGGATAGAAACCGGATTGGCGATCTGAGCACTCAAAATTAATCGGCGACTTATTTGCGGCCTTCTGTGTCTGACTGTTGTTCATCAATTTTTTCTGGTCAGCAATCTTGTCATTCTCGTCAACTGACTCTATCTGTTGAGCGGAAAGACCTCTTAATTTTGCCATCATTGCGGAGGGGTGAGCATTGATCTTTTGCGATCGTAACTGAGCTTTCAAATTTAAGATTCTAGAGTTCCAAGCTGCTCGGTAGTCTTTTGAGCGGATGTACTTTGGATGCGGCTCACCTGAGTCGAATCTATCTTCTTGTGGGATGGTCGTTGTCTCTTTGCCCGATAGATCAACTAGATCATAGTCGCTGAGAGAGGCTTCACCTCTAGTTTCGTTCGGTGGAATAAATAGTAACTTATCGAGCCAATTCATGCTTGAATTATGCATCTTTTTCCCGAAGCTTCCAATGGAAGCGGTTGCGTAAGAATCGACGCGATCACTACCTTGATCTGGAGAGTAATCAGTTGTGTCATCTATCGCTTGTGTTTTGGATGTATCTGAGTTGCTTGTGTCTCCATCAGCCCTTTGGTCATCAACTAGTGGCTTATTTCTATTCAATCGAGCTTCTAGTTCGTCACGCGGGATCACTCTTTGCTTGAGGAGTGCAGATTTTATAGCCTTTCCAACTCGGGCCAGCAGCAGATCTTGTTTTTCAGACTCGCGAATTGTTGTATTTGGACCGGCTAGAAAATCACCACTATCAAAACGATCGTTGATTTGTGTGAGTCCAAGATTGTAGTGGCTGCTGTCGGATGTTGTATCCCATGGTCGAACTAGAGGGCTTGGCACTTGATATCGAATAGCTGCCAAGATTGCAGCCGCCTTTCTATGTTCCAATTGTTTCAAATCGTTCAATAAGCTGCTTGTTTTAAAGCTGCGACCATATTTCGAATTGGCGGTCTGATGATCCGTACTGTTAGCTTCAAGCGACTCATTCGCGAGTAACTCGTAGTAGCTGGACGGAAACTCAGTGCCAATAAGATCGAGCAGCCTCTCTCGAGAGCTGCCATTGTCATGCTGCTCGTAATTCTCATACCTGTCCCTCGTCGAGCTGTTGAACGAGGATGATGCCGGCGAGAGAAGATTCTGGGCCAGGAACTTGAGCGCCGCCATATTGAATCGCTGCTGGTTCATAGGATTCTGGTAGCCGACGAAATTCCTCGTCGATGGCATGAGAAGCTCGTATAATTTCTTGGACACATTAGGCCTACTGAAGCTCTCGGCGCTTGGTGTAGACCTCCTGGGTTCGACCTCGAGCGAGCTCAAGTATGGAGGTTTAAGTAGGCTGGAGCCATTGCTGATATCTAGATAGCTCCCACTAGAAACAGTACCAGAAGCGAGTAGGCCATCGTGAATTTGAGGGAATCTGGTCGTCTCGTCGAGTGAAGAGTTTTCCCTTGTTGTTTCTGCTGGGGATTGCGCAATCAGAGTGTCCGCAACTGACGAGGCTGACCCAAGTTCTCCCTTTCCTGAACTCATGGGCTGATCAGTGACCTCTCGCATTGACACTGTAGTTTCATGCTGCTCGAGCTGTTGCTTCCTCTCGAATTGGTCTATTGGGGCGGTCAACTTATGGTTTGATGGTAGAATAGTTATGCCAGCAGGAAGTTTCATTCCAGCCAAGATTTCAGTGCGCGGCACTGCGCTCGAGTCAAGTTTGTGTCTCGCTGTGCTCGTTCCTGCGTCGGATTCATAAGTTTCGCCATTGCGTCTCGTTGTCTGAAATGAGGGAGTTGATCGTGAGCTCTCGAGCGCCTGTCCCATCATAGTCTGATACCTTTCTGGCCAATTTGCAATTGTTTCTGCACTGAAGAACTCACCGGTGTTTGCAATCTGTGGCAGAGGTTGTTGAAACAATCTTCGAGTTGTTGCAAGCAGCTCGTTTGCCTCGTTCCAGTGGGTAGTGTACTTGCTCACAGTATCCGAGGCTCTAGCTTCATTGAGATCATTCTGTCTTAATGTTTCCCTAACCAGAGGGGCCGGACTAGAGGATTCAGCGACCATAGAGATGGGAGAGCTTGTAGTGATGTTGGTCAGACGTGATGAGGATGTCTCTGACTGGGTAGTTGGTCGGGTGACAGCAAAAGTTGGAGTCCAGCGCATTTGAATACCGCTTGTCGAGTGCTGAACTGGGGAGCTGGTTTGGGTGGTTAATGACAGTTTTAGTGTTGTTAGCGAATCCCTAGCTGGCTTCTCGAGTTTATTTTCGAGCCTGTCGAGCATGAGCGCCTGGTTTTTAGCAGACCCGAGGAAAGGCAACTCAGCAGTGGTCATCTTTCTAATTCTAGTAGGTCCATTTGGTTCCACTGATGTAGAAAAACCACCATTGACGCTATCGAAAGCGTCCGAGTTGTGGAGACTCCTGTCTGGCAAGAGCCACGGATATTTAGTCTGCGTTGTCATCGACTCCATCTTACTCGATGGATCCTCTGAGGGTCTGACAGTAGTGCTGGCAGGTCTCTTAGAGGTCCGTCTAAGCAAGGCTTTGGTAGTGCTACTGAGGCGCCAGGACGAATTGTCCCTGCTTGACTTAGACATGCTCCGATTCTCTGTCCGTAGCGTGCTCGCACGTTCACCCTTGCTTGTTGATTCGAAAGCTAAGGCGCGACTTACAGTATGGCCGGCGCTTAGTCGACGCGATTCATGAGCAAGCGGGGTCGACTTCCGCTCTGCGTACCTGGATGAACGCTGCTCGCCGGCCAAAGTTGTGTTCTTCGACGCATAAGGCTTAGCCTCAGGTGATGCTGTTGGCTGCGTCTCAAGTTTATTTGGTTGCTTCTTTGGTCTTTTGGTTGATTTTGGCTGACTTTTGGTCGAGCTTGTCTGGATTTGTTTCTTACGTGCTTGACTTGTATTTAAACGAACAGAATCCCCTTGTTGTCCGCCACTTTCGGGTGCCAACTTGGAGGGATTCGACTTTTTCCTCGCCACTTTCTCACCAGAATCAATCTTTTCGCTCTCTGATGTCAACATGGTTTCATTAACCATCTTGTTTCCGCTGAATAGATTAGATTGCTGATCGATTAGTTTGTTTATCACTTTAACTGTATCACGCAACTGGCTTCCAAATGCAATTCGAGTAAGATTATTGATTGAAGCTATCACGAGCTCCTCTCTCTTTTGGACTTGATGTAAGTCTTGGCCTGGCTTTTGAGTTGTGCTAAGCGATACTTGCATGGAAGAGCCTGATACAAGTGCCTTGGTCAGATCTGAAGAGTTGTTACTTTGGGCAACCACCTCGATGGTTCTAACTGAGGACTCGGTCGCTGGTCCAAGTGATCGAGTTGTTGACTTGAGGGCATCGCTCCTCTTACCGATGGTTGTTGTCGTAATTGCTGCCGATAGTTGTTGAACCCCGTTTCGTTTTGTCTCAGCGCCGTCAGACTTTTGAGGTGGGTGATTTCCATAGCCAGGCGGCTTTCCCATCACCAACAGCTGGCCTAGATCCAGATTGGCCATTTGCGATCTCTTTTCGGCCAAGCTCTCGCGAATATCAGCTTGCCTAGGAGGCGGGATGGTCGCGTTTTGCGCTTTGTTTGCGCGCCTTGATTCAACACTTCCCAATGTTGTTGTGGTTGCTTCGGGCGCCTCAGTAACGCCTGTGGCTTGCGATACTTTGCGCGTCGGCGCCCGAGTTGGCGCTAACGAGGTTGACTCTATTTGATTGAAGATCCTCCAGCCACTTGTTGATAACAACTGCGAAGTTTTGTTCGAGCTAGACGCTGGCTTCGTGCCGCCCGAAACCCTGCTAAGCTTACCCTCTCGCGCCGGCCCCTTTGTGGGCGACGCTGGAGCCTCGACTCTCTGATGGTAGCTGTAGTCCATCACTGAAGCTGAGCTCCTCAGATCTTGCGAGGAGTTTTGGTCGGGCGACAGGGGCAAAACTATGGGTGGAACCTGAGAGGACAACAGTCGCCGCTGCTGCTCTAGAACCAACTGAATCGGATGCCGATCATGAGGAGCTATCATGGTTAGAGGCGGCAGTTGATTGTGTTGCATGACAAACACATTTTCAGATCCATAAGGTGCGACCGAAGGTTGCTGCTTGGCCGATTGTGGTACTGCCGCCGCCGCCGCCGCGACCACCTGTTTGCGTCCCCCAACGAACGGAATTTGTCCAAAGAATTGGCACAGGACAGAGCGCTTGTGGCCACCAAATGGGGCCGGCAAGACTGAGGCCAAGACGGATGAGGTCTGCTGGCACAACCTGGCCAACTTGGACTGCTCTCTCGGTGCCTCAGGACTCCCAGCATCATCAGTGTCCCTAAATTCTGCTGGCAATTCAGCTGAGCTAAGATGAGCCAAGGAAGAGTTCTCAGCTATTTGACTCCTCTTTTGAGCGGGAAGAGTTTGAACTGACTGAACATGGGTGAGTTACAATGGAGATATGTTGAATCTAGTCAGAATTTGCTCTCTAATATGAGATTTTAAACAAAACTCTCACGCTTTTAAAGCATGTAAAGTGTGCCGATTCCTTCGGCTTGTTCGAGAGTTCAACGGAAACGTTTCTTTCCTCTCTGGATGGGCCAAGTTGAATAGACGCGAACTTACCCACTGGCTCTGGTGGTTTTGATCTGGAGTTCTGCCAGCGAGTTGCTGGTTGGCCGAAAGGAGCGCTTGTGTGTCAACAACTAAACGCACATCAATCCAATCGGAGTGGTTAGTTTGTTGCGAGGGAGGTAGATTCACCTGCGTGTTAGTGTTCTGTTTAGTTCCAGACGATAGAGGAGGATTTGCATAAATCGGGCGAAAGTTTTGCTTCACAAAAACGCCCACGCGCTCGCCAATTGAGCCTCAGCCGGCGCTAATGCTCACTTGGTGGCTCCATCGGCCACCATGAGCTCTAGCAAAATTGTGCACAAATTTATCATTTGTAATCCGTTGAGAGGATCAATTAATAACTCTCATGTCTAAAACTTGGCCAAGACAGCGAGCGTGACTTGTGCAAAGTGTTGAGTAAATTTCCACCATTTTTGCTATCAGGCCAATCCAGCCCAGAGTTTGTTTCTCGCTCGCAACAATTGATCTGGTTTTCAAATGTAGAGCTGCCAGGTTTAGCCACGCTGAGTCAGTAGTCTCCCCTCACATAAGATGATGCTCTCTCTCTCCGCTCAGGTGAGTTATGCGGATTGCGGGGAAAGAGAGAGAGGGAGCCTCGTGTCTATACGATTGTTACGCTCCGTCAACCGGCGAGTAAGGCCGCTTACGAGCGTGCTCGACAGTGCATTGGGTGGCTCGGAGGTCGGATCTGTAACGGCCATCGTGAGCTTGATAAGAATCTCTCGCGGGTTAGCTAACTCGCAAGCGAAAGGGCCCACTTGTCCTGCGAGGGAGTCTTGAATTTTATCGCACCAAAGAGAACTGGAGCTTTCTATTTCATTAATTAACCTCTTTTACACCAATTGCGCCGGTGAGAGAGGGCAAACTTAGAGAGAGGGAGAGCAACGGGTAAAAGTGAAAATGAGATTCAATTGAACTTTCTCATTGGAGCTCGCGCTCTGGTGATACGCTCATGTTGCTGGTCCATCAGAACAACATGTCACGTCTGTATGCAATAAACCTGATTATGATTGATACCATTGAGTGCGTTGGAAAGTTTGCGCCGACTTGCAAAACCAACAGGTGAAAAAGCTTGCTGCGAGATGCCTCCAAAACTGCTCGAACGCGCAAGCTAACCGCAGCCAGAGTTGTATGGCAAGGAGTCAGATTAAAATTATGCACCAGAGGTCAGTTGGGCTCGATGTTGTCGGTCGGCCGGCCTGCCTGCTGGTGGGTTGAATGTGTGGGAATGATCGGCATGATCTATCTTGATGGCGAGCACTTGGAAAGTAAACGTAAACAACGAGAGCCAGAGCAAGTTGATCACGAAACTTCAATTGAACTGGAGCGAGCCGGTGGAGGCTCAGGAGCGACAACAGAGGGAGTTAGCATGGGAGGGAGGGATAATGTTGGATACAGTTGGTTTGCTGAGTCTTACTTGCGCAATTGAAATAATAATGTTTCTCGCCGAGCTAGCGCGCTCGACAGACTGAAAGCCACTCTCTCCCTCCCTCCCTCCCTCTGTCCCTGTCTCCAGTCGCCGGGGTCTCGGCAAAGACTGGCGCCCTCTTGGAGTGTCGAGAGCATGCAGACTCGGCCGCTCCAGTGCAGCTCTGTCCCGCTGAACTTGGTTCACCTGGGAGCAACGGCAGTTTGCGCGCAAACGCACGCGG
>ENA-UOVY01000597-UOVY01000597.1-plant-metagenome-genome-assembly--contig:-NODE-597-length-14599-cov-622.129057_pt1 | contig 14599 bp, 10 predicted proteins | sample MGYA00249840_ERZ761561 | MGnify/ENA primary metagenome ERZ761561 (study PRJEB28882, sample SAMN05720143) | plant metagenome | isolation source: Guanajuato, Mexico | place: Mexico:Guanajuato, Mexico...
GCGGCGGCGGCGGCGGCGGCGGCGGCGGAAGTGGCGCCCATTCGGATGGTTTTGTTTATGTAGCAAAAATTGGCCGCTCACTTTGGGCGGCGAGGGGGAAGCGAAAGGGAAAGTGGAATCGGGAGTGGAAGTGCAGATTCAACTCCAACTTCAACTCCAACTCCTACTGCGACTCAAACTCAAACTGCAGAGGCAAGTGCGACTTCAACTGAAACTGCCACACTTGTCAGTCTTGAGTTGCGCGCAAACGCAACTTTTGTGCACGCAAATCAAACGCCAACCCTAATGGGCGCCCGACGGGCCGGTCAAGCTGGCCAGCCGGCCGCGCAGCAAGCCAGCCGAGCGGCCAGCCGGCCGGCACTTTCCATTAGGCAAATTGAGCGGGCTGGCAACAAGTTTCGCGCGCACAACTCCGCCGGCCAACGTGCGCTCGACGGGCGGAGTTCAGGTGAACTGGCCGGCGGGGCAAACGGGCCGCGAGCCGCAGAGGGGTCAGGCGGCGGCGGCGGCATGCGCTTGACCCTTTGGCGCTCTCGCGCTCAGTGCGCTCGACTTGAGTCCAACATCATTAGGCCGAATTCCGACTCTCCGCAAACGCGATTTCCAGGAATCCTCGCCCGCTGGCTACCATTTTCGCGCTTCAGTCGGCGGCGGCGGCGGCGGCGGCCTTGCAAACGACAAGTGCACAAAGGGTTGACAGTCAGCATGGCCGGGCGGGCCGAGTTCGAGGCTCGGGCGGCGGCCGCGCAGGTGGAGCGCTCGAGTGAAGCGGGCGGCCGGCGAGCGAGACGCGCGGGCTCCTCCAAAGGCGCGCTCGCCCCGGCCAACCATCAATCGTCGCGCCCGGAAGCGATCGATTGACTTTAAATTTAAGTGTTGCATTTGCCTCCCGGAAGCGGGCAACATTTCGAGCGATTGTTGGCGCGCCAATTGTTCACTCGAGCCAGAGTTCGAGCCAAAGCAGGCGGCTCGAAGTAACAACACAAACTCTAGTTCGCTTCAGTTGGCCTCGAGCATCCACTTGCGCGCGCGCCATTTGCCGCCACTCGAACCGGCAGATGTTGTTCTTGGCGCACCTAAAGCGGAGTTGAGAGTGAAGTAACGTAACGCAAAAGTGTTATTATTTGAATATTAACGAGATGATCGGGCGCACGAGCGCGTGGAGACACATTGGGCCCGAGCGAAAGGGTGCGAGCGGTGGGCCCCCTGCAAGAGTCTGCCCGCGCCGAGCGGAGAGAGTTGGCCGCCACTTCCGGCTCAAGTCGCGCGCCGGAAGCGGCGGGCGCCACTCGCGGGCGGAATGCAAATTAAGACAACCGCTGGCGCCGCCGCCGCCGCCGGCCGGCTGAGCGGAGTTTGCGCTCGCCTTTCACGTGGCGGAGTCATTTTGAACCCGCCGACTGCTTGTGGTTTGGCCGCCCCACTCGAGCACATCAACAAATAATTAATGCTGCGCGCAGCTTGCCCGCCGTCTCGCCTGTCAGCGGCCCGAAGGCCCCTTGGCTGGCTGGCCGCTCAAAGCCAACCAGTGGGCCAGCGAGCCAGCCAGCCGGCCGGCCAGCTACCTGGCGCTCGGCCATCATTTGTCGCCGCGCTGACCGCCGCGATGAGCGCCAGCAGCGGGAGTAGCAGCAGCAGCAGCAGCAGCAAGGGGGCACAATTAACGGCGCTCGCACGGCTGCCCCAACAAAGAGACAAATTACGGCCCCCCAGTCTCGGTTGGCGCAGGCCGACTATAGTGGGAGCGGCCGCCCGGCGCAGCTCTGCGCCAGCCTATAGGCAGCCACTCGCGCCGGCCACACCCAAACTCGCTCACTTGGCCGCCGCCGCCGCCGCCGCCGCCGCTGCTCAATCATTGGCAATCATTTGTCCAATCAGGCAAATTTTAACCGGAGGCTCAATTTCACATCCACCAATCACGGCGCTCACCTTTCAAGGGCGGACATGTTTGCACTAACGACGACAACAAGCCGCTTGGAGCGTGTCATTGGTTAATTTTCAGAAAACAATGATTGTGTGAGAAAGTTGATTGCAAGCGGCGAGCGGCTGGCGACGGGCGGCGAGAGACGGACTGCGCGCTGCGCACTGCACAATGCACAATGCACACTGCTTACTGCGCACGGTGAGCGCCAAGCCACTGGCCAACACTAGTTGCCCCACTCGAGTTAGCTCCTCAAACTCCGCTGGCCGGCCAGCGCGCTCTTGGACGGGCGAGCCACTGATCGTTGTCCCTGCGCCTACTGTACCAGTGCGAGTGCGTGCGTACGCGCGAGCCAACTAGCGAGCAAACGCGCTTGCGGAGTTCATCTGGCGGCACCAGTCGGCGGCCGACTAGCGCGCGCGAGCATGCGCACAGGACCAGCGCTCACATTCAAACTCGCGCCTCTGCTTGTGCGCTCGCACTGGCGTCCCTGTTGCGTGCAGACCTATCACTCGTCTGTAGGCGCCGGCCGCGAGCACTTGCCCCACAAAACGTAAATACACACACGCACCGAACTTGCCAATACTCGCACCAAACACTCTCGGCATCCAGCGCCAGCAAACAAGATCTCCCCTCTCGCTTAATCAGAAAACAGTCTCAACAAAAACCATGAGCTCGCCATCCTCGCCAACAGGAAAAACAGCCCATCATCATGGGCAGCGAGCAAGCTCCTCCTTGCCATTCAGTATCGAACAAATACTCTCCTCGCCCATCAAACAACAGACGGCAGCTGAACAATCGACGGCCAATCCTGTAGACGGGGACCAGCTAGCGCAAATCATGGGCCAGCCAAATCAGCTCCTTGGCCCACTGACCCTAGATTCGCCAAACAATTTCATTCAATACTTCATGGCTTGCATGCTGCTCCAGCATCAGCAGCAACAGCAGCAGCAACAACAACAGCACCATCAACACCAATTGCCTCAAGCTTACCACCACCATTTCGCACAGCAGTTGCAACTCCAGCAGCACCTTCAGCAGCAACAGTTGCACCAGCAACAGCAACACCAACTGCAGCAGCAGCAGCAGCAGCAGCATCAACAACAACAACAGCACCAACAGCAACAGCAACAACAGCTTCACTTGCAACCACAGCATCACCTCACCAATAATCATTACCAGACGCACCTACACCCGCCCACCCAGGACCAGGTCAAGGGCGCTTCTCTTGTTACTCAGCAACAACAACAACAACAACAGCAACAGCAGTTGCAACTCTCGCAGCAGAGACACTTCCATCTCCAACAGCCACCTCCTATGAAAGAATGCCTGTCCTGTCATCAGGCAATACATAGGAACGCGCCCATTTGCCCTCTCTGTAAAACCAAAAGCAGATCTAGCAAACCTAAAAAGTCAAAGAAGAAGCCTAAGCAGTTACCCATAGCTAGTAAATAATCTCAACCAAATCCCAAACGAAAAGATATAAATAAATATATGAATACGTTTTGTCCAATTAACAGTGTTAAATAAGTCGAGAGCTTTTTGTTGTACTTTTATTGTTGACTCGAGAGCGATCGGTTGCTAGTGAGCATTTATATCGAGGAACAACTCTTGGAGAAAACGCCGAGCATGGAGACGGAAGTTGTACTTCGCTAATTGATGACAAACCTCGGAGTACAATATGAGGTCATACTGGAACACTAAGCCAAATTTTCGCTTCAGATTCAATAAACTATTCTCAGCTGGTCGTGACGCGACTGAGCCACTCAAATTGGTTGCGTACTTCAGTATATCACGACGAATCTGTTCTATTTGACTGAGCGAGTATGTTTCTCTCAGAATGGGGTGCAAGTTGGCCGTTGAAAGCGACAACAGGTCGCTAGATGACATCCTGTTTGTCAATTTGTTTGGCCTTGATGGAGTAGTTGATGCACTTGGTGGCTGAGAAGGTGATGAGGTGCAAGCATTTGTAGGCGTAAATAGGTTACTAAGCGATCCTAGTTTCGAAGACTTGGGCTTATCGAGTGGCCTGCCACCGAGTGATTGCGATGTTTCATCAATGACGGGTTTACCTATAGGAGGGGTATAACAACTTTTCCCCTCACCGATCCTACTATTTCTACCTGACGACTCGCACATGCCCTGCATATCGGGCTCAATTTGCCCAGAGAGGGAGTCCGATTCATCCTGGGGCTTTGTCAAAATGAGGTCCAGATCTAGAGGCAGAGCAACTTTGCTATCTTTTTGAACAATCCACCCATGTTCCTTCATCTCCTCACTGCCTTCGTCTGTCGAACCAAGTAAGCCAAGCACGTAGAAAGCTGTTCCTCTTAGTGATAAAACAGATGCGGTTCTCGCTACCTCAGTAATCAAGCGCACTATCTCACGAGAATTCTCCAAGATTTGGTAACCAGATTCGCTCGAACCAACATGACCTATAATCCACAGAGAGGCCTTGAACTTGAGCACAGACACCTCAGAACAATCGAGATCTGGTGGTGGATTCTTAATTAGTTTGTATATTGGTTCCATCAATTTCCTTGATAGTATAATCTCGATGCCATCAGGATTCAGGGCCAATTGTCCATATAGATGAGGCGGAAGATGCGAATTTTTTGCAAGTGGATTTATCCTGTCTATGCGCCGACCGTATTTACCATCTTCGCCTTTCTGGTGGTATGTCAGCGAGTTATTGAGAACATCTTCAACCAATTTAACATAACGATAGTTGTATATGCGTTGCCATCTAGTGAGCTCTGCATCAAATTCGCTCTCCACTTTCATGATCGACTCGCGTCGAGCTGCAATAGACTCCTCGTTTCCACTATCAGAGGCCTCACGAGAACCGTTCAAGTTTCTACCATGAGATAGTTGAGGACCGAAAACTGAGTCCAATGGACAAGAAAGCCGTTGTCTGGGAGTCTCAATAAGATATCTCAATCCATTTGGTGAGGAGGGGTAACGGCACAGGAGAAGTATACCAGCATCTCCGGTCGATCTCAGTATATCCAAGACGTTCTTCGGGTCGTTCTTAGAATCAACTATCCGTCTCAGACTAATCAAACCTTCGAGATTCTCATCATGATCGCAAGCTTCATCCAGTATATCAGCAGCTGCATAGTGCACCACTCGCAACGGACTATCAAGTTGCTTAACAAGCAAATCGATGGCCCAAGATGAGAAATCCAACATGTTGGCACGTAGCAGGACACGTAAGAAATTCGTGGCATAAATGCGCACACTCTCTTCTGGATGATTGAACAGGAATTTCTCTAATATTTTCCTCGAGCCGTTGAACTCTTTGGTGTAGTCAAAGCATGAGATAATCAATCGTACATAGACCTCAGCAGGTGAGGTAGCCAACATTGAAGTCCGTGTGAGATTGTCAATAAGTTTCATGATGGATGATTTCTCCAGCATCTGAAAGCCGTTGACTGTACTTGATAGGCGGCCAATAAATAAAAAGTAAGTACTGCTCATCGTTGTAATCAACTTTGATGAGCTTAGGATATTGATTTCGGATTGTGTCAGTTCCGGCGTTAAAGAACCAAGACCCCCAGTTGTGTTGATATTACCTAGGTTAGTATTATTTCCGGAGTTGCTAGTGTTTACATTATAACTGCTCGCTGTGTTAGTGTTGTGATGTTCAGAGTCGTGCATCGAGCTTGATATGTCATGAAGAAGCTCTTTTAAAAGTTCTGTGGCCTTGGGCTCGGAGCTATCGATTAAAAAGTCAACCATATTGCAACCTGTTTCACATAATTGTCTGTAGTGCTCGTTGTTGATATCGATTGAGGAGTATTGATTGGAGGACGGTTTGAAAAAGTGCACGAGTCTCCTGATGAACGCTCTATAGTGTTGGCCGGACAATCTCTTCATCGCATCACATGGACGAGTTAGAATAAAATTGATATGCTCCCAATCCCATGCTTGCCAATCTTGTTCAATTATTGTCCTCAAATTTGACTTTGATGCCGAAGGAAATGAGAATAGGGTGAGCAATGATGCAGCTGTTGCGACTGACGGTGATCTCGAGAGAATAGATGGCGATTTGGACGAAATTGAGGGAGATCTTGAAGAGGCTCTGACATAAACTAAAGTTGATGTTGAAGAGGACGGAGAACTATGGTTTGCTTGAATGCTGGCCAATGTCGACAAACCGTTAACGGTTGATGCCGCTGATAATCCGTAGGTTGGTGTGCTTTTCATATTTGGAACTCCGTCGCTGGGCATCGGCATATTAGGGCAACAAAATTCCAAAATTTGACCTAAGAACAAGCTGCATTTAGTATTCGTATAGCTAGTGTTGTTGGACGATTTCTTTAACGGATGAACTCGGCCTAGATTGATCAAGGCCGCGTTAGCTAGATCTCTACTATCATCAACTTTTGATGTTGCGTGAGCGATGAGTGTTGATAGTGTCAAGTACTGACTAAATGAATCAGTAGGCAAGTATTGATATGATAGCGATAGGAGCTGATACAACAATATTGTTGCTCTAATCGAATTCTCTTGATTGGATGGTGTAACAATAACCTCACTTAGGGCATCAACAACGTTACAGTGAAATAAAGCAACCAATAACAATGCCATATAATCGCTCACCAAGTTCATTCTAGATCTACTCCTCAATGGTCGCAATATAGCCTTGGCTTCGTCAACAACAAAAGCGTCATGTATCTTCCAGCTGTCTTTAGATAACTGATGCTTTTCTAAAAATTTCAAACCAGTTTCGAAGTCTGAAGTTGAATCCGGTAGAGGCAAGTATAACAATTCAAAAATAAGATCTATCAGTCGCCTTCTGACGTCATTATAAGGTAAATATAACATATTGATTAGCGACTTTAAACAACTGTTGGATACTAGATTGCATTCGCTTGATTGAGGCTCGCACAAATATATCAAACCTTGCCATGAGCGCAATATTGAGATCAAGGTAATCTTGGCTGCAGTAAATTTGCTTTCTCGTTGATCGTAAGGATCAACATCAAATTTGGTGTTCTGGTTGAACCTATGTTTCTTTGAAACAGGGGCTGTATAATGAGGTTCTGTGAAAGGTGCAACAAAAATTTGCAGATCTAAGTCGCCACGTATCAAGCATCTATATCTTGGCCAATTTAGCATGTATAATAGTGTTGATATGAGACTCTCACACATACCGTGAGGCTGATTACCGGCTAAAGCTGCATCCATGATGGCATTGAACGCACAATTTTGTGTTTCTCTGGTAGACGAGATTGGGCTCATGATTGAGAGTTCGGCCAGTAGGGCCCAACAAGCTCGCGTAAGCGTATCGTGCTCTACCTGGCCATCTTGAGCGATTGCAATCAGTGAGCGAGTAAATGCAGATGGAAATAGATGAGGCGAGATTGATAGAAATTTGCGGACTAGACGTAGTGCTTGTATTCGTTCGGTTCGATTCTCTAATACTATATCGATAGAACGTACAATAAATATGGGAAGGTTAACTCTCAACAATGACTTGACGGACGTTTCGTCTTTGAGCAGGTATCTTATTGCACGCAATGCGGCCGCTCTAACTTCTGCCGCGTCGTGAAATAGGGCGTCCATGAGGCTGTTGATGTGTTTAGAAGGTTAGATGGGTGGCGGATAGACTAAATGTCAGATTAAATAAATATAAATAAAACTCACCAACGAAAGACGTCGTCCATGGTAAAGATGTCATTTTCGTCAACCCTGTTGAGCTTAAACACTAGGCAACAACTCTGGGTCACATTGCTCGCCGACGATTTGGTTTTCAATGTTAACGGATGATCCAAGCTAGGCACCCTGTCCAAGAGGGGATTTGGCGCCCCATCGGTTGTATCAAACACCGGTGTCTCCCTCCTCTCCTGCTTTGACGTCCCATCAGCATTTTCTTGGCCATGGAATTGGTGTAAGGTAGAACCGGCCGTTGGTTTAGCGTCAACGGGACGGCTACTGTTGGCACTTGAGGCAGCCGCTGCCGGCGAAGACGGTTGATCAATTATCTGAAATAGTTCCTCCTTCCTTTTGGCCCGACAGAGTCGGCTAAACTCGTTTAAACTAGATAAATATTGTTGCTTTGTCAAGGCAGGCGAAGCCAAACGCCTCAATATGTCGCACATTCGCCTCTAGATTTTATTTGAAATGCTGCACGGTTTATGGATGTATAAATATATATCGGGTGTCGAAAAGTACCATCTCTCATAGATTTCGATCCTAGCTCTATTCAATGAGCGTAAGATGAAAGGAATTAGTTTTGGTTGAAATGGAATTAGTGATCTTTCCGAAATCGGTACTCATTCTCATGGATTCTTTCAGTACGGCTTGTCCAATATTTTGCTCGCTTGCGGCGAGTACGCAGCCCGAAATTGCTGGCCGCGTTCGGATAGAATGGGCGGCAGCAGGGAACAGGGGCGTGTCGTTCCTGTGGTGCATCACGTGCTTAGTTTTGATCAGCAACGAGCCTTGACCTGGGTAGGCCGAGCATTGTCAACCGAAGCGCTGAAATGTTCCCGCCAGGTCGCGGTGCTAGCCAGTGTAGTATAGTGTTTATTTCTGTTCTAGTGTTTATTTCTGTAACGGCTCGTGCGGAGGCTGTATTGTTTATTTACATTGGGCTTTATGGAACTGCGCCGATTTCCCAACCCATCCCGTGCAACAAATTCGACCAAAGAGCATAGGACTAATGTTCCACACTCGGATCACCTGGTCGACTAGAGATGTAGAGCATGGGAATAGTATTGATGAAAAGATTCGATGGACAATTCAGGCTAGTAAACATTACGATCGTTTTAATTTATGATGCTCAGCTTGAGTTGATGCTCAAATTCTGAATGACCTGTAAGCCTTTAGCCTCGTGGCATAGCAGTGAATACGTTATGGGGTTGAACTTGATGTTGTGCAGGTGTGTCATCTAGTTGAGCGCATTGGATGGCATCGATAATATTGCTTCATCCTCCTCGTCATCATCCTTAAACCCGAAACACTCGCTGACATCTTTCTGTTTCTCCTCTTTGAGACGACCCTTATGCTGGGCTTCAAACTCTTCCGATGGGGGTAAGTTGGCTGGTGCTTGTGAAGAACTTCCTTCTTGTGTTGCGTTAGGAGTGGAGACCAATTCATAAACAAGCATTTGCTCTCCAGCCACAAGTTGATGGTTTTCGTGATCATAAGAGAGAATTGTTGTTTTGTCCTCGCCTACGATAGTGGCACCAGAATCTTCATCCTCATCCATACGACTGTCAGAGTTATTGGCATTCTTGGCGTCTGGGTCGTGGGAGCTCAGGTGACGCATTAAGTTACCCTTATGTCTGAATGCCTTACTACAAACATGACACTCGTGCGTCTTCTCGCGGGGTGTAGGCGCTATGTATGCTGGATTATGGTACAGGTTCCTATGTCGTTTCAGAAGCTGTTTTTGCCTAAATGATTGGTCACATTGATCACACGAAAATGGTTTTTGGTCGGTATGTATGAGCATGTGAGAGTCTAAATGCCTAGCGGAGACTGATGAGTAAGAGCACAATTCACACTTGAAACATTTCTCCCCCTCGTGTGTCTTGAGATGCAGCTTATATTGATACCGATCTGGATAAGTTTTATCGCATCGCTTGCAGGTTAGGGGCTTATCCGCAGTATGTAGTTTCTGTACATGTATACGCAGATCCGTCTTCCGTCCACAAGTAGCTGGACATTTATCGCACCGATACACTGGTTTATTACCCGAATGTATAAGTTTATGCGCTTTGAGCGAGTTACTCTGGGTGAATCGGGCATGACATACGTTGCATTCGTAGGGTTTTTCACCTGTATGAATCCTGAGATGCCTTTTGAGTTTATATGTGTCAGGGCTTGCATAGGTGCAGTGCTGGCACTGGTAGGGTCTTTCGCCGGTATGACAGCGCATATGTCGTTTCAATTTAGAGAGTTCGACGCTGGCATAGTCGCATTCGGGGCATTTGTGGGGCTTTTCGTGGGTGTGCTTGTACCTGACATGACGCACGAGTTCGCCCGAGGTGGTAAATTGTGCATCACAGAGTTTACATGGATGAGGCCTGACCCCTGAATGAGTATTAACATGATTTTGTAACGAGGCGGCGGTCTTAAAACCGCGCTCGCAAATACCACAGCGATGGGGTCTATCTTCTGAGTGTGATTTCATATGTCTAGATAGAAGGTATCGTTTGTGGGTTGTATAACTGCAATAATTACACACATGACCTCCGGCGCCGCCCTTGGTTTTCCTAGTTTTCTTTGTTGCTGATTGGTTTGGTTGCATTTGGTGTTGTTGTAATTGTGAGACGTTTAATTTGGAGCCAGTGGCCGAATGGTTGTTATTACTACTTCCTAGATTGTTATTTAATTGGTTTGCATTGCTTATAAGCGCCGCATGTTCCATCGATTCATCATCCTCCTCTTCATCTTCCTCCTCTTCGCCGTCGGCCTCCTCCTCCTCATCCTCGTCTTCCTCGTCCTCCTCCTCCTCGTCTTCGTCCTCCTCATCACATTCATCGCCCTCATCGTCGGCCCTCGAGGGTTCAGGGAAGTCATAGACGCTCTCGTTTTTGTCCTTGGACTTGCCCAAGTGTTCCAAAGTGGTTAGATCGCCGCCTTGCGAGACCAGCGTTGCTGTTTGGGCGCCCTCGGGAACTTGTTGGCCTTCGGCCATGCTAACAACCTCGTACACAACCATGTGGTCGCCGTCCGGCACCAAGCCATGGCTTGCGGGGTCGTATGTGATCAAGCTAATAGTCTGGCCTCCGCCGGCTTGCTGGTCCTGGAGTTGGTGCTGCTGCTGCTGCTGGTGTTGTTGCTGTTGGGCCTGGTTCAGCTGGTTCGCTTGCTGCACGCTGACAGCTGCCTCTGGCTCCATCTTGCCAACCTCTGGGAGCGGTAATGTTCCGGCGACGGCTTAGAAGCGACCCCGATAGAATAGTGGGGGAGGATGTCGATTGGCTGCTGGCAATTGTGGTTCAAGGGTGGAAAATAACACAATAACAAGGGCTTGAATTCATCCTCATCATCATCATCGCCGTGATCGTGATAGCTCTTGCCAACAACCGTTGATACGAGCGACACACAGCGCTTTGCATCGTAGACTATTGGCACCCAAACCAAAGCACTGCTCGCTCGCTCACTGGGCCGGCCACTGTCGCGGCAGCCAATGGGCTTGCAATTGTAAGGCAGGGAGCAATGAGAAACGCCGTTGATGTTTTGCTAGCGAGCGAGAGTTTTCCCTCTCGCATAAGGACCTTCCATTCCCCCATGCGGCGCCCCCATCGCGGTCGGCGTTAGCGCCGCCCTGTGCGTGTGAAGCGCGACTCTGGCGCTAGAAAGAACAGCAGCGACGGCTGGCGTTGGAACCCCGCAAAGGCTCCCCCTCGTCGGCCAGTCCGCCCTCTTCGCTCCGCCGCTCTGGTTGCCGCGCTCGAAAGGCGAGCTCTCGCTGCTGGCCCGTCTCAAGAGCACAGATGTGTGAGCCCGCCCGAGTGTGAGCGCGTTCGGCCACAATGGCTACGAGATGCCGCTCGCAGCCCGCAAACTCTCCTGCAGGCTGCGGCCCAACCCGCAGAGTGCCAAGCTAAAATTAATTTCGCCCAATCGGAGCCAAAATGAACTCCAACCGCTCGCCTAGCCCGAGCGGTTGGAGTGCTCGCCGAGAATTTGTTGAAGTTGAATTTTGAGGCCAAAGAGAGGCCTCAGTTTGGAGGCGACAACAGGGAGGAGGGTTGCGCAGGACTGGCTGCAGGGCGCAGACACCGGAAGCCTGAGCGAGCGAGCGCGCTTGCGCTCCATCTGCTGGATTCAAAAAATGCGCGCGCTGCCCGCGGGCGCGCCTGGTGGCGGCGGCGGCCAACTAGGATTTGCGCGTGCGGATGAGATGAGGAGGCAGGCTGGCGGGCGGAGAGTGTTTTGTTTGGGGCCGCCAACACTCCTCGCATTGCCAAACGCAAGCCCGAGCGCGCAGGCGCGAGCCTCACTCCGGGGGCGGAATGTTGGTGTCCATTCATGTTGCTGTTGTTGTTGTTTGTTTCTGCAAACCATTCGCTCGCCATTCACAGTTTGCTGGCGGGCCGAGTTGTTGCCTCTTTGCGCCGCTCAACCGTCGAGGATCTCCAGCAAGTCGCTGCTTCCGATTGGACTGCCGGCCAGGGACAGGTGAAGTGTTGGCCAGTTGGAGTGGGAGAGCGAGTTAGCGGAAGAGGGAGGGAGCGAGTTAGTTTTCGAGGGGCTGGAATGGGCGCGAGGGCGAGCGAGAGCCAATGAGTCGAGTGTCGGCCGGCGGCGCGAGGGGCCCGAGCGGAGGGAGGGCCTCAGCGAGGAGCATGGGCGCCGGCCGAGGCGGAGAGCCGAAGCGAAGGCTGAAGGTCGGCCAAAACAGCAAGCTCAGAGGGGAACATCGAACGCCAGTTCAAGGATCTCAAGCTGCCTCCAAGTGTCAAGCTGGCCTCCTCGCCTTCCTGTCAAGCCTTCTGCTGGCCGGCTTCCTGCTGCAGGCAAGCGGTAAGTTGTTGTTGTTGTTGTTGTTGTTGTTGTTGGGCGAGTGGCCGGCGCGCTTATCTCGTCGGCCGCTCGTTGGCTCGCGTGCAGGGTTCAGCTTAGCTTGCGCGCGAAATCTGGGCCATGCGACGCCATGATTAATCGGCCGGCGAGCGAGCGCGCGCAAGCTAAGCAACGGGCAAACTCGTGGGCGCTCCGCTCGTCGCAGTGCGGGGAGGTTGGCCGGCAGCGCGCACTTGGCGGCCGCCTGTCTGCGCCCCTGTCGGCACTGATGTTGTTGTTGTTGCCGCCGCCGCCGCCGCCGATTGGAAGCCCGCTCGAGGCGGCGAGCTTGTTGCCAGCTGCGCAAACCAGGAGAGGGCCGCCGCGAGCGCCGCCCACTCGGCAAAGCACCCCTTTGTCTGCCAAACACTCCAGCCCGAGCAGCTTGTTGAGTCAGCGAGCCAAGACGGCGAGCGTGAGCATTCCACCTTTGCGCCCGAGAGGGCCGCTAGTCTTGTCGCGCACGCAGCCAAGAGCGCAAGGCTCTGCCCCTCGCCGGATGGCAAACTGGATGAGCGCCTCGCGCGCAGAGAGAGAGAGAGAGAGAGCTCATCATCATCCACTTAGCGGCCGCCACTTGCTCACGTCGGCCGACTTAAGCCAGCCCAGCCAGCCAGCCAGCCAGCCAACGCGCTTTGAGCGGCTCCAAACGATGCCAGGCGCGATAGTGGCCGGCTTGGCGGCTGGAGTCTCGCGCAAGAGGCCGCCTCTCGTCGCTTAGCTGGCTGCTTGTTCGGGCGGCCCAATTTCGGCCCATCAGTGTTGGAGTTGGAGTTGGCGGCGGCAGCGGCGGCGGCAATAGTGGCACTGGCGGCCGGCTGCCAGTTGCTGGCCGAGCGAGCGCAGCTATCGCGCACTCAATCACTCGGCCGGCTCAGCTCGAGAGTCGTCCTGGCCGCTAGCTCGCCGCTCTGCAGCGCTGCCGCATAGCTCGCGCCAAGCTCTCGCCGGCCCACGACCACGGATTCCTGGCCGACAACTCGGGCCCAAGCTGCCGCCTCCAGCGTGAGAAGCGCGCCGACCTTGAGCCGGCGGCGGGCGCCAGGCCGCTTTGTTGGGCCCAAATGGAACTGAATGGGCCACTTGGGCCACTTGGGCCGCCCAGATAAGATCCTCACTAGCCAAAACAAGCCCAATTTTTCACTCACCGCAAACCATAAACTCGCCCCCACGCAACCAAATTGGAAACGAAACGACCACTCGGCCACCAACTTTGCGCAATGGACCAAACACAAACGCAAACACAACTCCAGTCAGCTGCGTCCTCGTCCACCAGCTTCGGTTCATCGCAATCAAAAACGGGCGCACGGATTACGCAATCGGCGGCGAGTCGATTGAGCTCTCCTGCCATTACATGATGAAGGACGAGGCTGAGGAGGTGAAGCAGTTGGTTTGGTCAAAGGATGGCAAGAATGTAAGTGTTTTCCTCGCTGCTTTCACTTCTGCAGCCGCCGCCATTCATCAAACTTGAAGCGCGATAAACGTCATTGGAGCGGCGAGTGCGAGACGCCAGTGAGGCGCAGTGCGGCTTGCGAGCAGCTCGCGGGTTGCGACTGGCAAGTGGCCGCCGCCGCCGCCGCCGCCGAGTGCGCAGACACGGCGCCGCCAGCCTCCCGTCGGCCAGCCAGCACCTGTAGCCGGCCGCCAACCAAGAAGCGAGCCGCCGCCGGCCGACCGGCGCAGATGGCGGCGGCCAAGGCGCGCGACCAGCAAAGCGCCTCCCCCTCCCCCCCCCAATTGGGGCCCCAACTCGAGCTCTCGGCCGGCCGGCCAAACTGCGCGCGCCATCATTAGCCGGCCGGCCTGCTCGGGGCCCAGATGTGGTCGGCGCCGCCGCCGCCGCCAACTGCAGGCAAACCGAGCGGCCGGCTGCCACCATGTGACTCATGCGGCCGCCATTCGGGGTTGTCGCCGCTCCGAGTCGCCTTCGTTGACTGGCCGAGCGCTGTTTTGTTGACTTTACAACTGGGCGACTCTCTGCTGGCTTCCTTGTAATAGGAGGCCGAGCGAGCGCGCGACATTTGCAAAGGCATCCCATGGAGTCCGTTTGCGCCGATGGGCGCCCGCCTCTTGCCTGCGCGGCCGAGGCTCTCGCATGGCCAGTTGCATGCAATTAGAATCACACGCTGGAGCCGCCGCCGCCGCCGCCGC
>ENA-UOVY01000598-UOVY01000598.1-plant-metagenome-genome-assembly--contig:-NODE-598-length-14566-cov-628.058232_pt1 | contig 14566 bp, 14 predicted proteins | sample MGYA00249840_ERZ761561 | MGnify/ENA primary metagenome ERZ761561 (study PRJEB28882, sample SAMN05720143) | plant metagenome | isolation source: Guanajuato, Mexico | place: Mexico:Guanajuato, Mexico...
AGGAGGAGGAGGAGGAGGAGGAGTGGCCGCTGCCTCCGTTGCTCGCTACGAGCAAAGATCACGCGCACATTGCAGCTCCATCATTCGCGGCGGGGGGAGCCGATCGCAACCTGAGTGGGCGTGGCCGAGGCTCGTGCAAGAGGCCAAGGGGAGAGCAAATTTGGGGTGCGCGTGCTGTTGCAGCTTGTGATTGCGAGCTTGCGCGCAAGTTTTGGCGAGTAACGGAGTGGCGGCCCACGGAGTGCGCACGTAGCCGGCGATGGTCACCTGTTGTCGTCATGGCAACCGATGGGCGCCGAGGTGGCAACCAAGCCGGCCCAACTTTAACTGAGAGTTCAGCTGGCGGCGAGCTCGGTGGCAGCGCACTTACACACACACTCTCTTTTCCATTCGACACCCGAACTCTCGACCTTGTGGGGCCGGCTAATTGTCGGCGCTGCTCGCCAGCCAGCCAGCCAACCGTCGAGGCCGGCGGACGCTAGACGGAAACTGTTCAGCCCCCTGGACAGGGAAGGCTCTTGGCGAGCTCGCAGGCGCTACTCTGGCTGCTGGTGGCGGCGACTGTGGCGCCGCTCGGTCGGCGCAAGCGCACCCGCGCCCCTCTGCCCAAACTGCCGGCTTCCAATCTCAAGCTCGCCGGCCAGATTGTGCGCCACTCAAATCTCGACTCTACCTCTAGACAGATTCAGCCCTGTCCTCCATCCGCACTCATGTCGCTCGCAAGTCTTTCTGGTGCAGCTTTCACAGAGAAAGCGGCCGCAAGATGCACGCCAAAGTAGTAGTCGCAATTCTGGTTACGCAAATCGCCAGCAAATAGTATGGTAAGTTTCAGCAACCAAGCAGCAAGCGCCAATCCAAAATGGCCCGAAAACAAGACTGCAACTTGCCAGCCTCAATTTGATCCACTTTCCTCACTTTGATGGGCCAACAAAGCGGGAGGCCTAAAACAATGAAGCGCACGCCAACCAGTCGAGCGTCTGGTGGCAGCCGGCTAGATCCAGCCGCAGAATCTCTAGACGCTCTCGACTCTCTAGACGGCGCATTTGTCGCGGACTCTCGAGGGTTTAGATTGTTGGAAGGAGAAGCCTCACTCGGCTGCACATTGCTCCTTGGGCCGCTGACTCACCGCTCTCGGTTGGCCGGCCGACGAGCCTCTCGCGGGCGAGCCGAGTTTGCGGGCGAAAACGTAAAGGGAGAGAGAGAGAGACGGCAGAGCGAGTAGGTTGGCTGGCAAGCCAGCTGAGATGGTCGCGAGCAGCTGGCGGCAACCAGAGGCGAGAAGTACAGATGGAAATGGAACTGTGTTCAGAGTTCACGTTTTCTCCTAACGGAAGACAAGCTGCACCAAGAGAACTTTATCATTTGCGAGGCGAGATAATAAACTCTCGGCCCGCGTTTGCCGTCGGCCGCCGGCTCGTCCCGCCAGAGAGCTAGAGAGAGCGAGAGAGTGGAACCCTCATTTCGCGCACTGATACCTTTCATGTTCCGGCCCCAAGAGCTGGCAGACTAGCGGCTGCAGCGAGGAGCCAAAGAGAGCGAGCGAGCAGCAATGATCATGACAGAAGTGTTCTGCAATTGAGGCTCATGCTGCACTCGCGGCTAGTGGGCAGGGTCTTCGTCGTCGTCGTTGTCGTCGCCGGCGGGGAAATTACTTCTCGCACACCGACTTTTAGGGCCTGAAATTGAGACTGAGGCCAGATAGTAAGGCTCCAGCTTCGGGCTGAGTCCAGTCTTAGCGGGAGCCGGAGCTGCTGAGCGCCGAGCGACCGGCTAGCGAGACGAGCGAGGGCGGAGAAGCAGCGATGGAGGGAGGAAAGAAGACGGGCGGAGGGAGAGAGCGAGGCAAACTTGACAGATATCAACATGGGCTCTCGGAGATAAAAAATCGGCCCAAACTTCCTCGTTCCTCAGCCCGCGGCCTCCCATTCTCGTCCGCCTCTGCGCCACCATCTAGCTTCCCAATTGCTCCCAGTGAGCATCTTTTGTGTTTTCAGTCGCGTCCGTCGCGCCTGCTATCCCTCTCTGGCTCATCATCCAGTCGCGGACTCTGCGGCACTTGCCTTTATCGTCTCTTTGCCCTCGTCCCTCTAGTTTGGCCCGCGCAGGCAGGCAGGCAGGCAGGCAGATGGGGGCCAAGCTCGGAAGTCACCGAGTTCCAGGTGCAAGCTATCCCCGCATAGCCAAGCCAAGAGTCAGAAACAACAAGTGCCCTTCGCCAGGTTGCTAGGTGACAGGCTGGTTATCAAGTCGGCTGGCAGAGTTAGAGGGCGCTCAAGTTGAGGTTTGCTGGCGAAAGAAGCTCTGAGTCAAGCTAAACAACATTGTGCCTAGCTCGCATTCACACAAACGCAAGCCAACCCCCAAGACCGATCTGCCAAATGTGATAGCTAGCACAATGGGCACAGAGATACGCGCTAGACAATCGCGGCTCTGCTTGAGACAGAAGGCCGATGAGAGAGAGAGAGAGTTTGTCCTGAACAAAGCCACCAGGCTGGTTAGATTGTGGCGCACCGATAGCTTTGTTACCAACGCGGCGATAAGCGAGCGCAACCAAAAGTTGATTGAATAATCTAAACTCCCAATTTCTTCCATTAGAAGGCAACAACTCGCGTCTGCGCCTCCTTGTGGAAATTCCAACGGGGCCAAGGAGGCGAACAAAAGGCAAACTTTCTGTCTCTACTCTCTTCCACTTGATGACAATACAAGAAGCCAATGGAAGCTAGCAAACTTAGGCCACTCAAACTTTGGCTGATTCCATCGTTGACAAATCTGCTCCTCCAATCAACAGATGATCGGCTAATTTCGGCTGAAATGCTTAGTTGAAGAATCTAGGGTGTCTCGTTTCATTGCTAGATTGCTATTGCGAAACGGAGAATAGTGAAGCGCAACAGGTGGATAGAGAAAGTAGCTCGTTCTCGTGCTTTGGCTCCTGCATTACGACATGAGTTGTGCCCAGCCCGCCGGCTTGTCCCTGAATTCGAGCTTGGCTTTGGGAAACCGAGTTCTCTGGACGAGGAGGACAAGTCGGGCGGGCTCATCGACACATGATTCAATACTTGTGCGTGATACAGGAAGCGGAAGTCGGTTCGAAATTCAACCTCCAAGTTCAAGAGCCTCAGGTATTAGGTAAGTCGAGAGTCCATGTCGATATGCGCTGGTCAAGTGGATAAACTGTTGGCACGCTACCACCATTGGTTGGCAGGATGCCAGTATCTGTGGGATAATAAATCGGCCTAGGTTTGGGGATTCATTCAAGAGTTAGCATTGAGGCTAGAGATGAGTGCGAAAGAGCTTGAAACATAACCATCAGCTAATAAATTAAATTTTCAACATGATCTTTTTCAGTTGAAACACGGATATATGTCATCATTTGGTCTCGTTTTTCTTCAAAATCCTGAACAATAGACTTACCTAGAATTATTTCGATGCGAAGATTCCTGAACATACATGATATTTTGATGAGTTTGGACCAAGATTCTCTGGGAGAATTCACCTACAATTAGAATTCTTGGACGGCACGCACCCCGAGAGCATGCTGGTTCCGATTTTGAGCTTCGGATGGCCAAAATTTTGTCGCAGAGTTTGTGCGCTGAGTTGGTTTGTTTTAGTCACGTGGTTTGAATGGCAAAATTCCCCTATTCCATCAACCTCTAACTTTTGCTCGATAAACGTTGCACAATGTTTCAAGATTTCCAACTATCTCAGGAAACATTGGCCGGATTGAAGGCAGCCGGCTATACTGAACCCACCGAGATCCAAAAAGAAACGCTGAAACCAGCTCTTGAGGGAAAGGATGTGCTTGGTTCGGCCAAAACTGGATCGGGCAAAACGCTAGCATTCGTGATTCCCCTATTGGAGTGTCTACATAAAGAGAAATGGAGTAGCGATGACGGTCTCGGCGCGATCATTGTCACCCCAACCAGAGAGCTCGCCTATCAGATATTTGAGGTGCTCAGGCTCGTAGGTCAAAGGCATCAATTTAGTGCCGCCCTTGTCATCGGCGGCAAGGATCTCGCAATGGAGAGAACTCGGATCGATCAGATGAATATTATTGTCTGCACCCCGGGTAGGATGCAACAACATATGGAGGAGAATCCTATGTTTCGTGGCGACAACTTGAAGATACTCATCATCGATGAAGCAGATCGGATATTAGATATGGGTTTCGAGGATTCAATGAACGCAATTCTCGATTTTCTCCCAAAAGAACGCCAGTGTCTTTTGTTTAGTGCAACTCAAACCAATTCAGTGCAAGATCTAGCCAGACTAAGCTTAAAGGATCCTGTCCAAGTCATTGTCGGGGCCGAATCCTTAACGACCACCCCGGAATCACTCAAACAAAAGTATACCATTATCAACCTTGAACAAAAACTCTCCTTCCTCTGGTCATTTATCAAAAGACACAAGAAGAGCAAGATACTGGTTTTCATTGCAACTTGCAAGCAAACTCGCTTCATCCACGATCTCTTCTGCCGAATGAAACCTGGAGTCAGCATCAACGCCTTGCACGGTGGACTTCACCAGCTGAAACGAATGGACATCTACAACAAATTTCGAGACGTTCGACAGTGTGTTCTCCTGGCAACGGATGTCGCAGCCAGGGGTTTAGATTTTCCTGATGTCGATTGGGTTGTTCAAATGGACTGTCCAGATTCTGCAACTACTTACATACATAGAGCCGGACGAACTGCTAGGCTTGAGAAACCGGGGCGCTCGCTTCTAGTCCTCATGCCGAATGAAAGAGACTATATACTAGACCGGTTGGCCAAAAGGAAGGTTCCAATTGAGGAAGTTCCTACCCGAGAAAAGCATCTATTTTGGATCCAAAACACTGTTGAATCACATCTAACGCGCGATCCTAGTCTAAAAGAGGAGGCGAAGAGAGCTTTCAAATGTTACATCAAATCCCTGTTAAATTCACATTTCAAGCACCTGTTCAACCCTAAGCAACTCAATCTCACGGCGTATGCCAAATCTCTAGGGTTAGAGGTCACACCTCGAGTGCGTGTCCTTGAGAGGCGAAAGCTCCCGGATACAAAGTCGGAAAAGAGAAAACCTGAGCCCGAAGGATTCAATCAACCCGAAACTGACAGCGACGACGATGGCGAGACGCTCCTCAAACCAGCGAAAAAGATTCGACTTGTTCCAGACTTGGCTGAGGATAATAATCCAGATGCTGATTTTGAACGTGAGAAAATAGAGAAGATGAATCTCAGTAAAGCTAAACTGGCCAAGAAGTTGCAGAAGAAGAAAATAAAAGTCAACAAGCACATTGTCTTTAATAGCGATGAATAAAATTTGTTTTAACTTGACCAACTTTGGGTAGTGTTTACTTTGCTGCATGCTCCAGCCGGTGTATCATCCCGACCTGTTCGTCTTGCTCATCCTTGATGAGGCTGAACTTATTTTCGATGCTAGTTCAGATACGATTTCTCTAGTTTGTACTGAAATCAGAATTGATTCATCTAATTTGTTCAGAAACTCGGCTGTATAATCCAGATCTGACATAACACCATCTAACTTGCGAGTTACTCTTGCTGCCTCAGCTTGGTCTCTGTTCAGGGCTGGGACTGTCTTATGAACGTGCTCCTGAATTCTGTAGCCAGCAAGAGTAGGTTCGTGGGCCAACTTGTAGAGAAATTCATTTAAGTTTTCACAAAGATTCTTCGTCCGGTGAGCGCAATCGAGACGCTGCGGATTCGGTCCAGAAGCTAATAGAGCCCTAAACGTCTCAGGTGTGGCCATGATTCTATTTCTGCCTGCTAAAACGATGGTACATTTACTCACGATTTAACGACTCTTCGTTAATGATTGTTTCCATAGTTGTCAAGTAATCGTTCTTGATGTGGACATCAGACCGAGCTCAAAGAACCAGAGAAAAATATATGTTAAAATCTCCAACTGTTTTATTTTGGTCGTGAATCTGTTAGTGAAGTTAACTGTGCTGAGACTGTGCAGTCCACCGTTCGGCGAACGGTGGAACTGGAAGTTAGTTGGAGTGAGGCGGTACAGCCGGTGCCAAAAGTTCTGATGTCTCCGATCAGCTAGGCTGCAGGCAGGATAATTCGGGCCACGAATTTTTCGGTAAAACGCCAAGATAGGCGTCGGTCGGGCTCCTTCGTTCGGGTACAAATAAAATGGGCCAAAAATAAAGAGGGTTGAGATGCTGTCCCGCGGATACTAAATTTTTCGCAAGATCCTGCCAACTAATAACCACATCGAAACTTTTGGCACCGGCTGTACCATAGGCGGCAGCGCCAGCAGCGGCAGCAGGAGCGGCGGGCAGCCCGAACGGCAGATGCTCGCTCTGCCTTCAAATTTGGCCGCGATCGCGTAAGCAGCCTGCCCTTCGGAGGCCAACCATCGGGCCAGGTAAGCTGCTTTCAAGCGCTTCCACCAGAATGATGATAATTAATAATGGAGCCGCGCGCAGCCACTTTCGGTACATACAATTAGTTACTTTTTTGTGGTAAGTGCATACTGTTCTTGAAACCATTTTTCGACCACAGACTTCCCCAACGCTCTGACTAGACAGGTGTTCGAGCATGGACTGATATGGTCGTAGCGCCAGTCTCAACAGACAAACCTTGCGAGTTTGGAATGAACAAGAGCGTCGTTTGTATGAGTGTCCACTTCGCTCAGGGATCTGACTGATAGAGTTGAGTAAGTGTCAGCTCAAAACGGAGAAAGAACAGAGGATAGACTAGTGCGAGCCGGACTGGACCAATCCAAGTCCGATGAGCCAAGAACATTTACATGCAATGACAGAGTATTCTATTGAATTTTTTTGTCGATCAAGTTGGATGCGCAAGACAGGTGAGGAGCTAACTCATCTTCCAAACCGAAGACGAGCGCCAAGCACGATTGCTTCTAGCTTTCGCCTTGGACGCCAGTTTGGCCCATCTTGCTGTTCAATATGTTCGAGTGGCTAAGGGAGCTAGGCGCCACAGTTGAGCACAATGGGCGCGCGGAGTGTAGAGTCCGCCATCGACCTTTATCTCTCGGCCCCAGATGTTAGTTTGCTGAGTGGAAACGGACCCAAAGCTCGATACAGACGAGCATTACGTGGCCGCCCACCAGTCAGTCTCCAAAGCATTTCCGTGCGTCTGTTTGGACGTGAGGGTCACTGTCCTTTCTAATACCGTTTTGAGATGGTCCTCGTTCTCGCTCTCGTCCTTCTCCTCTAGTCTCGCGTCCGCCCCGCTCAATCCACCTTCCATCACGGCTTCATACACGAGGATCAGTCTAAGGTCCCTCAGCTCCAGACAGAGCGACCGCCGCAACCAGCAGCATGTCGAGAACTACAAACACTCAAAACTTCATCTAGCTCCAGTAATTTCATTTTAATTCACCGACTTGTGTGCGAGCAATTGACACTTTGGGTGATGAAATCAGAGAGACTCCAGTTCAAATCTGTGGTGCAGTCGGTCGCTTATGTATGTTAGCGACTGAAGCGCACATTGACCGCCACCTGATGTTGGAGCCCCCTGATCCCACCTGCACGAGCATTAGCCGGAAACTCGCGCAAAAGCCCTCCACTGTAACAAGCAATCGGGTTTGATACTGGTGGTTGCCGCTCAACTAGGCATTCGTATAATCTCAGCCTCATGCCCTGTCCATTGTCTGTACAATTGCATCCGATTTTCTCGGCCCAAATGGAGCGATACATGTAAACGAACAAGACAGAAGCTGTTTGGCGGAATTTGGGCAGCCATCTTTTTAGATGACCAAAACTTATCCGGCGAGAATGTTTTGGTGCCGCTTAAACTGCAACTTTATTCCCATCAAGACTGTCTAAATCTGCTCGCAGGCTGATGAACGGTTGTAAGTGTTCCACCAACTAATCACGTCAGTATAAGACTTTCTTCGCTGCGAAGCTGAAATCGAATGTAGGAGGGCACAAACTCGACACATAAACTTGGTGTCGATGAACTTTCCCACAAACTTCCAGCGGAAATAGGACAGGTAAGCGGTGTCGTCTGAACTGAGTGAGTTTAAATAATTGGCGAGATCTTTTGGTGATTTGAAATCATCAACGTGGATGAAGGATGCTGGCGGCGCGAACTTTTCGTAATCCTCCCTTGAGGGTCCCATCACAATCGGCACCACCAAGTAATCCAGGTTGTTGTAACCGTTGGCGTTTCTGTAGAGTTTCTCTGTTATGTAGTGGCGACAATTCGAGTTTTCGAAAGACAAATAGAACTTGTAATGCTCGTTGACCAAACTAGAGCAGCCTGTTTGGTTCCACTTGGCGCAAGTTAAGTTACCGCATCTTGAAGAGAATGAGAGAGGTTGGATGGGATGGGAGTCAGTGGAGTTTGTCCCGCTGGTTGTTGTCGCTCCAGTCTAGTCTTTCCACGCACTCACCTTCCATACACGTCCACCTGAATGTAATTTGAGAGCTCGCGAACAAAATCAAGCCTCCTGTTGGGCGTGTTGCAATTTGAGGCAAACCAGGCAACTTTGCCACCTTTCTTACTGATTAATCCCCTTCTCAAGTCATCCAGTCCATCCAATGGACGATCAAATCTGAGTTCCTTTGTCCTGGCGTAGCGAGCCAATTCTTGGTACTCTCTTATTTGGTCTGAGTAGGGCACAAACTTTGAATACGGGGTCACAATATCGGAATCAGCTCGATAGGATGCAGTTAGGTTGAATTCATGACGGCCTCTATCCTTGCGAGCATACCTCCGATCAAAGGTATGAACGGGACTCTCGAGGAAGTAAGCAATCCAAATTTGATCCTTCCGTCTCGATTGTGGCACTTCAATCCGCACATCTGAGTTCTGAAAAATTAAAGCATCAGCTTGGCTACTGTCGTAGGTAAGCTCGCACCTGTTAACTGGACAATCTTGTTCGAAAAAGATCCCTCTTCCGGCGGCAAACGAATAGTCTGGAGGCAGAATTTTGAACAGTTTTTTCGCTTGTTTGTAGAGCTTAAGTTGATCAACAACTCTATCATCATCCAGTGAATCACAATCCTCGGGCCAAATGCAACTTGAACCTCGTCTGCGGCTACCCTCTCCACTGAATTGACGATCAATTGTCCAATCACCGAGTTCCTCAGACCAGACAAAGTTTTCTCTTGAACTGTCTATCCTCTTACTCTCTAGCTCAAATTCACTGTCTATGTTGAACAATTTTCTCACCTCAAAAGTGGTCAAGTAATTTCCCGTAAATAAAATTAGCGGACAGAGAACGAGCAAAGACCAAGCGCGATGCGGTGACGAGATTTCCTTGAGTATCCTTGACCTTGAATTCGACTTTAGATTCATTATTTCGGCTCATGGCGAAAACTCAACTAGCTCACCTGGCACCTTTCTCGGACGACAAACAATCTTCGATCGTTGGAACAGGGAGGAGGCGCATGCGCCCTATGCCTGGACACTCGGCGCCACAAATGGATTCAAAATGAAGACGGATGACTTAGGAGAATAAATCATAAAAATTTCAAGACAATACAGAATCAACCAGTTTTATAGCAGCAGATTGTTGCCGGCCATTATTCATCGCGCTCCCCCTTGAGTGCTACTGGAACTTCCCGTCTCAATGGGAAAGATGAATGGCGTCCTCCTAAGTGCACCTCAATCCAAACCAAAACCTCAACAAGTTTGCTCCTGGCCGGAACATTAACCAACATTTAAGGCCGGAAATGAGCGGAGTCCGGCATTGGAACAATTGAGCGCCACAGGTACTAAGCGGCGATCAAGAGACAGGAGGGGAGGGGGGTTCAGTTTCATTGTTAGTGTAGCGCTGCTAGCAAAATGCTGAGGTGTCTTAGTTCAGAAGAAATGGCGCTGGTCAGTGAATCTTGGCTGGTCCGTTTTGTTGCATTAACAACTGCGCGATTTGCACCTTGGCGCTGGAACAGTTTCCTCGGCCGGCCGCTTGAAAGCCAAATGCAGGAAGTTGGATGGCTAGCGAGCGAGCGCCACCGGCAAGCGAGTTACATTAGGCAAGGCGAGCAAACAACATCGGACAGAGCTAATGATAGCGAACGAAATACACCTGGGAGAAGGAGGGAAACTCAATTACACGCAGTCCACCGACTTCTCGGCGCTCCAGCTCCAGCCTGTGCAAGGCAAGATTGCCATTACCTGGATGGAAACTATGAAGCGGCCTGATAACAAGGTCATTGCCTAGCAGGCAACCGTGACTTGAGAATGGCGCTGAAAAGGGAAATTAGGAGTCAGCTAATTTTCTCTCTCTCTCTCCTTCTCTGCTTCTCTGTTTTTCAGCAAACTTTGGCAGCCAAGCTGGTTCCCCCCATCTTGGTTTTGCGCCGGCAGTGGAGCAGAAGTTGGTGCTCGAGGTTGGTCTGCGGCTGCGGGCCATGCAAGCAGAGGGCTTGCCGGCCGGCCGGCCAGCAAGCACTGACAGCCCGACGATGATTGATTTCTTACTCGGACACGAATTTTTGCCGGCCAATCGGAGATACGAGCGACGATAACCTGCGCCGAGCATGAAACAAGTGGCCTCGCTAACAAGTGTGTCCGAAACACTTGTTCAATATTCACGCCAACTCTTGAGGGTGCAGCGAGTGTTTCAATGTAGATCAGATATAATCTTCCTTCAGCCAGTCCGAAACTGGCAATTTGGGCGCCGATTCTCCGCTTCCACCCTCGTCTTTGTGCTCGGCCATCGGATTGGGGGCGAGTTTTTTCGCACCTGTCGGGTTGGATGTCCGCCGATGGTGGAGTCTCCATCAACTCTTTGCGTGCTTTGTCCGGATTTTGGCGGGCTGTTGGTTTTGTATTGGTTTTTAGCATTCTCGCCGGCAGCAATCACCTCTGCTGGGCCAACTTTCGGCCGATTGGAAGTTGTCAGTGCGATTGGAATTTTTGAATGGGAATCAATTCTTACGGCATCAACCTTAAAGATTGAGTCATGGAACTCAGCCCGATTGGCCTTAAGAGGCTCACAAAATCGAGCAACCAAATAAGCTGATGTAAATTTGGCCTTGCCGCCGAGACAAGGGCAGCTCTTCGTTGGAAATCCAAGGCAAAAGATTCGCGGTCTTGGCGAGAACGCGAGAGGAGTCGTGAATTAATCCAATCAGCTTTGCTTCGGCGGCAGAAGGCCAAGGATGGAGGAGAGTGGACGGCTAGTAGCAAAAGCTAGTGTTCGAATGGATCGCGCAATACGATATAACAGGCTATCAATCGGCTGGTTGCATGCAACCATGCCACTCCAATATCAACTCGGCAACGGATTGATCTCGCTCGTCCGTTTGTTACATTGTATGCAGCGGAAGAGAGTTTAGATAAGCTATTCCAGTTAGAGCGGCAATGTCAAGTGTAGCATCCAAGCCAGCACCATTGGAGGCCAACATTAGAGCAGAAATCCGCCTTCACTTGTCGTTGGGCCGAGCAAATCCTGACAGTCGCTCCTTTTGCGCGCAGAGCGGGTTAGTCGTTATCAGGATTGAGGTTTCCTCGTTAGGAAAACGGTTGCACAATCGAAATGAGACACCAACATTTGTCGTCGTTTGGTTTGGCTTCAGTTTGAACAATCGAACCGCTCTATCCAGCGATATGAGGTGATGTTTGAGACACACAATGGGGAGCCACACGCATGTATCCATCTAGCGCTCGCTAAGAGCTGGCTTCTAGCACGTAAGGGAAATAGGCAGCCTTCGATGGGTTGCTCTTGTGAAGCATTGGCCAAAGGGCTGCGCACACGGGCCGCGCTGACACTCGCGGTTACTGGCTGTAAGCTCGAAGGCAGGGTGCGCGCGGGAGAGAGAGGCTGAGAGATTGGGACACGTTGTGGCATTGTTTCCACATTTATCATTGTTGATGTTGCTTATTTTATCTCAAATCCATGCACAATTACACCTCCCCAACACCGACCCTTGTTGACAAGCCCAATTAGAGCGGAGGAATCAATTAATCCATCATCTTCGAAGGCCGAATATTAGTGGTGCTATAATTCGTTCTAGGCACAAAATGAACGCGACAAGACATTATCTTAGGGCCGCGGCAAAATCGGCGCTTGACTCCTTTCAAAGCCGCCAACTAACGACCTCTGTTGCCCTCCAGCAACACAAAATTCCCGATCATCTCGAATATGTGCCTACTTCCGAGGACCCATCTTTCTTTCACATGGTAGAGTATTTTTACCACAAAGGTTGGCAGGTAGTTGAGGACAAGCTTGTTGAAGAGTTCAAGGGCCGTTTAACTGCCGAGGAGAAGAGAAAGCGCGTTAACGGATACTTGAAAATCATTGGCCCCTGCCACTCAATATTAGAAGTATCCTTCCCCTTGCGTAGAGATAATGGAGAGTACGTTGTTATCAACGGTTGGCGGGCCCAACACAGTCACCACAGGCTACCGTGCAAAGGAGGTGAGTGGTGGCGCTTGCAGTGGTTCTCTCGGTGGAACCCCCATTGTGACCGTGCAGCCTCAGCAGGTGACAAAATAACTAACCATCTCCCGCTCCTCTATGCGCCCTGATCTAGGTATTCGCTATAGCATGGACGTTAGCGCCGACGAGGTTAAGGCTCTATCGGCGCTCATGACCTTCAAGTGTGCTGTTGTCGATGTGCCATTCGGTGGCGGCAAGGCCGGACTCAAGATCAATCCTCGCGACTACACAGACTTTGAACTGGAAAAAATAACACGTAATTTTGCGCTTAATTTATGCAAAAAAGGCTTCTTGGGCCCTGGTGTCGATGTGCCAGCCCCAGATATGGGGACTGGCGAGCGCGAGATGAGCTGGATTGCGGACACCTATGCTCAGACAATCGGACATACAGACATGAACTCGCACGCCTGCGTAACCGGTAAACCCATCAACCAAGGCGGCATACATGGCCGCATATCCGCCACCGGTAGAGGAGTGTTTCATGGAATCGATAACTTTATAAATGAGGCAAACTACATGAGTCTCATCGGAACAACTCCCGGCTGGGGAGGCAAGACTGCGATTATTCAGGGATTCGGAAACGTGGGCTTGCATTCGATGAGATATTTGCATAGAGCGGGCGCCAAGATCATTGGTATCACTGAACGAGATGGATCCATTTACAACCCAAATGGGATCGATCCAAGAGAGCTGGAGGAGTGGAAATCCGAAAATGGAACAATTGTTGGATTTCCAGGAGCTGAAGCATATCAGGGGGATAACATGCTCTATGAGCCTTGCGATATTCTCGTCCCAGCTGCTATTGAGAAAGTAATACGACAGGACAATGCACACAAGTTGCAATGCAAGATTATCGCTGAAGCTGCAAATGGACCTATCACGCCAGCTGCTGATCGAATACTCATTGATAGGAACATACTGATCATACCTGACCTTTATATTAACGCTGGTGGTGTAACTGTTTCATATTTTGAGTGGCTAAAGAACTTGAATCATGTTAGTTATGGACGACTGTTATTTAAATACGAGCGAGACTCCAATTATCATCTATTAGAGAGCGTGCAAGAGTCATTAGAACGTCGCTTTGGTCGCGCTGGTGGACGGATCCCGATTGTACCAAGTGAAACCTTCCAGAAGAAGATTTCAGGTGCTTCTGAGAAGGATATTGTGCACTCTGGTTTGGATTATACAATGGAGAGATCTGCACGTCAAATAATGAAGACAGCAACGAAGTATAGCCTAGGACTAGACCTACGCACTGCTGCCTATGTTAATGCAATAGAGAAAATTTACAACACTTACAAAGAGGCCGGATTGACTTTCACTTAAGTAAAGCGCTGACACTCTCTTGTTTTACTGTTTAATATGTATTGAAGAACCACACCCCAAAGTTGAAAAATGTTGGCCCAATGGTAGTAAAACCGCTGTAGGTTAATGAAACTTTTGGCCGGTTAGAGCCCACGACCTTAGACGGTTGAACGGAAATAATGAAGCAATTGAAATATTCACGGTGGAGCACATCAATCTCTTCTAATCAAAACAAATTAACCCAGTTTGTTCTAGGGAAACCGAAAATGTATCGAACTCGGCAAGGAAGACCAATTTTGAGACCTTAAGTTCTTGATAAGGAACCAGAAAAGCCGAGGGGAGGTGTAGAGTGCAATTGTATAATACCATCAGAACTGTTGTTAGACTTGTTCATGAACGATAGCTCAATTGACTGACTTTTCATCACGTGTCATGCATTAGTTAACAAGACAAACTAAACAAACTAGTCAACTTGAAATCAAGCAGACAAAATCAGCGATCTATAAACATTGGTTCAGTCTTTTCTTTCGATCCAGATGATCAATGGGTGAATTGGACTTCAGTTGGTCGGTGGAATTGCGATGAATTCGAGTGAGTTTGTATACAGAACTGCGCTACCACAAGATTGGTTGGCTCGGAGCGATGATTGATCGTTGCACCTATTTGACCTGTGTGCCTGGTATAGTTGAGACTCTCGTTTCGATTATATCCACCAAATCATAACGGGTGGCAGTGTGAGACCGTTAATAGCGCGAGAAATCAGTCCCATCCCACAACCACCAAGTCGAAGGGGGGATTCACACCATTATGTTCGTGTCCGATTTCATCGCGATAAAGTTGATTGCCTCCCTCCAACAAAGACCACCGAGAGCTTTCAGGCGAGCGCACCTCC
>ENA-UOVY01000599-UOVY01000599.1-plant-metagenome-genome-assembly--contig:-NODE-599-length-14554-cov-4.544106_pt1 | contig 14554 bp, 15 predicted proteins | sample MGYA00249840_ERZ761561 | MGnify/ENA primary metagenome ERZ761561 (study PRJEB28882, sample SAMN05720143) | plant metagenome | isolation source: Guanajuato, Mexico | place: Mexico:Guanajuato, Mexico...
CGTTAGTAATAAAATAAGTCATAAGCAATGGCATCCCAACAAATAAATATAGATCCAAAATTGACGTTATATAGAACCAACCTACCTGTCATCCACAGTTCTTACTTAGTCCTTACAATTTAAAGTCTATTTGTTGGATTAAGCGATATATATTGTTTCTTTAATATCCTTGACCATAAGTTGTAAAGATTTATGACCCAAATAATAGTTGTATCCTATGGTGTAGGCTATAGCAAACGGTTTCCCAGTTGCAACAAGTGGGAAGTAGCCACCTAAGCCAAATCCTATGGCTTCATAGGACACTGAACAATCTGTTTGGTAGAGCTCCAATTTAAGATGTTTCCCTTTTATTAAATAAAATTTACGCGCATAAACTTTTTCACTAGCAAATATGGGCGTAGCATTCCCTGGACCAAAGGGAGCCATTTGCATCAATATATTTACAAATTTCTGATTAATGGCCTGAAAATGGATTAGGGCGTGAATCGGTTGTTGAGGGATTAACAAATCATCGGTTATGGTCTTTGATACTACTTCTTCAAATTGTTTCTGAAATTTAGTTACATGAGCTAGTGGCATGGTAAGGCCTGCTGCAAAAGCATGTCCGCCATATTGGTGTAAAAGCCCACTACAGGCTGCAATGGCCTCATAGATATTATAGCCAGATATGGAACGAGCAGAACCAGTAGCTTTACCATCAGAAAGTGTTAAAACCACAGTAGGCCTATAACACTGTTCGATGCAACGGGAAGCTACAATGCCAATAATACCTTTATGCCAATCTGGATTAAAAAGTACATTGCTTTTGCTTGGATAGGTTTTATTTTCTATCATAGCTAAGGCTTCTTGTGTAATCGTATGGTCAAGCGATTGGCGCAAGAGGTTTTGTTGATCAATAGATTGTGCTAAATGATAGGCTTTTATTAGATCTTGTTCTATAAGAAGCTGAACCGCCAAAGAAGCATGGCTCATACGTCCAGCTGCATTAATACGTGGGCCTATTTTAAAAACAATATCAGAAATGGTAATGGCAGTAGTTAACCCTCCTAACTCTATTAATGCTTGTAGCCCCGGACGAGGTTGAGTAGCCAATTGTTTGAGGCCAAAATAGGCTAAAATTCTATTTTCATCTACCAATGGGACTATGTCACAAGCGGTACTAACCGCTACAAGATCTAAGTAACCATAGAGGGTTGCAGGTTTTAAGCCACAGTGGCTACAAAAGGCTTGTAATAGTTTAAAACCTATACCACAACCTGATAATTCTTTAAAAGGATAGGAACAACCTAGTTGTTTGGGATTTAAGATTTCATATGCTAGTGGCAAAACATCTCCTACTTCATGGTGATCACAAACTATTACATCTATGCCGCGTTCAACCGCTACCGCAATGGGTTCATATGCTTTTATACCACAGTCTAAGGTAATGATAAGTTTGATGCCATCTTGATGGGCTTTTTCTATTGCTTGCATGGAAACCCCATAGCCTTCTACCATACGATCTGGTACGTAATAACTTACTCTTGCACTAGGCAATGTCTGTAGAAAACCATAAACCATGGCTACAGCTGTCGTACCATCTACATCATAATCGCCATAAATTAATATTTTTTCTTTTTTGGTTAAGGCTTGATGCAAACGGCCTACAGCCCGTTCCATGCCTTGCATTAAAAAAGGATCATACAACTGTTCTAAAGCAGGCCGAAAGAAATGCTTAGCTGCTTCAAAAGTTTCTATTTCTCTTTCGACTAAAATAGTTGAAAGAGCAGAGGGCGTTCCGAGCACTTTCTCCAAAGCTGATACCTTATCATATGGCTTAAAAGATTGAATCACCCAACGTTTCTGCATAGATGCAACTCACCCATTTATAAAAGGGCTGATAAACGACTAGCTTCTTTAATAGCCAAATCACTACTATATGAAGAAGTTGGGTATTTTTCTATAATCTCTTGGTAACAATCATAGCCATTTTTATATTGCCCATCTGCCTCAAAAGTAGTGGCTGCTTTAACCAAATAGAGCGGTGTATATACACTGTTTGCCTTATAACGAGCAGCCTTTATATAATAGGCTGCTGCTTGTTTATAATTTTTTTGTTCACTGTAGGCATCACCAATTATAGACCAAGAACGGGCTTGTAAAATACAATCCTTAGCCTTAAATCTACTTAAAAAAGAGCGGGCTTTTTCGTATTCTTTTTGGTGCATATAGGCAATCCCTACATAAAAACAAGCTATGTTGGCCGTTGTAGTATAGGGGTATTGTTCAATTACTTCTAAAAAACCTTTATGGCTCCCTTCACCTTTGAGCGCCTTATCAAAATTACCCGATTCAAAATGATAGATTGCTTGAAAAATATCATCTTCTGCTTTTACATTTTTTGTTTTTCTTAGAGAAAAAAATCCAAGCAAAGCGGCAATAGAAAGAAAGGTCATGCAAAAGCCAACAGTATACCATTTTCGTTTGTTACGTTTTAAAGGTACTGATTTAGTCTTTGCTTTTTCGTTTTCTAAAGGATTTCTAGGAATACTATTTATGTCTATTATTTTCATAGCATTTAATACTGAAGAAATGGATAGTCCATTTGTTTGTAAACATAACGATACGCAGTTGCTGGATCTGGAAAAGGAGATGTCTCAGCAAAAGCAATTGCTTGTGCAATCTGATCTTTGATCTTCTGCTCAATCGCTTCTAATGCGGTTGCATCTGCCACTTTTTTTTCTAAGATCAATGCTTTAAGCCTAAGAATAGGATCTTGTGCTTTATAGGCTTCTACCTCTTTTTTGGTACGATAGCCAGCAGGATCAGACATAGAGTGGCCTTTATAACGATAGGTTACCAATTCCAGTAAGCTGGGTATGCCTTTTCTAGCTTTTATAGCTGATTCCTCTACAGCACAGTGTACCGTTTCTACACATAACCCATCTACTCGGGCTGCATCCATACCATAGCTGCTACCCAATCGATAGAGTTCCGTAACATTAGAACTTCGTTCTACTGAAGTACCCATGGCATATCCGTTGTTTTCAATTACAAAAATAATGGGCAAATGATAGAGCATAGCCAAGTTAAACGCTTCATGGATAGCACCTTGGCGTACTGCACCATCGCCCATATAAGTTATACAAAGATAATCTGTTTTTTTATATTGCTCAGCAAATGCAATACCGACTCCTAGCGGCACTTGTCCACCAACAATACCGTGTCCACCTAAAAAGTGACAGGATTTATCAAAGATATGCATGGAGCCTCCATATCCTTTAGAAACACCAGTCGCTTTACCATAAAGTTCCGCCATTACATGGTCTGGACAGCTCCCCAATGCAAGAGGATGGGCATGGTCACGATAAGCCGTAATGTATTTATCTCCTTGGCGTAGTGCTGTAACAGCACCAGCTATGCAGGCTTCTTGTCCTGTATACAGGTGGCAAAATCCTCGAATTTTTTGTTGTCCATAAAGTTGGGCCGCTTTATCTTCAAATTTACGAATCAGCCACATCATCTTATACCACTGCTTGTAAAAACGGGAAAGATCTGCTGTACCAATAGGGGATAGTGTAGATGATGTTTTATCTATAGTTGATGAAGCCATAGTTGTACTTAATTTGTAATCACTTTGATATATTTTTATTCCTTAGCAAACCGCTGTTGGTTTACTTTCCTAAAAACTTAGAAGGAGGGGTACTATAGTCGAGTAAAGTTACCTAAGTAGTTGCAAAAAATCAAAATTATAGTGGCTCGAAAAAAAATCCATAGAAAATAGAAGTTTTGTTTCCTATGGTTTTAGTTTCACGCTTGACGAGCAAGGTAAATATAGCTATTTTTCATCCTTTTAATTTAAAAAGTCTATTGTAAAGGTCTTAGTAAATATAGTCCTAGATGGTTATGGTGACACCTTTTAGGAACCATTAAGCAGAATTTTTTTAAGTTTTGATATACTGTATTGAACATTTGCTAAATACTATATTGATTTGTAATCGTTTAATCCTATTTGCTTTTAAAAAACCTTTTGTTTACCTTTCATCCATAAGTGAAGCAGAATAATCAGTTAATTGAGGTTGTATACAGCAATCTCTTAAGTATAGATAAATATATTATATATGAACTTGTCTATCGTAGCCCCTGGTGGTAGCCTTTTCAATGGAGAAGTGAATAATGTAAAGTTGCCAAGTCCGCTTGGTTCTTTTCAGGTATGCGCTAATCATGCTCCTATATTGAGTAGTTTAACAGCAGGGCAAATTACTTATACAGTCGGATCTATTACATCATCGATTTCAGTAAAAAGTGGGTTTACTTCAATAGTTGATAACCAAGTTATGGTAGTTTGTAAACCAGTAAAGTAAAAAAATGGACAATCGAATAAAGACAACAAATCGTCTATACTAAGTATATATATAGCTCTTGCATTTCTTGAATCTAATTGTAAAGTTTTCAACTTTTGGGCTCTTTAATCTTAAAAGAACCCCATCTGCTATTGCTTTGACTACTGTACTACAACTTTTAAGTAAAGTAGTCTAAAATAATTTTTTTGGTTTTGAGTAAAAATTAATCTAAAAATGTAATATATTAAACGGTATACTCCTTTTTGTTTATCTGAATAGATAGATAACTAATAAATAATTAAGTCAGCGAAGCCAGTCTGGCCCATTTTTGTAACCATTACATACAATATGCAATAAGCATCATTCATAACTAAAGGGACTAAAAATGCTACACCATTGCACTAGTATTATATTATCTGAGGCCAATCAATACATTCAATCTAAAACGAATGTCAAAGGGCCAGCTATATCTTTGGCAATTTTAGCAAATTCTCAAGTAGAAAGCAAATCCTTAAAGGGTATTATGATGAGATTGGTCGATATTACGTCCGTAGAATTGTGTAGCAATCCTACTCAATATGTCCCACAAGGAGATGGTTTTATATTACGAAAAACACCAGAAGCATTCAATCTTTATTTTTTATTTTCCATTGATTATAAACCATCTGAATTACTAAAAAATTTAGAATTACTCGCTTATATAGCTGCATTTTTTCAAAATAAATCCTATTTTGACACCTGTAATACCCCCATTTTACAAGAAATAGGCGTAGAGAGTTTTTCCGTTGAGTTGGTTAAAATGACTGCATCAGAAAAGACCATGCTTTGGGAAAGTTTGCATGCGCCCTATAGCCCTTCTTTGCTATATAAAGTGGGTCTTATATTTATAGGAGATACTACTATGGGTTTAAAAGCGGTATCCACATTTTCATCACGTGAAAGGTAATAGCGATGGCATTTGCAACAAAATTATTTCGAATAGCTATTTCAAATAATTATTATAAATCTAATAATGTCCAAAATGATTTTGATATTGAACCGACTTTTTCTACTGCTTCTTGGATGGTACAACGTAGGGTTCGTATGTTACGTCATTCGGATGGCATAGGGCTTATATGGCTTTCACAGGATTATGACCATCCGTTGGCATTGTTTAAAAAAAAGGCAGAGGGCATTATCCTTTCTTTTATGATGATCTTAAAAAATAACCAAGCATTGAATCTGTCAGAATTAGACGCAGGTTATCCAACAGGGGAAGTCTATTATTTATCTAATCGGTATGGTAATAGTGATTTGCTACATAGCAAACCCTTTATGAGTAGATCAGACTTGGTAAAGATTCGGGAAGTGAAACATTATCCTACACAGTCAGGTTGTAATGTCTTTGCCGTGATTGATATAGATCTTACCCATTGGGTCGATCTGTTGTCCAAACAAAAAGAACCTCTTTTTACAAAGCCAATTGTCTATAAAATTAAAATTCAAAATCGTTCCACTTTTTGGCGATACTATTTAGTAGATACTAAAAAACGACTTAATGGATTGCTAACCATTCTATCTAAAGAAGATGACTCTTACTTTAGTGCTGTAAAGCCTTCCACTGAATTCCCTGATACCTATTGTGCAGAATCTACAATGGCCATGGAGCTTTGTGATCAATACGATCGTTCTTTCTCACTTTGTAAGCTTGATAAAAGCACTGAGAAACATAAAACAATAGTATTAGAAAAATTGCCTTATCCTACCTATGATTCGCTCAAGAAAGATAAGACCAATAAAAAAAAACTCTATAGTGATATAGTTGTATATGTTTAATTTAACTTTTATATAATTAATTAAAAATCAAATAAATAAAATGGCTGAAAATTTAAAAACTCCCGGCGTGTACATCGTCGAGAAGGATACGGGTGCCAACGCTGTGGTTCAAGTATCAACTGCAGTTCCTGCTTTTATAGGTTTTACTGAAAGAGCTGAAATTAATGGAAAATCTTTTCATATGAAACCGGTTCAGATCTCTTCACTTTCTGAATATGAGTTGTTTTTTGGAGGGCCAGCCGTTCCTGTTTATACCATTAAAGAGGTTGATAGTGGAGATAAGGATCTGGTAATGAATGGGAAATATTATACAATCGAACAGAGTCAAAACTCTACATTTTACCTTTATAATAGTTTAAAGCTATTTTTTGACAATGGTGGAGCAGATTGCTTCATTGTATCTGTCGGTCAATATGGCGATCCAAACGTCCAGTTAGCCATTACACCGGATCTATTTAAACAAGGTATAGATACATTAGCTGGAGAAGAGGTACCAACTATGTTGTTAATGCCGGACTCACTTTTATTAGATGAAGAAGATGCTTCTTATTATGCGGTGCAGACCTATGCACTGGCCCATTGTGGGAAGTATCTGAATAAAGTGGCATTATTTGATATATGGGGCGGCAACCATGAATTATCTATCGAAGATAAAAACAAATATGTAAATAGATTTCGTGAATACATTGGATTAGATAATTTAAGTTATGGAGCTGCCTATTATCCATGGGTTAGAACAAATATTATCCCATTGAATAGTATTGATTACAAAAATTTTGATCTAGACTCACTAAAGAATGTGTTGCAAGAAGAGCATCAAACCATGCTTTCTAATTTAGTCAGTGCTACGACAGAGAAAGAGAAGGTTTACTGGGATGCTGGATTAAAGAATAGTAGTAAAGAGTACAAATTACTGCGTAAAACCATTGCAGATCGCTTGAATATTCTTCCAGCAGCTCCGGCTATGGCAGGCCTTTACACTAGAACCGATAAGGCAAGGGGGGTATGGATTGCGCCAGCGAATCAAAACTTAAATGCTGTGGTTGAGCCTATGGTGAAAATTACCCATGAGGAGCAAGAAGCACTTAACGTAGATAGTATTAGTGGTAAATCCATCAATGCTATCCGTACTTTTAAAGGAGCGGGTGCTGCTGTAGTGTGGGGTGCAAGAACCTTGGCTGGAAACAGTCCAGAATGGAGGTATATTAATGTTAGAAGGTTGTTTATCCTTATTGAGCAATCTATTAAAAATGCAGCATTTTCTGTTGTTTTTAGGCCCAATGTACCCGTTACCTGGGCCGTTGTACAGGGTATGATTTCTAACTTTTTGACCAATCTTTGGAGACAAGGTGCTTTAGTAGGTGGAAGTCCTGCAGAAGCATTTACAGTGCTTTGTGGATTAGGTGAGACTATGTCGCAAGATGACGTTAATGAAGGCATCATGCGTATTTCGGTAAAAGTATCGGCTCCTAGACCAGCTGAGTTTATTGTGATTACCTTTGAGCAAAAAATGGGTGCAGACGGTTAGCCGTATATGTGTATAGAGGGGGTAAGCTAGTTTTTTGCCCCCTCTATTAAGACGATTACTTATAATTCTAAAAAATATTTAAAACTGAAATAACCATGGCTGATAATTTGTTAATACCTGCTATAGTCCATTTTAATTTAGGCTCTTCAAAAGTTAGTATAACCGATTACCATATAGCAGTTTCTTTAGAGAATGGAGCGCAATATGTTAGATCCATCAATGGACAAGCTAAGGCAGTCTATGCGATACATAAAGGAGGAGAAATCAAGCAAACAGCTGATGTAAAAGTTTCTATACTGAAAACACCAGATAAAAAATTTGATGATGATATTAAAAAAATAGAGAAAAACTTAAATGCGACCAAAGAAAATAACCCTGATAAGTATGTAGAAAATATGCTTTTTAGCATTGCAACCAATGATGATAAACCATTTACCCATATGCAATTTCAGGGTTATGTGAGCGACATGAGTAGTGAAGTAGATCCTGAAACTGGATTACAAGAAGTAACTGCAGAACTTTCTATTTATGATCCAGTTAGTTTTGTTATTAAGCAATAACTTGCTCCATCCATTATTGAATTTTACAGATATTAAGTAGGTTAACTAGAAAAAAATAAAAATAGAAATAGAAAGATATTATGCAAAGAGTAACTATTGATTATAAACACTTTAATAAAGCAGGTTTTGATAGTAAAACTTGTAGTGTTTCTGCGGTTGGTATGCCTAATCAAAGAACATCTACTAGAGCTACTATATATGATACAGCAACCCGTGCACCTCTTTTTCAGAATCAACACAGTGCACAAGAAGTGGTAACTTTTACTGTGGAGTTTTTACCCTTTATAACCGGCAAACAGTTGTTGGCAAAAGCATATAGTTTGGTACAAGAGGTGCTTGTGGATAAGTATAATGCAGAACCATTTACACTTTGTCTACATAAAAAAGATGGCTCAATAGATACAAAAACAACTGTAAATGATGTTATTGTACAAAAAGCAGAGTTGTTTTTAAATAGGAAAAACGAAGCTACAGGTGAAATGGGTTATATCCGTATACGTTTTACTTTGCAAGGCTTACAGCCAGATAAAAAGTAATCGTATGATCTTTTAACATTATTCTGATCTTTATGGCTGACTTTAATTTAGTCCATTCACATTCTTTTCAGGTAGAAGTATTGGGTGTAACAGATGGTAGTTCTCCGGAATATTTCTATAAAGTTGAAGGATTAAATAATTTTTTAAATATGGAGCCCTATTTACCTGGAGGCGCTGGCAGGCCTTATTATAGATCCAGTGCATGTGAAACGACTGATTTGATTTTGACTAGGCCCTTAGTAGAAGGGAAAACCAAAATGACACTTTGGTGCGAGAACGCTATTGATAAAGGTCTTTTTAAACTTACCCAGGCCCATATTTTGGTTCTTAACAAGGAGGCTAAAATTCTAGCACAGTGGAAGTTAGAAGATGTCTATCCAAAAGGAATAGCTATTACGCCATTTCAGTTAAATGTGCAAGAAGCTGCTGCGATAGGAGAGACTATTACTGTTGGGTATTCTAGGCTGGTACGGACCAAGTAATAGCCATGGTGCTTCGTCTTGTCTATAAAATTGATTGTATTGATTATGCCTGTTAAAATTAATGAATTAGTGATCCAGGTTAAAGTTTATGAAACCAATAAACCAGTAGACCATACTAAAAGTATGCCAGCTAGTTTCCATACTACGGAGGAGCAAAAATTAGCATTAGAAAGGGACGTTTTAAACCTATTAGAAGATCGAGCAACAAGGTAAAATGATCCGTTTATCGTTATGAGTAATGTCAGCAAACTAGTTATTAAAGCATGTAGTGACAATAAATTTTCTTCTTTTACAGGGGAATTTATTACTTCTATTAATCCAGAAAACATAGTGATTAAAAGTGGCGTATCCTACTATGTGCCTGAAGGAATGGCTAGTGCGCATTTGATTAAATATCGTGGGTCTCCTCCAAGATTGCTCTCTTTTAGTCTTTTGTTTGATAGTACAGGGATTATGCCTGGCAGCAATGCTATTCCGGTGATGGAACAAGTAAAGCAGCTGCAAGATGTTACCTATAGTGTCCATAAAAAGCATAATGCGCCCAATTATATTCGTATCATCTGGGGGCATATTGATTTTAAAGGCAGGCTGGTAGATCTAGATATCATTTATTCTATGTTTCAAGTAGATGGTACGTTGGTGAGAGCGGAGGCGCGTATAGCTGTATTAGAAGAGCTTGTTCCTTTAGGTAAAGGGAAATCTGCTGCTGGTGTAGATACCAATTATACAAAGCCATCTGGTAATCATGCAACGGTACATCCAATGAAGTCTGGACAGTCTCTATCTAGTGACACAGCTTTTGCAGCGACACCTAATGGTATGAATGGTGCTTATAGTGGTGCGCCATCTGGTGCTTATGATGGAGGTCCTGATCAGGTTTATCATGGACCTAGTGGTTCTAGCCATCAGATGGATGGTACCAATGTAGGACATGCGGCTACTGCTAGCCTGAACAAAGATAGCTCTTCCCATTATCGTGCTAGTGCAGAGATGGATCCTGGTTCTACACATTCTGCCCGTTATGGTGCTGGATCAGATGTTGACCATACTGGCAATGGCTTTAAAGGTGGCATTGCAGGTAATGGGCCTGGTGGAAGTGGAGGGGGGATTGGTGGTGGAGGACATAGGCTAGCTAGTGATTCAGGTTCACCAGGCGGAGGTGTTGCTTCTACAGGAATGGAGAGGTCTTCCAATCAATCTGCTCCAAGTAGTAAAAGCCTTTCGTTAGGTGGTGGTCTGGCTAGATCTTCCAAACATAATGTGGCTTCTGGTCCAGGTAGTCCTGCGGCTAAAGGCAAAAGAGGGTTCCCGAAAGTAGGTACGCTAGCTGGTCATGCCGCAGCAGCTGGTCATTCCGCAGCTGTAGTTGCGGCAAATGCACCAGATAGTTTACGTAAACTAAGTGGACTAAAAGCAAACGTTAATGTTATGAGAAACAAAATAAGTTTCTTGCGAAGGCTCAAAAATTTTGCTAAAAAAGTAGCACCCAGAGCCTATGATGCTGGAAAAAAAATAGTAAAATCAAGTGGTTTTTAAAAACATAAGTCATTGTAATTGAATATTATTATGCGTTATATAAAATATGTTGTTTTAGGGGTGTTTTTAAATATTTCTACCCATTTTATTTGCTATGGTAAAGCCAAATTTAAACCCAGTGTAATTCAAAATGCCAAGAGGTCTGTAGTTTCTGTGGATACGCGCGCAGTGCTTACGGCTTATACGTTTCCTGGAGGGTGGCATGGCAACGGGGTGGTAATAGATAAAAAAGCAGGGTATATTTTAACTGCTGGCTTGACTGTTGGGCCTGTGATAGTGGCAGACTATACAATTGGTTTTTTTAATGGTATAGAGGCACCAGCAAAATTGATCTATTATGATACTTGGGCAGATTTTGCGCTTTTACAAATAGATCCATCGCTTTTTCCTAAAGAAGTCCAGGCGGCAAAATTAAGTAGTAAAAATCCATTCCTTGGCCAGTCTGTTTTTACTATTGCTAAGGAAAGAAATAAGAAGGCTATAGATTATCCTGGAAGCATAGATGATACCAATTATAGTATAGAATGGACCATGCCCCAGCATTTTATTCGCGTCAGTCTCTCCAGCAAGAGTGGTGGAAGTGGTTCTTTGATTTTCAATGAAGCTGGAGAGGGGATTGCTTTAAATTGTGCTGGTTCAGACACCATGGATATTGGCCTACATCTAAACTATGTGCACCATGCATTAGCTGCCTTAAAAGCAAAAAAATTACCTATTAGAAAGCATATTGGTGCTTTATTAACTACTTATTCACTAGATGATGCAGTCCGTTATGATCATCTCTCGGAAGCGTCACAAAAAGAGTACTGCACAAAATTTCTAAATGCAAAAAATAAAATTTTACAAATAAAAAATATATTAAAAGGTACACCGGCTGATGGTACACTTTTGCCAGGAGATTTAATTTGGGCGCTTAATGGTCAATTAGTGGGGCCTAATCTAGTAGATTTTGATATGGCCCTAAGTAAATCGCTAAAGGACCAATACTTGTTAACCATTTTTCGCAATGGATCCTTTCATGAGCTGGCTATACCTTCTTATGATTTGAACAGCCATCGCATTACTAAAATGGTCCAATTTGGCGGTATTACTTTTTTTGAAACAGATGATATGTGTAGTACACTGGCTGGCCTGCCACCTAAAACTTTGGTTGCCTGTATTGCAGAACCCAATACCATTTTCAAAGTACCTGCTTTAGATTATGATCGTTGCAAAATTTTAGCTATGCGATTGTTAGCTATGAATGGTCAGCCTATTCAAAGATTAGATCTGTTAATTGAATTGATTCCGCAATTGGTGCATCAAAAATATTTTACAGTTGAATACATCAATTATGTCCCACTAGGGCATGGAATGTTTCGAAAATTTGTGCATAGTCGTTATAAAGATAATGTAGAATATGATCCGAACTTAGGACCACCTAAAGTTTGGGCATGGGATCCTATTCACCTCGAGTGGAAGGGGCAAGAAATCGTTTTGTAGTCGATTAGATTGCTTATCCTAAATGCTATAGCTAGAAGAGCATTATAGTAATCTAAAGGAGAGGGGAGGCCTATGTGATCGTATAGGATTTTATCATTTTTGTTGATGTATTGATATATTTAGTTTGTTCTAAGCGCTATTTACTAAAATGCCTATGCAAATAAATATTTTAAAGCCTAAGTGCTGGGCTATACTTTTTTCCCTTTTCCTGCCTACATCCATTCTTTTTGCCAAGGAGTTATTTCCTGAAAAGGTAATTGAACAGTCTAAAAAATCAGTAGTAACCATTGATGTAAGTGCTTCTTTTGCAGCGTATGAAAAAGGGAACAAGTGGAGTGGAACAGGATGTGTAGTAGATAAGCAACGTGGCTATTTGTTAACCAATCAACATGTAATAGGGACTGCTGTAGTGGGCACTTACAAAGTCACCTTTTTTAATGGTATTCAGCAAGAGGCCCATCTAATCTATTATGATCCATGGTTGGACTATGGATTTTTACAAGTTCCACCTACAGCTATTCCACAGGAGGTTACCGAAACTACCTTTAGCCATTGTAATCCAGTTATAGATCAGCCTATTTTTATCGTTGGCAATAATGAAGGGTATAGCTTTTCTTTACATACAGGCGTTGTAGCGGATTTGTATGAGGTCGCAGGTAAGATGCCCCAACAATCTGTTAAGCTTAGTTTAAATACCAAAGGTGGGTCAAGTGGCTCGCCTGTTTTTAACAAAAAGGGGCAAGCTATCGCGCTTAATTATGCAGGAAATAACACATTTGCATGCGCTATTCATCCTGAATATATTCGGTATGCCTTATCGGCCATTCGGCAGGGTAGATGTCCCGTTAGGAAGCAAGTCGGGGTCATTACCCAATCTAGACCTATTAAAGATTTGGTCCAGTATGATGGGTTGCCCAGAGTACGCCAACAACAATACATCAAAACATTTCCTAATGGCGCCACCTCTGTGATTGTAGTAGATTATGTGCTAACGGGTAGCCCTTCGGATGGGTTGCTCTTTCCTGGGGATGTGATTTGGGCCATTAATGGTCAGCAGATAGGACCTAATTTGGTTGCTTTTGATATGGCTATGAATTGCGCTACTACAGATCATGTGTTCTTAACCATTTTTAGAATGGGTCAGTGGCATGATATCAAGATAGGGCTTTATGAGCTTGAGTTCCATAAGATTACAAAGATGGTCTATTTTGGCGGGGCTATCTTCTTTGAAATGGATGATTATTGTGCTAAAATAAATAATATAACTGCTAAGAGCTTAACCTTTGTTAAAGCAGATGCAAATCATATTTTTAATCATGTTGCCTCTAATAGGCTTGAAAATGACTTTAGGGTTAAGCTTTTATCTTTTAATGAACAACCGCTTGCCAGTCTTCAAGCATTAGAGGCAGTGATACCATCTTTAATAGCTAAAAAATATTTTACCATAGCCTATACCGATTTATCTCCTTTTTATTCTTTTGGTGTGCTACATTTAGGTCCTAGGTCATCGAGGGATTATGTGGCCTATAAAGGGCATATGCCTCAGCCTAGATGGTTTATTTGGGATGAGGCCCATCATCAGTGGGCCAGTTCTCTTATATTGGTAGGTTGAAGACTCTTTCAGCTCCTTGCAACGTAGGTTTTTTCTTTTTGCATTTATGTACCTGGAGGAATGGGTTGACCCTTGATATGGCCCTTAATTTGATCCTATTAACTGATAGATATACTTATGGAACTGGATAAGATAGACAAACATATTTTAAATATTTTGCAAGTTGATTCAAAAATCACAAATGCTGCTCTAGCACAAAAAATTAATTTATCCCCTGCTGCTACTCTTGAACGGGTCAAAAAGTTAGAGCAGTATGAAATGATTACCCATTACGCTGCACAAATCGACTATCCAAAGTTAGGGTTTGGGCTACATCTAATGGTTGCTATTCGTCTTCAAAAGGTCACAGCCGACCATACTAAATTATTTAAGTGTACCATTAATAAAATACCATCCATTGTAACTTGCTATCAAGTAATAGGTGACTTTGATTTTATTTTAATGGTTTACGTTAGAGATTTATGTAGTTATCAAACAACGGTCGTAGAAAAACTTTATATGTTGCCCATGGTGGACTATGTCAAAACTTTATCAGTCAGCCAACTACTTAAAAATAAGCCATTATATCTAGAATAGAAGACTTCTTTTAGCCAGCTGTATGGATAAAAGTATAGACCTTTTTCCCTTCTTTAACATACTTGTTGTGCTGCATTACCGCATACCTAGTCGTTAAAATTTCAT
>ENA-UOVY01000602-UOVY01000602.1-plant-metagenome-genome-assembly--contig:-NODE-602-length-14505-cov-642.463599_pt1 | contig 14505 bp, 11 predicted proteins | sample MGYA00249840_ERZ761561 | MGnify/ENA primary metagenome ERZ761561 (study PRJEB28882, sample SAMN05720143) | plant metagenome | isolation source: Guanajuato, Mexico | place: Mexico:Guanajuato, Mexico...
CGACACGTTGACTTTTCAGTGGTTCAAAGCATACAGTTGGCCCAGCTCAACGCGGAGGTGGGTGCACGCTGCGAGATCAAAACAATAAATTGGCCACTTATTCCCATCCAAGTATAAGGCGCCCAGCTAGCTCAGTCGGTAGAGCATTAGGCTTTTAACCTAAGGGTCGTGGGTTCGAGCCCCACGTTGGGCGAAACTTTTTCTCAATCTGCTCACGAACATCCTAGTTTTGAAAGGCAATCTTTCGGTCTCCTTAGTATAGAGACTGATGCCCACGACATAAGATCCTTTATGAAAAAGTTGAGTGCTTATTACAGCCCTAGCACGGAAGTTTTGAAAATGTACATGTAGCATGATAGTGATATTATTGTTATCTGAGCCATTTCAAACATTTATGGATAATCTTAGACAACTCCAGGTGCTCCCATGATCACGGTTAATAATCTGGGTTAGCAATCGCATTGTCCCACGTTGAGCTCGATCTAATCCTTTTTGAGTTGGGGATCTTCGTTGACTCTACGCTCAACGAAGATTGTTTCTCTAATCAACTTGGCGTCCTGTAGAGTATCTGTGCTCGGCAATTCGTGCAAAAGCCTTCTTGGAAAGTTTGTCACATAATTGTATAAATTTCTCCCGTAGCCCCTCGTAGTTAGCAGCAAGAATAAAGCCTTCATCGTTGAGTCAGATGGAAACTTGAACTGGTCGCGAGTTCCGTCTGGGAATCGCACCACCAGATCGGAAAACTTTTCTGTATCGTTGCCAAGGTACTTTTTGTAATCTTCAATCTCATCTTTGGCCGCAGTCACTTTGGGTTGGGACGGCTCTCCTAATTTTGGGCTTGCCTGAATTTTGCCAGGGTCACAGGGGTCTGATCTCACAGCAAATGTACTTGAGGCCATGACTGTTCCGTTATTGATTCTATTTTCATTCACTTTAGCAAATGCGGAAGATGAGCTGCTACTTGTTTGGGCTTGGAACGATGATGAGGTTTGATCGGTGTCAGATCCTAGAGTTTCTAGGTAGCTGTCCTCATCAATGAAGGCCCTTGATGAGTTACTGTTTTCGTTTTCTTGAAGAGAGGCCTTTATAGCAGCTTCTAATTGAGCCTCCTCACTCTGGTCATATAGTGTTCGCGCCGCGTCCTCCTCTTTAACACGCAGTTTCTTCATGGTGTTAGCATCACTAGTAGCGCCGTCGGGTGACGGATGTTCCGTGAGAAACTCGATAACAGAATCACAGAAAGAATTATGATCGATTGTTACGGGCCATGATTTCATTTGTTCTCCAGTTCTTGGATCGATAATGGAAACATGAGGGAAGCTTTCAACATTGTAAAATTGGATATATCTTGAGCCTTCAAAGCTATCATGATAGACTTGCCAGAATATAAATTGCTCTTTCAAAATATCTTTGACAGCTTGATTACTCCAAACATCACGATTAAGTATCTGGCAGGCGAACTCTCTTCCGTTTTGAATATTCACTAACAGCCACTTATTCTGTAGTTCTCCCACTTCCCGAGCTGAGCTCAGTGAACCACGAAACATGATTTCTAGTGGCGGCCTGAATAAATCTTGCAGTGTCCTTCGTTTGTTAGCATTCGAAGTAGAAGATTCTGAAGTCGATGTTTCGCCGGCCTCTTGAGCCATCTCTTGCCACTGTGCTTCGGCTTGGAAATCCCTAAAGGCATCATAGACATCCGATATGCCGCCAGTCCTGGTGTTATACCGTCGCTGGTTCAATTCCGAAGAATAACCACCAGGATTTTGGACAAGTACTTGACGTATGGGTGGAATAGGGGGCCTCACATCAAACTCGGGCCGGTTGGGTCCTGTTGACTTCCTAGCCGTTTGACGATCTCTGTATGGATATCTATGTGAGGGTCTGTGTCCTTCAGGGGCCATTGTATGAGCTTCCTCCTCAATCGAATCGTCAATGGTCACAATCGGAGCTACCTCAGGGACCGCGGCTGACGTGGATGGACCGGCGACTGAATTTGACGTTGAGGGTTTATTTCCACGACCGTCATCTGTATCAACGTGCATGTTTATGGCTAGCTCAAGATTCCAATCGCAAGCCTCAAGCAAACCCTTGGCCCTTTCTTCGTCTGCACCAGTAACGCCGCAGAATTGGCTGATAGCCTCTTCTCGACTCAAAGTCTCCGATGACATGGTAGTTATTTTGTTCGCAAGTCTACAGTGTTTTATCTTGCTGTGTTAGTCTGCACAAAACTGATAGATGATTTGATCAACTGGACCTAAAATGAAGGATTAATTTTCAACTTTAGCTTCCTAGTGTCATCCGCTGTCTCATAAACTAACTGAGTGTCCAGCAGAGTCGGATCTGCTTTTAATCGAGCAACCGCTATAATATCATCTGTCTAACGCGCTCATTTCGCTTAATTAAATTGTTCCTTATGGCTGCGGTATAAGATAGGTCAACCGCTATCCAATATTATTTTGCTTCTGCGAAACTCTCGCTGCGAAAATTTTCAGAGCTGTGTGAATCGTAATTCGCGCCGGCGGTTTTGCATATTGAATAGAGACGATCATTAAGTATGGAAGCCGGTCATCATCGTTAGTTGGACTCATGAGGAGAAACCAAGAACTCAAAACCAGAAATAAATAAAATGAGCAAACTGTAAAACTATGAGAGATTCAGGCCCAGAACTAAAAACATTAATGAGAACTGAACCGATAGGCAAAGAAAAAAAATACAATATTGTGCCTGGCTAACTTCATCTGCTCGTTTGCCGACAGGACTCTTCGATATTCATCGCCTCACACGGCTGAAATAACAGATCTGAGAGGGACAGCTGATCCACGCCTACATCTCTCATATTGCTCGTGCATCTCCAGCCAAGCAAACAAAAGCTCGTCCCTATAGATTCCGAGTATGATTCACGGAGCATAATCTGTAATTGTAACCACAACATCCTAGTCGAACGCCGACTCAACTAGCCCAGAATTCGTCCTTCTGGAGATCTTTATAAAGGCACAATCGGGACATACATACTCCGATGTCATGGGGTCAAACAGATGAGGGTAGATACTGAATAGATACATGTATGTCTAGATGCCTCAAGTCAGGTAACAGCCTCATAATGGTGGTTACCTGACGAAAACCTTCGTGTTGGATCTTAATCAACTTTCAGATACGATCGAGACCGACTGCCCCATCATTAGCTTAGTCTAGAAGCTCGAACAAAAGCAAAGTGCGCTAAGTACCAATGCTATTTCTCTTAACCATCTCTTAGTTTTTTATAGTAGTCACTAGGGGCTTTCCAGGCATTGTGGTTCATAAAAGCACCTGGAGGCTTCAGACCCTGGCAAGCCATCTGGCGCATTCGCGAACCTGAAATGTTGTCGAAGTCCTCTAGAGATGGGTCAGGGCCAAAAAACTCCATTCGATCTTTTTTCCTGTTATAGGCAGCCAGACGAAACGGAATAGCATTCAGACAGCGAGGATAGGGAGTTATCTCCAATGTTTTCGACCCATCGCTCGGGTCGTAGAGATCTTAAGTTGGGTTGGATGGATCTTTGACTCCGGCAGGATCTCTCCCCATTCCAGCAACAAGTCGGCCTTTTGCATGCCATTAGACTTCCGTCGGACCAGCATACAACATTGGAGATGGAAAAATAGAGAGAATAGTCTTCTTGGGATCTAAAACACCCTCATCTAGGAGAACCTGGTGTTGCTTGATTCTCGTTTTTAACGGCACATCATTGTCCTTTGTCCATCCACCGATTGGATGAAGCAGAAGCACTGGGTTTTCATAGGATTCCTGCAACTTCTTGTAGGTTTCATTGATTAACAGCACATGTCCATTATGAAGTGGATTTCTTAGCTGAAAAACGAACACCACGTCGGCCTTCATCTGGGCCAACTGGTACTTTATCTCTTGAGGGGTGATGCGGCACTTATCAAGTCAGTCGTCCCAATGAACTCTCTCAAATAACTTGAGCTGGCCCCGAGTAGCCAGCAAGTACTAGATTCCATGATACTCTTGATCGCAGGGTGTCCAGTGTCGACCGTCCCGAACGTTCTTGTACATCTTTCTTACTTCCTGTCAGCATAAATCTCCACATCTAACAACAAACCAATGAGTTTTCCTCGGTAAGTATGACACGCTGACTCAACCCCCTCGGTCTTCTGCTTGTCAGTCTTTTAAATTGGTTGCACAATTGGAATTGACTAACTATGGGTCATGTTGAACGCAGTCAACGTTTTAAAGTGCAAACTCTCAAGGAGTTCGCGCTCTCGCATAAAACCTTCCAGAGGGATTGCCCAACCCTATGCTATCACATGGGCACGGTGTAAACTGGTCTTTTCCAATTCTACTTTGGGCCACCCTGATGGCCTCAATCAGGTCTATCTTAGGAGTTATTGGGAGATATAGAACAACTGGTTCTAGAATAGCGTTAGGCACTTGCCGATGTTAAACTAACAAACGGAGAACTTTGTCTCTACACTCTTCGATCGCGTAGATACCTGATTCAATAAGTAGATCAGGGCATACAGGTTGCTCGTAAGGCGAACTAACTCCAGTGAAGTTAGAAATGGTTTCTAGGCGTGCAAGTCTATACAGCTGCATTGGATCCCCAACCTCGCATGTCTCAATTGGTGTGTTGATATTTACTTCAAAGAACTTCAAATTCAAAGTCTCGTGAGTTGCTCGTGCAGCTAAACGATATTCGGCGTAAGGAGATATGAGACTCACAAGAGATATGTGTCCAGATTGCGTGAACAGTGCTGCTACTTCGGCCACTCGGCGTACGTTTTCACGCCCATCTTCTTCGCTGAATCCCAGATCACCGGTGAGGCCCTTGCGGAGACCATCTCCTTCAGGATGTACGACCGGAATGTTGATTTTTCTAAAAACTTCTTGGGGTTCCGGGCGATCGTAGTTTTGCCTGAACCCGAAGGGCCAGTCAATCAAATAGTGCAAACCTTGTGATCGGCGGGCTCTACAAAACTCATGATCAAGTGAACTATTTTTCAGCGAACTTGTATCTGGAATGTCAGATATGATTTCTGAGCTAAACGCGAAACGTGTTAGCATGTGGGGCACAACGGGATCGATAAGCGCGAGTTAATCGGGTCGATCGCATTTGATATCCAATAATAGATCGTCGATATCATCTGCCCTCGGATGGAACGAGTCTAATAGTTCCGAAACGCAATGTGGGAGAATCTTATCTTCAGGTTTGAGCAGCTCCAGCAAGGAATAAACTAGAGCCTTACCTAGTGTCAAGTACCTAAGCTCGCCATATTCCTCATAGTTTCTCTCGGTGAGAGATCTTTTGTAATATGCGAAAGGGCTCACCTCCAAGGAGTAGCGGTCTGTGCCCTTGGCTGGAGCAACAGAATCAAACAGGTGGCTGGAGACGCTGACGGGTCGAGTAAAAATGCAGTTTTCCATATAAAAGTCGTCAGCAAATCGCGCGAGAATTCGTGGAAACGAAAGATGTTGCTCCATCCTAAGACCATCCTCATAATGATGACCGCAAATGCGCGATCCAATCAGACTCAAATTGATCCTTAGCTCCAGCATCACAGCTCGGTCACAATTTGCGCAAATGTTCTTGAAGATGTCCATCATCTTGATTAGATTTGAGTAAATCGACCTGTTTGTCTCTACCAGTTTTGAGCACCAATTTGTTTGGCCCATCAGGTCAGTGCGACTATTACCAACCCAAACAGAATCTGGATCTATCATTGGAACAAAAGAGAAATCTATGTTCTGTCTGATCACCTCAGCAACTGGACTATCGCTGAGCAGATAGTCCATCATCCCTTGGCAGACTAATGAGGCAGCTCCGTCCAAATTTCCAGCTGATCGACATGCAATTATTACTTGAGGCTTGCGCTCTCCAGTTGAGACTTTGATTGAGATAAAATGAATCGGCTTGGAAAGTTTTGACATTCCAATTGTCTCGACATTAAGATTGACTTCATCCCCCGTCTCGTAATTGTAGCGCTCGAATTTCCTACAACCTAGGGATGACCTAGTCCGCAGTTGATCGCTACCCGTTGATTCAGTGCTGGCCACCAATTTTGGAGATCGATGTTGCAGATCTCTTTTGGCTGACCTTCTACTCTGTCGCCCTACTTCAAGTCGACGGCTTACTTCGATCGACCAGCGGGTGACAAAGTTGACCAGCTTCGTATAAGAGTAGGGATAAAATAGTGCAAATTGATGGTCGTCGCTGCGGCAAGAAAACCTGAACGCGATAGACAGAACGAGTCGTTGTCCATGATTTTGAGATCGGTAATAAAATACCTGGTCCTCATGTAAACGGATCCAGTTCGGATGCTGACGATTTCGCACCCAAGGGGTCAGACCCTCATGGAACAGTCTCAAGTTCTCGGATAAATTCACGAAAGTAAATATAACACACTGATTCCGTTAATCACAAAGGAAAGTCGTCTCCATTAGGGCTATTCCTAAATCAACCTACCTGGTTAGGATGATAGTTAGAAACGCTAAAGTTGAACCAAAGCCTATACCGCGGATTTGTTACATCAGGTCGCACCATGAGATCGTACTCATACTGATTAACTTGCTCTACGTAACCTAAATTACCTGTCTCGAAGTTCGCGTCGAAAATTAAATCGCCAGGCCTCCGCTTATAAGCATAGCTATCATCACTCTCGAGCTTATTCCCCCAAGATTTAACGAGGAGAGACCGCACATTCTTAATCCTCTCTCCAGACTCACTGTCGCTACTTGAGGATTTCATCTTGGCTCTTTGCTGACCACAAGCGAACGGTCTCCGCTTTCACTTCAATTTAGGTCGTTCGAAGTCGAGCGGAAGTGATTAAACACGCGGAGCAAGGCATTTATGTACATATAGAGTAGTATATGGTTCAAATTTTGCCCCAATCATGATTGATGATGGGGGAAATAGGATGTAGGGGCTTGCAGCTCTTGGGTACAAGTCTGCTCACGCTAGTTGTGACCGGTTAGTCTCGAAAAGAGAGATGAAACTTCCCTTGACCGATTTCTCTCTTTCCAATTGACTTTGCGGAGTTTCAACCAGACATAGTTATACCGGATGAAGTTGGGAGGAAACTAAAACTCGTCACCTTTTTCGTTTTTACCCACGGCAAAAATACATCAAAGAACTGAACCAGCTCGAGAAACTGAGAACAAATACAGTCAAAGTACATTCAGAACATTACCCCCGTTCCATCCGAGTGCCTGGCCCGGCCTCGCGCCAGAAAATATTTGAAATTTAGCGGTGGGGCGCACGCATTGCGATCGCAAACATGTGGACAAAGGTCCCGTGGCAACAGAGCACGCAATCTCTCGGGATCCCGATCACACCAAACTCTATTTGATTCTTCGACCAAAAGTCAACTGAAACCCGACGATCTAAGATATGGCGGTCGATACATCAAGTAAGAAGCTACTCATTCTGTTTGAGCATGCCACTGGCTACTCTATGTTCCGCGTCAACGAGTATGAGGAGATAGGATCCATGATGCCCCAAGTTGCTAAGGCTTCATTGAATGCTCCTTTGTTCAACTCCCTTGTGAAATTCATAGCCTTTCAACCGTTCAAAAGTGCACAAACAACGCTTGATAGTACAACAGCGATCATTGAGGGTAGACTACCTGACGATCTGAGGCTCTTTTTGGAGGAAAATCTACCAACTAAAGAAAAGAAAAAACGCAAGGTTGTACTCGGAGTCTCAGATGCTAAAATTGGATCCGCGATAACCGATGAGTTTGGTGTAACTTGTTCCTTCACCGACATTGTGCCAGAAATTATCCGTGGAATCAGGTACCATTATGAGAAACTCATCGAAGATGTCGCAAAAGATACAATGTACAGCGCCGAGTCCAGCCTCGGCCGCAGTACATCGAGGTCTAAAGTTAAATTCAATGTTAACCGTGCTGACAATATGATCATTCAAAGTATCTGGCTTCTCGATAAGCTCGACAAAGATATCAACACCTTTGCTATGCGCCTCCGAGAATGGTACTCATTCCACTTTCCAGAACTGTTCAAAATTGTCAACGATAACTTTAAATTTGCGAGGTTGGCGCAACTTATTGGCGATAGAAACCTTATTGAGGATCCAGAAGATATGATGGAACAGATTAATGAGGTTATGCAAGATGAGGAAAAGACAAGAGTCATAATCCAGGCCATGAAAACCTCCATGGGCACAGAGATAGCAGACGTAGACATGGAAAATATCAGCACTTTTACAGAGAAAGTGATCCATCTTACAGAATACAGACAGAACTTGTTGAACTATCTCACTTCCCGTATGAACAATGTTGCGCCAAATTTATCAACTCTTATTGGTGAAACAGTAGGGGCTCGGCTGATAAGTCGGGCTGGAAGTCTCACAAATTTGGCAAAATATCCAGCTTCCACGCTACAAATCCTCGGGGCTGAAAAGGCTCTGTTCCGCGCCCTCAAATCCAAGGGCAACACACCGAAATTTGGTCTCATTTATCACTCTACCTTTATCGGTAGAGCATCGACAAGAGACAAGGGCAAGATGTCTCGATTTCTAGCTAACAAATGCTCGATTGCGACGAGGATCGATTGTTTCACCGATGAGCCCTCCGATATCTTTGGCTCCAAATTGCGCGAGCAGGTAGAGGAGAGGCTACACTACTATGAAACTAAACAACTTCCTAAAAAGAATATCGACGCAATGAGAGAGGCTATTGTAGCGGCAAATAATCTGACAGAGAAGAAGCGGAAAAAGAAGATCAAGAAGGATAAAAAGTTGAAAAAGATCAAGGTACAAGAGGACATCACTGTCGAGAATGGTAATGACAAGACCACGGAGGACGCTGAAGATTCTTTGAATGCTGAGCTAGATGAGGACGAAGCAATGGAAGATGAAGCCAATTAAAAAGATTTAAATTCATGTTTTCGTCCCGATGACATGACAGGCATTTAATGAGGTTGATACATCGCTTTAGTCAAATTTCCCAGGCCAACACTATCCTCCTGCTCCGTTTCTCTATCAGCGATGCGATTAGAAGCGCGAGGCCTACGCGCGTGATACCTGAAATTGCATGATAACTATGCAGATTTCCAAGTCGCGCGCTGCCCATGATCGACCAACATAGCAGTCTTGTTGCTTTCTTTGACGCTCATCATCGTCTATCGCCATTGATTATTTAGAATCACTTGTTTATGTTTTCCACAGATAACGAACCATGGGGATTGTATATGGAAGAATGAGCCTAATTGAATCAAGTCCAGTGTCTGCCGAGCACAAGAATTGCAACCCATCCAAGGCAAAGCGAGAAATAAGACCAAATGTCGGAGCTCGCCCAGTAGTTGCAGATCACGGTGACGCTTCTGACGCCTATCCCAATCGACGCGTGACGAGACAGTTGAGCAGGAGCCTTGCTAGTCAGGAGGGGCCGCGGCGAAGCGCAAGGCTGAGATCATTGTCGGCGTCCGCCAGTGGCTTGCGCAACGAGGTGATCTCAAACAACTCTCGATCTAGCCTCAGGCGAAGCCCTCGTCTGGCACAATCGAGGCCAGAAGCTAGTGGAACAGAGAGATCAGCTAATAGGCCACCAGTTAGACGTAATCATCAAACTGGTTCTAGGCGGCGTAGTATCCGGTTGGCCTCACGACGATCAATCTAGCGCAAGAAGGTCGTTCCTGAATGCGAGCAGCATGTCAATAGGTAGGCTCAGGAGGAGGGCAAGTCCGAGATTGAATTTAAAGACTGATCCTGCGCCGTTATATGGAGAATTCGCAACTTGAATTTGCTCGAGTCTACTAAGTGGGGCGAACGATGCCAGTATAGTCCTATTGTTGATTGGTTGAATCTGTCGAATATTCGGCATCACTAAAGTTGGCTCGGCAACATGATGGATGCCATTATCCGCCTGGTGCTCATGACTGTTAATCGACCCCGCTGTAGGAGTATACAGGTTACGGAATATCTCAATCTGTTTCGCGTTCAAGTATAGTCTCTCCGACATAACAATCCAGTTCACGACTTGGTAACATGGGGGCGTCGTTAGGGAGCCCGAATAAGTATAGAAAGAGGTCAGTGTGTTCGGTAGTAAATCGTTGATAGATTTATACTCGATCTCCTGCGGTTGCTCTGTCATGTTGATGCGAGTCAGGGCGTTGACTATCGGATTGAAGTCGGCGTTGCTCTTTCTGTAAGACTGGCATTTTGAGAAAGATGATAACAATTGTGATATAGTGTAAAATAATGGAGTGTTGAGCAAAAGATCAGATGGTTAAGCTTAGTTTGTTCTCAAGGTGTTTAAAACCACCGAAGCTACAGTATCACAGATTAAAACATTGTCACTAACCTCAATGAGTATTGCAATCACTGTTACGGAGTCGGACGTGAAACCTATTTTGGATTTGTCGAGTCCGTGTTTGATATGGACCATATGCATCTGAACAGGGGATAGGAGGTTACCAACGAGATTCGCTTGCTCCTCGCTCGACCGGACGTCTCAATTAAGGTGTGATAGTTAGTACATACCTCCATTGCGGCCCGTCTACCGTCGATTGCGTGCTCCGAGCCATTATCTCGTCGCTCGCCCCAATGGAAGTGTATGTCCCTCAACTTGTACTCATTGTTTCCATCATCCAACCAATCGAGCTTTATTGTCGGAGCCCCATTGTAGGGGGGAACCTCGTTTGGTTGCTTGAAAGGATCGTCGCTAACCCCACCACTTTCGACTGAGTTTCCAATCACATTACCGGGCTCCGAACGTGAGCTAGGCGATTGATGATGTTTTACAACTCTTGACTGATCGCGATCACTATGCTGCTGGCCTATCGTTGCTCGCTCGAACTCTGGCTCGGTATCCTCATCTGCAGTTATGATATCTGGTAGAGACGAGTTTGAGCCATCGTCGTTGATGTTAGGTTGCAGCTTTAATCCGAATTGGTTATGTTGTTGCTGGTGTAGGTTTTCAATTGGATTCAATTTCACGGTATGATGAGCGTTCTCTATCTTGAATCGTGTAAACTGGTCATAATTGTAGAAGTGCAGCCTAAGTTGGTTGCTTTGTATCACATGTCTGCGCTGAATATCGATCGGTGATTGAGCCTTGGCTCCGCACTGCCTGTGCCGATCTGACCAACTTGATTGGCTTTCGTATGACCACTCGTGGATTTGCGGTGACTGACGATTGTCTATGAAAAAGCTACGACCAACTGTGAGCATTTGAATTGGTGGTCAATGAGCAGCTTCTACAAAACTTTCTGAAGCCTCCATCGAGGCTCTGCGCTGTACTTACCTGTAACGATCTGAGAGATGGCAATCAGAACGATGATTGTCGGTTTGGCGAGAGATCTCGCTTTGTCTAGTCCTCGCGTGAGCATAAGCGGACAAATTGCAAACATTTTGCCCTTGATGGGGGATGGTTCACTACTCTGTGCCTCTTGCAATCTTGGTCGTGTTTCTTGAATAAACTCTGAACAAGGAAAACCTCAAACTCTCACTATCTGGAGGAATTGACAGCAACAGCAGTCAAACATCTCACTCTCCTTCGACAGACTCCATGGGCAAGCTAATGAACCAGCTCGCCGAGGGTAAACAACAATGGCCCAATGACTCGGCAGATGATAAATGATTCAAACAAGGAGGGAGCTATGGAGATAGACGCACGAGTTTCGTGACAGTCCTGGCTAACTGAACTTGAACTCTACCATTGACAGGGATGGAACAGCAAACAGTTTGAGCAACAGCGCCTAGCTAGTACCATCCCTGTGCGGGCGACGCCAATGTACAAGTAAAGACGGCAGCAGTAACGGCAACAACAACAACAACAACGACAGCTAGGCCCTATCAACGGGCCCTTGCCCTCAATTAGTCGCCTTGATCTTGATGGTGCGCACGATGGTAATCCTCGCTATGCACGGCCCTCAATTCAGCTGCACAATTTTTGAGTTATCATGGTGTTTCAGCTAAAAGTATGGACCTGAGTCCTGGAGGTTCCTTTGTAGCGGATGAACGAAGTTCACGAGTTTCCTCTTTGACGTTGTTGCTGTCGCAAACTTGATGCAAGCAAGGCGAGCAGAGTTCGTCTACGCTTAGCTCGCTTGTTTGCTTGCTAGGTTGCTTGCTGGCTGCCCGCTTGCTAGGGCGTCTATGGCATTGCTATTGGAGCGTTGAAGATATTGGCTGTTGCCTTGGTGGCGCCGACTACAACCGAGAACATTCTACCCCAGAGCAAAGCTAGCGTTTGATTTGGTTCTTGCAAGTTGGAGGGAACAAACGGCAAATCTGCCACCGCAAACAATTATAATTACACCAGCTAAAGCTCCCTTTTCCGCTGGATGATCTCGACTTGCTTGCTCGCTCACTCGCTCGCAAGGCTCACGAAAAGTCTGACTCTAACTACAAGACTCACCACTCGCACTCCTTCCCTACCTGTGCAACCCTCACTTCCGCCGACCTTTCGTCGAATGCAGATTTGGAATGGCAAATTTAATTGCCACTAGCTTATGATTGGAGCAGATGTGGGTCGGGTTTGTGCGCGCACTTGCACACCCTCAGATCCAATTGAGCCATTGGATGCGGCAACGAAGCGCAAGCCAGGGACACAACGGCGAGACCCTAGCTGCCCATGCGTTGCAGCAAGACTGGCGCCCACTGAGCGGTGGCGGTGGCGACGGCGGCCACTAGGCTTGCGCAAGTTGCGCGCCCATTTGCCCTTGAAGCCCTGGAGGCGGACGGCTCTTGTGTTTGCACCGGGGGCCTTTGTGGCGCCCGGTTTTGACGCTGCAGGGTTGCCATTATCTCGCCAGCATTGGTTACTAGAAAGGATGAGCCACTGAGGGAGCAAACGGCAACAGCGGTAACCATGACCATTTGGGACGCCTCCTTTGGCAAAGCGCCACTCGATTGATCCCGTTGATGGGGGCGCCTCGATATGCGGAGTGGCCGATTTTGGTCCAATTGACTGGTTAGCTTCAATCTCTTGGGCTAACTTGTCGCCCGCAAGCGCGCTCATGTGGCTTAAACTGCAGCTGCAACTGCAAATACACCTCCTCTCCCATCAAAACCAAGCCCAATCCTCTTCTTTTCCCTCCCTTCCACTATCCAAATGCAAAACACAATGCTTACACCCTGATGGATCAGATTCATCCTGCTTGCACGTCATCACTGGCAGGCCCACTAGCGGCGACAAACAAAAACCGATCGGACGGCAGCTGCCGAGCGAGTTGAAAGAACAATTCGGGCAATCGTTTTACCAAACTGACTGCTCGATATTATCTGCGCCGGAAGCGTCACTGTACCACAAACTATGGGCTTGTATTGGCTCATAGGTGGCCAGAATGATTACGAGGGGCAAGTGCGCGCCAATTGGATAGACAATGGAATCGAGCGGTTGCGTGAAAACAATTGCAACCTTTTGTGTTTGTCCTGTTGGCCAAGCACTAACGGAAGTTTGTTATCTGCGTAGACCGTTTCAGTTCCACAGATCGTTCTCACTCTCAAACAAATAGGCGCAGGTTAATCGATGGGCGCCGAATGCGATGAAGGCGAGGCGCGCTCGCAGTTTAGTTGGCTCAAAGGCGGCCCAACAGTTGGAGGCTGAGAATGGTGCGAGGCAGGATTTGTTTATTTCACTTCTATCGGGGGAAAAAAATTCATTGTTTATGATCAGTTGAATCTGAGGCCGAAAAAGAGAATCGGCGAGAATTGCAGGAACCCCAAAGCTGGCCAATGAGCCATAGCCGCGAGAATAATGGATTGTGCCGGCTGCTTGCTACTTGGATGGAGGGCAATGTTAGGATTACGTAAGAGTCTTTTCCCTTGGATCGAGGCCGAGCGAGTTGGCTGGCGTTCAATCTGGGGACTCTTCTTTCGAAAAAAGATTTTTGCATAAACCATTGTTCAGGCGCTCGCCATCTGGTTTGCACTCTGAATATTGGAGCAGAACTCGATTGCGATCAATCGACCAGTTGGCTCGAATTCAGTCGTCCTGAGATGACGGACCTTGGCGAAGTTATCTCGCCAAGATCTTGGCTGGCTCTAGTCAGCATGCATTCTAAGCAGAGCTAGATTGAGTCAAACTTTATCGCGCAGACAAGGCGCTAATATGTGTCTTTCTATTCTAGCTGCTGACCTTGTAAGAGTGAGAACTCACACTAATGTAGTCCTCTGCTGACGAAGCAAACTAGGCAAACGTAGTCTTCCGGTCAATCGGCTAAAATCATTGTTTGCCTTGTTTGGCCTTCGAAATGTCTGATGAGTGTCAAAGGTCAAATTCCAGTGTTTCTGACTCAACTTTAGCTTGGCAAGCAAATCTCTTGCACCATTTAGTCTATCGAAAATTTGCAATCCCTTCATAGTAACAGACTCAAATCAGAGTAATCCAATGCCTTGAGATAAATTGGACTAGCGAGAGGCGGCTGAATGGAAACTGGAGATGCTGAGCCTGCAAGGAAAACACGATCGAAGCTAAAAGGAGCAACTGGGTAGAATTGAGAGCTTTACTTGAGACATTTGTCTTCGACCAATTGATCGCAATTGG
>ENA-UOVY01000605-UOVY01000605.1-plant-metagenome-genome-assembly--contig:-NODE-605-length-14378-cov-604.124485_pt1 | contig 14378 bp, 9 predicted proteins | sample MGYA00249840_ERZ761561 | MGnify/ENA primary metagenome ERZ761561 (study PRJEB28882, sample SAMN05720143) | plant metagenome | isolation source: Guanajuato, Mexico | place: Mexico:Guanajuato, Mexico...
AGGTAAAGGAGGAGGAGGAGGCTGAAGGCGATGAGAGAGGAGAGAAGGAGGAGCAGGAGGAGCAGGAGGCAGAGGATGTGGAAAAGGTGAAGGGCAAACAGGGCAAGGAGGGCGCAAAGGAGGAAGGAGGTGAATCTAGCGAGCGATGATTGGCTCTACAGTTGAGAGATCGAAGCTTTGCCAAGCTGCTGATTCGTCATACATAGATGTGAACGATTCGAGAGCATGCTTGCTATGAGCGTTGGGCAAACTTCAATGCTCCGACTTTTCTCACTTTGGTCGTGTTTGATCGCAGACATTGGAAGCTCGCTTATCCAACTTGGCTCGACTGGCTAGGCTTTGGCCTAGTTATGTTGATCGCGAGTTCTTTTACGCCAACTAGTTTATATAAATGTCATTTCTGCCGACAACACGGGCGATTGAATATTCTAGTTAAATTTCCAATCATTTGTAGTGCTAGCAACGAGACCTCTTGACTTCAGTTCAAAGGCAGAGAGAAATTTCCCATGACCTTGACCAACTTGGTTGGATAATGAGGTTGCAGGCAAATGGCTTGTCTCTTGGAGAGTGAATAATCTCCTCCAAGTCGACATCCTGAGCGTGAACACGGACGACATGCAAGCGGTCGACGATAGATATTCTTGGCGCGCTACTTCTAGCTGGCTCAGCTCGTCTGTTTTGGTTTTCGAGGCTCTGAGGGCGCGCGGCCGAGCGGGCTCGCCGGTGGCCAAAGAGAAGGAACAGACTCGGATTGTGCGCCATGCATGCAGCCCGACAGCCAAGACCATTGCGCAAGCTTGCCGCGCTGTGCCACTTCCTGTTCCGTTCGGCCAGCAGCTCGTGCAAAGCTGAGCCAGCGAGCCCGTGCACAGGGCGCGCAAGTGTTAGCTCGGCTCGTGTACGCTCGGTGGCCAGCAAGACCGTTGGCCTTAGCGAGTGCGGCAGTTTGGATGGCAGCGTTCGCTCTCATGGAAACCAGATGTTGTGGTGCGAGAAAGCGCGTTCAAATTACCCAGCCCTTGGCCCATCGGTCTAGTGAAGCCATCAAGTTTTACTGTAATAACAGCCAATCGCTGGCAGGATCGCCTACTGCTTATTACGGAACTTGGAGCAGCTTGACGAAACAGGACCACCTTGAGCAAGTAGACAATTATTTCTCTCCCAATTGAAGGTCTGCGAGCATATTTTTGGCTCTCGCAGACTGAATCCGTGTTATTTGGCCAGCAGAGGTGCTTGCATCAGCTCGGACAAAGTATTGGCTGCTCAGTTACAAAGGGCAACACACCAGTGAGGGTGGAGTTTTGCTTGAGGGCGCCATTTTGAGCGCCAATTGTCTTGTCAGAGCGGGCGCCTCCTTCTCCGCCTTCATCAAGCCCAAAGGCTTATACAACAGCTATTACAAAACGCAAACCGATACAGCGCTCGTTGCTTGATAGCGGAAAATATTACTTCAGCAGCAGCAGCGACAACAACAAGACAACAACAATAACAACAACCGACCTCCAAGAGCAAGCGACTTCCTAGTCTGGCTGGCACACAAGTAACACGTTCCGCGAGCTGCCGGTCTTGCGCCCGGCCGATTGATTTGCTAGGGCGAGCGGCCGATCGGCGGGAGCCGCCATTCAGCCAGTTGGCGCCTCGAGTCGAGTAGGAGCCATTGGACACCAAGGAAAGGAGAGACCTGTTTTGTTGGAAGATTGGAAGCTCTCGCGCCAATTCCGCCCCTCCGCTTTGGCTGGCAGCTTGCGCTGAGAGTGCGATTGAACGGGGGTGAGCAGACTGGCATCCAGCTCAGAGGTTCAGCTGTAGCGCAAAGCCTACTGACTCGCCAAAGCCAGGATTGTTTTTCGCCCGAACTCAAGCCCAAAGGCGCGAGTCTCTCTCTCGTCGAGCAACCTTGATTCAAGCAACGATTGTCAAGCTCGCTCGCTTTCCACTGATACTGTCTCTGGTGCCGCGCTCGCTCTCGCTCAGAGGCGCCCAAGCGGGCAGAGGGAACAAGACGCAACTTGCGCTCACTTTTGCTAGCCGCCAAATTGGCTCAGCTCTTCTGAGGAGAGTCAGCCCCTTTTAGCGCCACTCTCTCGGCTGAGGCGCTTGCTAAAAATTAGCTAATTCACCTGCGCAGGCGGCTTATCAATTCTAGCATACAAACTTCCTACTTGCCTTCCTTCCTCAAACTGAAAACTGCCAACTGCAAACTGCCGGCTGGAAGCAAGCAAGCTGGGCTCCCCGCAAGCACCTCAGCGAGCTTCCAAGCTTCCAAACTGACTCAATCGGACGCTGCGAGCGCTGAGGAAGAAGCAAGCGAGCGAGCCGCGACCATCTCGCCTCGCTCAGCCTCAAGCCAGAGAGCTGCCGCCTTGCTGGCGCTAGCTCGCCGACTGCAGCCGGCTCCACGTAGTCTCTGGCCGACGAGCGAAAGGGTAGCAGCCGGGCGAGCTGAGGCTAGCGCAGAATCCAAGAGTGAATTCAGCAAGCGACAGAGGAGCGACCTCGGAATCTTGCATTGGAGTTGGGCTTGCAAGTTTTGAAGGAGTGTCAAGACTCGCTTGCTGCTTGCACGCAATCGGCCGGCGACTGAGAGCGGCGAGAGAGTAGATAAGCTCGCACGACATTGGCAACAGCAACGACAACAACAACAACGACAACAAGTCATCGAGCAGCCCAAGTTTTAAGTCTGCATCCAGAGCTGGTTTGATCTTGAAGGCGGCGGCGGCAGGCGACAGGCGACAGGCGACACTATCGGGCGGCCCATCATGATCGCCATTGTGATCGCCAGCAAGCGCACAAGCAGAGAGACTGGTTGCAAGCAAACTAGCCGCATCAATATTAGCTTTAAACCTTAAGCCCGCCGGCCAAGGGCAGCACCAAACCTCATCATCGTCGGCCTTCAGTTCAAGCGGCCAAACAATGGTGGATACGTGAGCTGGATTGGGCGGCTGAACGGAATGAGATATGAATCTGGAGGAGGAGGAGAGAGGCGAAGGAAGGAAAATAGGAGTCATTTTAATTTGTTAGAGGCGCCAAGTTGAGAGGCAGTCTCTGCCTCACACATAGAGCCAGCGCCTAGAGGCGAGCAGCGATGACAACAAGCGAAATGGTTGGCCAGTTTCTGGTCAACGGGGTCAAGAGTCGGGTTTGCGTTGGCCGCGACTGCATCAGATGGTGGCCGGTCAAGGTTGGACGGGAGGAGGAGGAGGAGAAGGATGGCCTTGAGAAGGGTTGGCCCGCGAGCAAGAGGATCGAGATTGGACAGGTGGTGGGGATAAAGGTTTTGTCCGCCCTTGGGGCTCCCAGCGAGGCGAAACGGGATGAGAGGTGCGCCAAAATAAAGGTCTACTACTCGAAGAGGAACCGCAACAAGTCGGCCAGCCAACTGTTCAAGCTCAAAAAGTTGTCCATCCAAGCGGCGGCTCAAGCAAGACGGCCGCGCTTAGGTGATGTTAGTTTGCCTGATTGCAACAGTCTGTTTGAGGGCTCAAGTGGCGCCAAGGTTGGAGGAGCGAGGCCAAAACTGGGCGCAATCTGGCGACAGTGGAGCGAACCAGTGGGCTTGGTTGGGGGCGGCCAGTCTGGTGGCGCAAACAAGGGCCGCTCGTCTAGCTTGTGCTCGAGCGCTCTGACGTCAGAGCCCACGACGCAGACCTTGCCCGGTGCCGTCCAAGCGAGCTCAGAGCCTCCAAGGCTCGAGCAGCTAGCCTCCAGGATCAGGGAGGCGCTCGCGCTGAAGCGCGCCGACCAGCGCCGCCCGCAGCGCCTTCTCGTCTTCGTGAACCCGTTTGGAGGGAAGGGAAAGGCGAGCCAGGTTTACAAGTCGCAGGTGCGCCGCTTGCTCGAGCTTGCGGGCGTTGAAAGTAGGCTCGTGATCACAAAGTACGCAAATCATGCGCGCGACACCATAGAGGATCCAGGCTTCAACGTTGAGCTCTTTGACGGCATTGTTTGCGTTGGCGGCGACGGAATGTTCTCTGAGCTCATGAATGGACTCCTGTTCAGGTACAACAGGGATAAGATTTCAATGGTTCCCTATGATTGCAGGCTCAGCGCCGACCGACCAGTTGCAAGGTTGCCCGATTGCGCACAGGCCGACGGCGGCCGGCTGCTTGTTGGCGCGAAAAGTGGCGATAGACTCGGTGGCCAGTTTGGTTGCGGCGAGTTGGGCGCACTCAGGAGGGCGCTTGGCGGCATTGGCCAGCCCTTTGAGTCGCCCCCAATTCCAATTGGCGTCATTGGCGCCGGCTCGACGGATGCAAACTCGTTCGGGCTTATCGGCACAAACGATGTTGTGAGCGCAACCTTGAACATTATTCTTGGCAACCAAATCAAGATCGACGTTTGCTCGGTGCATTCAATCGAGGAGGACAGGTTAATGCGTTTTGTGAGCACCTTCGTGGCCTACGGTTACTTTGGCGACGTCATCAGGGAGTCGGAAAAGTTGCGCTGGTTGGGCCCAAGTCGTTACGATGTAACCGGAATGAATAGTCTTATCAAGAATCGCGCCTACAGCGGAGTGGTGAAGATTTTGGTCGCAAGCCAAGACGGGTCGCCGCATGACCTTGAGCGGTGTCACACGAACTGCAAGCTGTGCAAGCTGAGCAGGAACGAGCGGCCAAAGGACGAGGAGCCGAAGTTGGCGTTGATCGAGAAGCAGGGCTCGTTCATTGGGGTTAATGCTGCTGTGACTGCGTGCAGATGCCCGCAAACAAAGAAGGGCTTCTCGCCAAACAACCACCTTGCAAACGGGTGCGCCGACTTGATCCTGGTGCGGCCCTGCTCGCGCATCCAGTATATCCAGTACCTGTTGCGCACTGGCTGGACCAAGAAGAGCGCCTTCGATCTCAAGTACGTTGAGGCCTTCAGGTGTCGCCAGTTTGAGTTTCTGGCCAGGCAAGAGCGGCCGGCCAAGTTGGCCGCCAGCTCCTCCGCCTGCTCCTCAGCCTCGAGCGTTGACCAGAGCTCAAACTCGAACAGCCTGGACTCAAAGCAATCGAGCAGACTTAGCAGCACGCCAAGCAGCCCCTACAGCAGCTGGAACGTGGACGGCGAAATCCTGAACGAGCAGTCGATTCGAGTCAAGGTCAACAAGCGACTGCTCAGAGTGTTTGGCACCGGAGAGCCGCTAGCCTGATGCGCCCCTCAGACCTCCAAAGGCTTAGTGCGCCAAGCTAAAAGTAGACTGTTTTATATATGTATATGAATATGTACAAAGAGAGATGCCTTTTATTGCCCACATTTTACGCCAAGCTCAGGACCAAGCAAATGCGACAATCCTAGCACACGAGAACCAGGGGCTTTCAGTGCGTTCAAGGCTAGATCTGTTCCTTGTTCCATAGGAAAGCCAGCCAACAAAACGCTCACACCTAAGACCGCATAAAACAAGCTATTTAAGCCAATCCATTGATACGCGAGATTTCAATTTCGTTCAAACTTCGTTCCAATCCGGCGGACGGATGCTAGAGTTGGATGGCTGAGTCTGGTTGGTTCGGACTTGGCTAAGGCCGAGCTCAGCCTGTTCGCCTCCCATCTAAACTTTTGCACCACTAGCGCTGCTGCGATGACCGTTTAATGCATCCACCTTAACTCGCAGCAGTGTGACGTATCGAGCGATGACGCGACGGAAAATCCCCCTGCATCAGTCAGTCGGCTCGGCTCGGCTCGGCTGGCCACAGCTCAGGTCCGTTCACCTGAACGTTTGGATGCATCTCCAGGCCAGAGATGGTCAGCGTGTGTGCGAGCGCCGTTGTCGCCGACCTTTGACCAGCAATCGGTTTTTCAGTGCAATTTGCTGCGGCCTTTGGGTTGCAAGCGGGGGCAAATGGGCGCTTCTATTGGCGTGCATTTGGGTGGCGGCTTAATTGTTGTGGGCTGAAACAGAGAGAGCTAGCTCACAGCTCCTTGCCAATGTGGCTCAGCTGGTAGACGTAGTTTGGCCTCATGTCGCAAACTCGCCTCCCATTTCCAGTCGCGTCTCCCTTGGCCAAAGGTGGCCAGCTCGCGGTTTGTTCCTCGGCTCTGCTGCAATTCTGTTGGCCGAAATGGGGCCAGTTGGTTGGGTTTGTTTTGGCAGTGGGGAGAGTTTGGCAATTAGTTGGCTCGGTCTCTTGGGTGAAATCTGCTTGCCCATAACTGGAGCCGGCGAGATGGGTTTGGGGCAACGTGCGCTCTGAGGAAATCAATTTACACGCTTAATTAGCCAGCCAAGTGGCGCACGTGGTGGATAGGCGGCGGCCTTGTGGCTCTCGGACAATCCAATGGCTGGCTGGCTTGCGGGCGGCAGATGGCGGCCGGCTCGCCCGCAGAGATGCGCCCGTCTGGCTTCATCTAGGTAACTTAATGAAATAATTGATTGACATGACGGGATTTCGCGAGCCAATCCCAGCGGACGCCCGGCGAGCCAGGGGCGTCCTTCGTGGGCCCTAAATTGGGGCCCACGAAAGCTAAGCCGAGCCACCAGTGGCGGCCAGCAGCTGGGGGTTGGAAATGAGAGCTGCACTAGCGCACACGGCTTAGCCGTCACCTGAAATCAATTGTTTGCTTGGCCCAAAAGAGGCGCCCCCAACTCTCGGACTTGGCCGGCCAAACTCAAACAGGGGCAGTCCAACAAATGTAGCTCACTAATTGTGGCCAAATCGTCGACTGATGCGCAAACTCGGAGCCCCAAATGGCGGCCTAATGTTGGCTCAGGCTCAGGCTCGAGCCAAACGGTCAGCAAACTGGCAATTGTTTACTTTGCATTAGCGCGCCACTGACCCGCTGAACATCTCTCTCCCTCTTGGCCCCGAAAGGCTCCACTGAGCGCGCCAGTCATTTCACATATCAAATCTGTTTTCCCCATTTCGCTTGTAATGTTATTTCTGGCTGAGAAAGGCCAAATTTGGGCCCTCGAGTGAGCAGAGTAAAACAGGGCAGAGCAGAGCAGAGCAGAACAGAGAAGAGCCGCCCATGAGCACTCGCGGGGACCTAGCGCCGTTCGCGACAATTGCTGCACAAGCCTCGCCGGCCTCCAAAACCCTTAAGCAGCCCTCCTCGCAGACCAAACAATCATCACCGGCCACCAGCTCCCTGGGAGAGCGGCCGGCCGGCCGACTAGCGCTGCGAGTGATTGATGGAGGCGACTTCCTGCCGGCCGCTCGGCCAGCTCAACTTTGCCGCCGCCGCCGCCGCAGCCGCCAGTTTGCTCGCCCAACTCGGCTCCTCTTGGCCCCACTTCCGCCGCCACTAATTGATGCCCCCGGCTCAGCTCGGCTCCACTTTGCGCATGAACAAACGATGCTCACCTTACTCTCCCTTGATCCAATGGTCGTGCAATCGAAGCGCACCGAGCCGCCGCTTGGTCGGCTCTGCCTTGAGGCCTGCTGATTGGCGCTTATGGTTGTGCGAAGGAGGCGCCGATTTAAAGCTCTAACTGGACGAATGTTCTCCTGGTTCGTGTTCAGGCGCTCGAATAGAGCCTGAAACTTGACCCTATCAACCCTGAGCGCCTTGTTTATGAGTATCCAGTCGACGCCCTCGACGCAGGGCGGCCGGTTCAGGGAACCCTGATAGGTGATGTACTCCCGCTTGCTTGGAACGAGCGACTCAATGCGGCTCCGATCCAGCTCCAACTCGATGGAGTTGCCCTGATTTTGCAAAGCGCCCAGGTTGTCAAGTATGAAGTCAATGGCGCTTGGGCTCGCTTTGCCGGAAGAGTTGGCTGCAGCCAACAGGAACACGCTGACCACGGCGAAGAGGTTTGGACGCGAATCTTCGTTGGCCAGCTCCTGGGCCTCTGTTGCGCTTGAGGCGAGATGCTTGTTGTAGAAGTGGAGCTGGAGTTCGCCGTCGAAGGATCGCCCGTCGAGCAGGTGCTCGCTGCTCTTGCCCGACTTGAGCGCTTCGGGAACACTATTCTCGTCCACCTGCTCCAGTGGCGGCGGCGGCGCCATCGAGGGGGAGCCCTGCTGGTTGGCGGCCGAGTGCAGCTCCACCTTGAACAACTTGTACGCATAGCTGAGGGGTCCGCGCGACAGCATCAGCTGCTCCTGGTTCCGCTCGGGCCAGCCCCTGCCCGCACCCTCCAGCCACGCCTCCAACCCGCGCCCGCTGTTCAACAACTGCACCTTGACTGGCGCCGGCCGCTTCCAAAGTTATTGGGATGGTTCGAGTGGGACTTTGGTTAGTCTTTGGTCGCCCAATCTTGCTTGATTGGCCACGTAGCCGCCCAGTGTGGGGCGCAATTATGGCTGGAGGCCATGCAAGCCCAAGGCAGAGGTAGATAATTAATCGGGGCCATGCAAATGAGCGGCCGAGTGAGCGAGATCCAGGAACAACAATCGGCTTGAGCCATGCTTCAAGCCGTTTGCCTTGCAAGCCAAGCGGGCCGCCAGTTGTCCGCGCGTCGCCGCCAGCTGCTCGCCGGTTTGGCTCGCGAACGCCGCTATGCTAATATTGAAATCCACACATTGATTAGGCATCGGACCCAATCTGGCCATTCCTATTCAAATCCTTGCTTAATTCAATTGGCCCCCCGACAAACGCCCCATCCTCTGCCAACAAACTCACCTGCGCTCGTCCCTCCGCCAGCTCAGGATCCGTATCCAAATCTGGCGCCCATTTGCCTGGAGCTCCGCCGCGCCCGCTGGCGGCCGGTTCACTTGGCGCTGGCGGAGTGGCCAAAACTTGGTCGAGGTTCTGCGATCCAGCCGCCAGCCAGCTCAGCTCTATTGGGCCAAGCAAGTGGTCGTAAACTAGCCGCTCGGTCCTCACATCAATGGGCGACTGCTTCCGCCCGATGCCGCAAAGACGCCAACGCTTGTTGATGTTCCAATAGTCTGGTCCTGGATTGTTCCGTACAGTGGCGGCCAGAGTGAGTTAGTTTGGCGGGAGGAAGGGGTGTTGGTTTGGAACTTCCGGTTAGCGTTGCAAATCCAACTAGAACTAGGCGAGCAGAGAGGGGGGGGGGAGCTTCGGTTGCGCGCCTTTCGCGCACGTTTTATTGACAAGTTGTTGATGTTTTCATACTTTGAAGTGTCACGAATTTCCCGCTCGCTTGGACGGTCACCCATCGCCTGTGGATGTGAGCTGGATGTGCGCTCTTCCGGCGGCCTTATTAGTGGGCCAGAGCTCCTCCAGGTTTTGGCGCGCGCGGAAGTGTGCCAACTGGGAGGTGCGACAAGCTCGCCCAAGGCTAGTGGGCCGGGCTGGCCGCGTTCGGGGCGCTTGGACAGCGGGGGCGCCACTTGAGTGTCAAACTTTAATGGTTTTGCTCGGCGAGTTCCAGTTTGGCCCCAGTTTGGCTCCTCCAAGCGGCAAGGGCTGACCGGTTTGAAGCTGGTAAGTTTCTTCCAAGTTAATGAAGCGATAGGCCAATCTGGCTGAGCCGAAAAACCAACTCGAACGCTAGTCGCAAACCAGACTGGCCAACTCCAATCTGGAGTAGCGTTGATTCAGTCCAAAATTTGTTCTGCCCTTCGAGCGAGAGGGGAAGAGGAAGAGGAGAACAATATCAAATTACGCATTAGGCCGGCCTGGCTGGCTTGGCGCCCGCCACTTCCGGCCCTCTCGAGGGCTTGCAAATGGATTCTCTGCCGCCGGAATGAATCAATGTGTTTGTTGGCGTTTAAACAGAGTGTTGATTGTGTGGAAGCGGCCGGCGCAGCTTGAGGTCGGCGCGAGGATGGGCGGCGTTTGCGGCCTAGTGGCCAGTGTTGCCATTGTATTTCGTTTCCCTCCCATTGGAATGGCTCCTCTCGCTCGCTCGCTCGTCGGAAGTTGCTTTCACTCAATTGTTGGCCCAGCCGACACCTTGGGCGGCCCTTTGTTTGTTCACGAAGCTCGTGCAGGTTTCGCTTGAGGCGGGCGCAAGGGCCACAATGGGCAGCAGACAATTTATGGTCAGCGGGCGGCGGCGTTAGCTGCCAGAAACATCCGCGTGCACGTCCCCCTCTTTGGTGGCCCCAAAGGCAGGTAGCCAGGCTGCGCCAATTTGTCATCCTTTGATTTTCATTGCAAAACGAGCAACGAGCGCCGGACGGCTTTTGCCCATTGGCGCCGGGCATCTCGCGCAATTAGCATGAGTTTGAAGGCCCCAAGGCTTTGCAGCAAACTCGACTGAACTCAACCGAATGGGACTGAGGCCAGTGGCGCACACGCTGCCGGCTCAACTGGCGCTTGCTCGATTATAACGACCATCAGCCCCAGGTTATGAGCTCCTAATGGCAAAATTTATCAAAACTCAGCCGGCAAACTTTGGAAACAAATTCAATTCGAAACTCTACGAGGCGGCCAGGTATCGCCTAGCTCCCCACTTAGCCGTCCAATTTGTCATTCGCTCGACTAGGGGGAGCCCATTTCTCATTACCATTACGCCCACTAACTCAGTGCGCGCGCCAAAGTTTCGCCTCCGTCTTGGGCGAGGAAAGGCTAACACAATCTATATTCCTCCTCCTTGCCCGATGGCGACGCTGATGCTGCTGTTCAAGTTGAAGTTGCAGTTGAAGTCGAGGGCAATCAAAATACGTGACTACTAACCTGCTACACCTGAGGATTGCAGTGGGGACGAAAAATAACACTAGATCCCTATCGCAAGCAGTCGGCCTTTGCTGCCCGAATGCTCGCCCAGATGCTGGTTAAGCGAGGGGGGGGGGCGATTCACGAGATAAGGTGGCCTCTTTCCAGGAGCCCACATTTCACTCGCGTCTTATGGTGCAAACATGCAACTAATTTGAAAGCGCAAATTTGCCAACTTTGCCAGCCAGACAACACAAGCAGACACGCCCACACACCGAACTACCAACTTACCTGAAATTCCATCATAGGACCACCAGTGGAGCCAACTTCCTTGTTGCCTGTTAGATCCCTCATCCTGAGCCTCCTCCTGGTCAGTGTCTAGGCTTGAAGAGGCAGTGGCGTAAATTTGAACCTGGCTTAGAACTAATGGCAAATACAACCCTATGTACCTCATTTTTGGCAGCTTGTCGCCTCTCTCCCCCTCTCGTTGTGTCTCACTCTGATCGCGATTTAATTCTCGCAATCGAGTGTAGAATAACGGAAATCGTCAACCACGACCTGCATTACGCAGACGCAATGGAACAGGATATAAAATTTGGTCGTTCGTTTCAAGAGCACGGGGGCACCACCTAGTGACGAAAGTTGTAATCCCTTCGGGAGGTCGACAAGGCAGGCTCCAGAAGTCGAGAGACAGAGGCAAACAGGGAAGCTTACTGGAACTACCTGTCATGAATTCAGCAGGCTTTCGTAATCGTCGATGAGAGATTCAAACGGTATGCTTTCGAAATTTGCGCTTTTAACTGGCGTGAGTGCGGCTGGAAACAAATATGGAAGCCCCTCATTGGACGCGAGCCTCAAGTCTAGTTTAAATAGAGCCAAGCTCAACTGGCTTGCTCGCCCGAAAACAAGCGCCTAATCTAGAGTAACGGTCAGACCGGTGCCCTGATAACAGCTGTCCGGTTTACTCATAATTAAACAAAGTCGCCAGACCATGTCCACCTGTCGCCCTCACAAGACTCGTGGGATGTTGAATGCATTGGCGAGTCTTGCATGCACACCGGCGTCAAGTCGTCGTCCACTTTCTCACCAGGCGGCACTTTCGTCTGCCGGCACAGGCTCATCAACCTTTTATTATTGCTTCTGATGCCAAAATCCATCCATCTTCCCACAAACTCGTAAGATACTTATTTCACCATAAACTCTAGTCCTGTATCACCGAAAGAATCCTCTCGCCTCATTGTTGACATTCTTCAATCAGCAAGATGACCATTGATTGATGATACAGTTCTTTGCAAGGTCTCTATTCGCTTGTATCTGGCCAAACTATCTCTCAACCCAACCAAACTGGTATCCGAAAGTTGGTGGCCTTTGATAGCAGTGCAAAAATGGATCTGTTGCCAAAATACTTCAGTCACATCAAGATTGTCGGCCCGAGCGATCGAGTCCATAAAAATGAATGTATATGTTCCTTTGACACACCCGAATCAGAGGAGGGACTGTTCATTTGCATGAAAACTTTTGAAGCTGTAAGTGCTACATTTCTAGACTATTACTTCGATAGGTATGGCCATGCTGTTTATCTCAACCACAAGAGACTCAAATATACTATCAACAAGCCCGAAAGTGCCGAAATCAAACCAAAACGCCTGGCGATTGGCTTGGAGGGCGGCTTCGATCCAGATTCATCTAACAAAGACTTTCACATCGAGGATACTTACTCGATATTGCTAATGCCTCAACGTGACACTATACTATTACCTAAATCAGATTTACCGGAGTTGGTATTACAATCTGTGGCCTCTATAATTAGCTCGGAGTCCTGCGAATTGCCGGAACCGAACACCAGCGTGTGGGATGGAGAACAAAGGCAGGTGTCCAAGTTTGCTGAATCTTTGGAGCAAATTTCGCCAGCTCCCAAGATGCCGCCATCAGGTTGGAAGTGCGAAAAGTGCGATCTTCGCGAGAATCTCTGGTTGAATTTGACCGATGGCTCAATACTCTGTGGTCGACGATTTTACGACGGTTCTGGAGGAAACAATCACGCTGTAGAGCATTATGAACAATACAAACATCCTTTAGCTGTTAAACTGGGCACAATAACTGCAACTGGAGCAGACGTTTACTCATATCCAGAGGAGGATATGGTTGTTGATCCTTATCTAGACAAACATTTATCTCATTTCGGAATTGACATTCAGAAGATGACTAAGACAGAGAAGTCGATGGTCGAACTAGAAATTGACATAAACGAAAAGCTCGGCGAATGGTCAGTAATACAGGAGGAGGGAAAGAATCTTGAGCCAGTTTCAGGGCCAGGTTTTACGGGTTTATCTAATTTAGGAAACTCGTGTTACATGAATTCAGTATTACAAGTTTTATTTAGTATTGATGAATTCCAAAATCTTTACTTTCCCCCGCTGCCCGTCTATCGTTTTAGTGACGGTGTTCGCGATTTCAATCATCAGATGGCAAAGTTAGCTTATGGGCTCTTGTCAGGAAGGTACTCGGTGATTGATCAGACAACCAAACAGCAGAGAGGAATACAACCTAAATCCTTCAAGCATTTTGTCTGTGGAAACGATAGAAATTTCTCTACGAAACGTCAACAAGATGCTCACGAATTCTTCCTTTTTCTCATGGATCTCATTGAGAGGAACTGCAAAGATGACGGGTTTATTAATAAAGCCCAAACAAACGATAGATCGTCGCTTGACCCGACAAAGTGTTTAGAATTTGTGATAGAGGATAGAATTCAGTGTCTTGAGTCCAAGAAAGTCAAATATACGCATAGAGTTGAATCTTGCCTGCCACTGCATGTCGACGTCGAATTGGCAACAAACAAGGACGAGTTGCAAGAGTATGAGAAAAATACAGCCCAGAAGGTCGATCGAGCTATTGTTAGACCGAGAATTCCGCTCAAATCATGCATCGAATTGTTCGCCAAGCCCGAAATCCTCAACGACTTCTACTCAGCTGCCACTTCATCGCAAACAACCGCAGAGAAGACAAGCAAGGTATCGAAGTTCCCGAGATTTTTCGTATTTCAGATGAAGAAGTTCCAATGCGGATCAGATTGGACGCCCAAAAAATTAGATGTAGCCTTTGACGCGCCTGATATACTTGACCTTGAAATGCTGGAAGGCAAAGGATTACAGCCCGGTGAGGAGGAGCTGGAAAAGTCTGAGGGTCAATCAGACGCAACATGTTCAGGAGAATACTCGCGCAGTTCCGCTCCAACAATTGAACCAGATTCAGAAGCAGTTGCAACCCTACTATCAATGGGCATAGATGTGACCCAAGCCATTACAGCTCTAAAAGTGTGCAACAACGATGCCCAGCGTGCGATCGAGTATATATTCGATCCAGATTCTCACAATCCCCAACAGGTGCAACAAGAACCAATTAATGCACCCGGTGAGCAGTCTAGACTTACCATAGCGTCACGACCAGACCCTCTGAAAATGAAACTGTTCGCTCCCGATAACAAACCTAAGCTATATCAACTTAAAGCATTCATATCCCATATGGGTTCATCGACAATGTGTGGACATTATGTTTGTCACATCAGAGATAACGAGCGATGGTACATCTTCAATGATAACAAGGTTGCTTTATCTGAGAATCCGCCGAAAGAATTAGCCTATTTGTATTTCTACGAAAGGATATCAACTTGATTTCACCAGCACCGAGTGATGATTCTCCATGCCCTCCATTTTCGATTTGTAAGACTGTGACACCTTGTAATGAGAAGGTGAACTCTAGTATTAACATAAATCGGCATCGATGCACTTAGGTTGGAAGTAGAATGACAATTTTTGCCTTGAAGGGTACCTAGGCGATCCATTTCATGCATCTCGTTTCCTTGTGCGTAGCCTGGCAATTTATGC
>ENA-UOVY01000607-UOVY01000607.1-plant-metagenome-genome-assembly--contig:-NODE-607-length-14367-cov-10.525503_pt1 | contig 14367 bp, 12 predicted proteins | sample MGYA00249840_ERZ761561 | MGnify/ENA primary metagenome ERZ761561 (study PRJEB28882, sample SAMN05720143) | plant metagenome | isolation source: Guanajuato, Mexico | place: Mexico:Guanajuato, Mexico...
CGTAAACGACGTGTTATACGAGCAATGGCCACAATTCTGACTGACGTGAGACAGATTGAGTACTTTTGAATACTACGGTGAAATAGGCTCGTTCGTGTTCTGCCTACCATTTATCCGCAGAAAATATTCAAAATAATGCGGAAAAAAAAAACTCCAACCCGATGCTATTCAGGCCACTCGCCCCGAATTTAAAGTTATACATAAAGATAGATACGACGGTAAAAAAGATGGGAATATGATTAATTGAAAAAAATAACAATATTTGAGAGCATTTTTCTCGATCTATTGGGTACGGGTAATTAATAAAAGCGGCTTTATTTGCATCTTGCAATGAAGATGCTGGTTTCCATGAGACTGTCTAGTACACGAGAGACGAACTTCAGAATATTGTATTATTCAATTTATTCAGAACAGACCGTTCAGTGGGAGCTCTGATGAATAAATGGGAGAAGAGAAATGGAACATCAGACGAAGAAGTTCTTTTCTTTTTCAATTTTAAGGCTGCAAAAGAATCAATAACGAAGGAAAATACAATTTGACGTAGGAATGAATGGAAAAAAAGTGAACGTCGAATTTCTTAAAAGTTGAGCGTCTTAAACTATCAGACATCGCACTGAAATGTAGTTATTCAAAACTATGACGTGTTGATTCCCTTTTTCGACGAGAGAGAGAGAGAGAGAGAGAGAGAGAGAGAGAGAGAGAGAGATTCTCAGGGGCGACAAGAGGGAGACCGAGGTAAACAGAACGACAATAGAATAGAAAGACACACCAGCGAGAGGAGAAAAGCACCATCAATAATACTCACCGCGGCTTCAAATGATCTGGAAATATTTCCGGCAAATAAGATAGGCAACTTCTTAATCACTTTATCCACCATTTCTGGTCAGCGAGCAAATTACGAGATGACTTACAACCTATTTTTTATATCGGACCGTTCACCCACGAGAGAGCGCTACGATCAAAAATCTGACTGAGGTTACAAGGAGCATTGCTTGCAAGAGTGCGAGTAAAATAATACCGAAATTTCGGGGAAATATTTATTTCTTATTCATCCCAAATGTAAACGGCAAATACAAGGACATCTAAACTATTTATTATCTTGCTCGGACGTTCCCATCAAACGACATAGCGTTTCTGTTGTGACGAGGAGAAAAATTGAAACTATCAATATTTTTAACACTCTCGTATACGAGTATAGTGAATACGACGATGAGCATTTTTTCTTATCGTTATAGTTAAAATTATGAACATACTATAGAAGTAATGGTATTTGCACATACAATCCATTAGTTCAAGGTTTTGTGGTAATTTAGGTTACAGTGATCAAGTGGCCAGTTATGCATTAACTTGGGTGGTCAAGTCATTGAGGCAACTGTAATCGGAAATCGTGCAAGTCCTATGGTTGAATTGGAGTCTCCAAAGTCACTTCCGAGTGTGTCTCGGGGATCGAAGCGTGGCGTGGAGCTCAAAGATGGTCCTTTTGGAGTGTGTCTCAGGGACCAGAATTTGGAGTTGCGAACACGCTTGGCCAGCAGTGTTGGTTTGTGTTGATGCTGGTGAACCCTGTGGGTGCTTCGGCAGTTAAAAAAAGGCGCTATTTCATGGTCCTGTCTGAACCAGGTTGTTCAATGAAGCAGAAGGGAAAAAATTGGCACAGTGGTCTCGCCGTTCCGTGAGTGTTGGGAGCCCTGCACACAAATCTGGAGCTGGAACCGGAGCCGACCAACCTTAGCTCTGATGGTCGTGAGTGGGTTCCACCTTAATTTGGACTCGTACAAGGTTAGATGTTGAAGGAATTTCATTCAAGATTCCGACGTCGTTACCAGAAAGACAAACTCACTGGGTGGCCACCAACACCCTTATGGATGTTATAGCCAGGCATGTATAATTTTAGCTTGCTACTAGTTTATTAATGAGGAGAGTAGTGATCAACCATGCCTTCATATTTTTATAAGAATTTAATGTGAGGAATCCAGCCATTCAGCTACCATCTGGGCAGTAATATCAAACTGTTGGACTCGGTAAGTGTACCAAGATCTTTGAGGAGGAATTCAGTCGGAGCAAAAGAAAAAGAAAACTACCCGTTTACACCATCTTATTTGGCTTTAGCCCTCTGACCGTAGGTCTCAATTTACTGCTATCTGAATTGATTTTGTATTATGTCGCAAAAATATGCCAATATTCCCTGGCAACGACGGTAAGAAATGAGAAGCTTGCGCGGGAATTAAATTGTCTTCTTCCTCCAGAATTGTATAATTTCTCAACGTGATACAGCTATCAGGGCAAAGTAAGGCGGTTGTGATCAATATTCACGCTGATGTTCTCTTCATCTAATTTCAGAATTCAATTCTGAAGCTACGCAGAAAGATGACTGCCGCATCGCGTCAAATAATCCAGCTCGGTAATGTCGAAATGCAAAGGGTTGATAATCCGCGTCAACTGTGCAAACATCTTCGCTGGAAAGTTGGTCACGTAATTTGTACTCGCTGAAAACAGGTGTTTCAAGACACTCGGTACGCAATTTCGATTTAACTCGCGGAAATAATACTCATCCGTCTCTAGAAAAACGACATCACGTCCGACCGCGGATGTAAAACGTATATCGTCGAGAACTTCAAAATTACGATCTATTTACGCCGTAAATTTTGGTTTACGTCCTTTACGGAATTTTATTCTTCGGTAAAGGATGACGGATGTGCAGATGGATGGCAGTACCTGTGCACCGAGTGTGCTCGTAAATTCTATGCCGTGGGCCTTGAACCCATATTATTTTCTGTACAGCAATAAAGTAAAAGTGAAAAATCTTTAAATTAAATTCTCTTTTACTTATTTATTTTTCTGTTTACAAAGTCGTAAATTTAAGAATTTCGCGAAATTCGTGAATATAAAAGAAAAAAAATTTATGCGACTTGATTGAATTTATGGAATTTGCTCCAGCCGAGTAAGACAGGTATAAAACAACCCTCGACACTTTTTTTTTTATATAGTCCAAATTGTTGTCCCTGATGAAAGTTATAACCCAAGCTCTTAACCACCCTGCCTAGCCAGAGTGCTAGTACAGTGCTTTTATATATCTCAACTTTGAAGGGCCATATCATGAATTCCAACGGTAGAAAAATTATGGATGTTAGACCAATTATCGATGGCATAAAGACATATTTATGTTACTGTTTTGGAAAAGAAAAAAAAAGGTAATTTTACCCTCATTCAAATAGCACCTTGAAAATTAAAACTGGCGAGGGGAGTGGTAGCACTTCTAAAATTTGTCTTAAAACATGTTGAATACCTCTAGTTATCACACATATTTGTGTAAGAATGCCGTTCTTAGTCGGTGAGGTAGCAACTGCTACTCGCAGACAATATTATGAGCGGCCACGACATAAGGACGGCGGGGCGGAGACTACTACCCGTCGTTAGTCGATTTACCATTACCGGCGCTCACACGCCATTTCTGAATAATATAGACAGGAATGGAACCAGCAATTACTATCAAGTCCGGAATTTTTAATCACCACCTGCAACCATTATAACACAAGCGTAAGACTGGTCCATAGAACTGTCTTATAAATCGACTAACCATCACACAATCCAGAGTGAGTTTGCCTGAGATAAAAAGACCGATTATCTCGTTATTTCGCGGCAGTCTTCTCGCTCTGGTGGGGGCTCCCCGAGGGAGGAGGGGGGGTGTAAGAATGCCATTGCATTCTTAGTCGGCGAGGTAGCAGCTGCTACTCGCAGATAATATTATGAGCGGGCATGATATAAGGATGGCGGAGACTACTACCCTTCGTTAGTTGATTTACCGTTACGGGTGCTCACACTCCATTTTTTTGAATATTATTATAGATCGGAATAAAACCGGCAATTCTTATCAAGTCCGGAAACCATTATAGCAACAGCGTCAGACTTGTCCATTGAATATATTTTAATTAGATTCCGAAAGGTGGTACGTCAAACCAAAAAATTAGAAAAAAGCTTTCTACGAATGAAGATCATTTTTCAGGTCCCTTATACGAGCCTATATATATAGAGAAGCGCTCAAATTTTTCCAAGTCCTACAGCCTCTCTATAGGAGGAGCGTTTGAAATTTTTCCAAGTCCCATAGCCTTCATAGAGGGAGGAGCTCGGAATTCCAAGGTCTATATAGAGGGAAAAGATTTCCAAATCTCTAGACTTATACAAAGGAAAGAGCTCAGAATCGCTCTAGGTTATAATGCCTCTATATAAGGAAAGTTTCGAGGTATGTAGACAGAGCTCCGAGAAAAGTGAGATGCGAGTGGTCATAGGCTGATGAACTTGGTAGAATTCAGAGGTGTCCATTTCTTTATAGACTGTAAGCGTGTGAAAAATTCCGTGCTCGCTCTCGACATGTAGGCAGTGGGACTTGGAAAAATGCCGGGCTCCACCATTCTCTGCAGGCCGTGGGTGGGCTGTAAGACTTGTGAAAATTGTGAGATTTATATGCGAGTTGCCATAGACTGATGCACTTGGTAAAATTCAGAGGAGCTTCCTTCTCTAAATCTTGGCCGATATGGAAATGAAAATCTACCGAAAGAGGGAGGAAAAAATTGGAGGGAGAACGAGGTCTTGGGACTTGGAAAATTTGAGGGGGCCAGAGGGTGGAAAAACAATGGAGAGAGGGAAAGTGAAAGTGCTGCGTTGGAAATAAAGAAGGAAAAAGATGAAGTCAAAGTGGGACTAGATAGAGAAGGCGGAACTTTTATAATTTCAGTAAAATGGCGAGGCGTAATGAGAGAGAGAGAGAGAGAGAGAAGACTGTGGGCTGAATAGTGTTCAAGACATCTCGAGGGGGAGAATTAGAAACAAAGGGAAGGAAGTTGGAAAGAGACGGAGAGGTGGGACTTCATGAATTCCAGGGAGAGGGTGAAACAGAGAGACAGAGACAAAGAGAGAGGAAAGAGTTGTGAGGAAAGGGGAGCTAAGACCTTTTTCTCATAACCCCTGTTGATCTCTTTAAATTCCCTTTTCTCCCCCACTTTGTTTCCTCTCACTCCCTACCTCGGCCACTCCCTTCTTCCTCCCTCTAGAATTCTTTAAGTTTCACCCTCTCTTTTTCTCTCCAACTCCCACTTCCACCTTCACTTTTTCTTTATGTCTCTCTTTTTTCTGGATTTGGGGAAAATGCCAAAGTCTTTCCTTATGTAATGATTACATAGGTGCGAAGACTTGGAAGGAGTCCGGACTCTCTCCTCTATAAAGGCTGTGAGATTTCGAAAAATTCCAGGAAAGATACAAAACATGAATTTAATTTTTTATGCCTCAAAAAAAGGGAGAGTGAAGTAAACTGGAATGAGTTTATTGTATTCCAACAAAACAATTGAAGATAGTAACTGAACATCTAAGTGAGGAAAACAGGGAGGGATCTATGATTTAGTTGATTGGTAGTAGTATGTCCTTGCAAAGAATCAATATGATGTAGGAATGGTGCGTAAGACTATGAAACATACATGCATCATGATATAGGAGAATAAGTATGTCTCAAAAAGGTCCTACAGGTGTTCATTCGATGGTCAAAAAGAGAGTGAGAAACAAGTCGCTGAACTTTTAAAACAAGGCCGAGAGTCGAGATTACAATGATCGCAGAAAAGGGGGAATAGATTGGAGAATAGGTGGGTGTGTGTGATACGAGTGGGACCTATGCGGGGACGAGTGAGGAAGATTATTTACATTTAATTGCGGCGGTGAGTTTGGTGGGAAAAAGCCCAAGGGACTTTATTGAATGGAGCCTGTTTTTGCTATAGATTGATCCAATGGTAGGTGATGTGATTTCGTATGAAGAGGATGGGGTCAGATTTAGAGGGTAAGAAGTTGGGTTAGACAGGGGGAAAATTTGTAGCAGCTTTAGCAGCTCAGTCAACCGCTTCGTTACCCTGATGGATGCCTCTATGGTTAGGGACCCAAACGAAGGTAACGGAAAGGGGGATGGAAGATAGAGTGGCGAGGAGAGTGTGGATGCGTAGGACTAGTAGGTAGAAGGAATGTACGTTGGCAGTGGTTGACAGAGTGGTTAGGGAGTCGGCGATTAGAAGAAAGGATTAAGTTGGGGGGAGGGAGAGAGATGGACAGGATTTTCACCAATCACTGAAGAATGGCTTGAAGTTCGACAGTTAAAATAGTAGCAGAGTTTTGATGGCGGGAGACGAAGGTTTACCGGAATGTTCACCGATTTTGGAACCATCAATGAAGCAGGAGATTGTATCAGGGAAGGAATGTAGGATTTCAGAGAAGAGGGAGGGGAACGTTTGGGTGATTCACTTAATCTAAAAACCATTTTAGGGTGGGCCATAGCCCATGGTGGAATAGAGAGGAAGATAGGAGAGAGACAATAATGGAAGTGAGAGTTCTAATGGGTATCTTAACCCTACTTAGGTACATTTACCGTAAAATCAAATATTAAATCTGGTTTATGAAACTATACTCTCATAAATTAATTTCAAACATTCTCAACATACCTAAGACATCAATGCTGAAAAGCTACCTATTTCGTCGGCTCATCATATAACCTCGAAAGTTCCGTCGCATTACTCGAAGGGGAAATATGGCAAGTTTTTGAGAATTTTTCAAGGAAAATAAGTGATTCGTCAATCAAGATGAGCTTTAGACGTGCCTATACTTTACAAATATCAATCTACCTCTACGAAAATACTAATCTTCATCTCGGTGAGATCTTGAATAGTAATCAACTCTATTGAGATAGATTTCTGAGCCAGAGCTAGGCTTTACTATCTTCTTTTTCGGTATTTAGCTTCGTCGAAGATTCTATTATCCAAATATTAGACTGAAGCTTACTTCGACCAAACTGCCGTGACGCTTTAATCGAAACACGAATTTTGTGGTCGCACGCAATCAATTTCTCGTTAGTGCTCGAGCTCTCTTTTTACGAATCGTAATTCTCTGACGCGCGTATTATTGTCGCCCATTTTTATACCCTTTTATTCGACGTAACGCTGTCGAAAAAGCGAATTATATCCCTATAAAAGGGAGTTTGACTACAGTTTCTAGCCATCGTGTATTTTGTGTCGAAGAAAACGATTGAAACCGAATCTATGAGAAACGATTTTTCAACCATAAAAAGGGCTTTTATTTTTTCGAAATCAAAAAATACGAGGATAAAATGAAGTTGAAAATGTCATTTGATTCACTTTGGCAGGTCATAGTACAATAGAGTACGCAAGATGAGGCACGTACCAGATAATAGGGTATTAAGGTAGATAAACGAACGTAAAGTAATATTGAAGGAAAACAGACGCAAGGTAAGTAGGAATACTACGAGTATATGCCACAATTCCGTTCCTTATGGTGAGCAATGAGCTGTAAACAAAAGCGATTGATAAATTACATTCGCTACGTACTTATAATTATGTATAAGCACTGAGTTTACTCAAGATTATTAACTCAAAAGTGCTTTCGGATACTGCCTCATCATCGGACATACATCTTCCAAAAAACAAGCAAGGGAACAGGTTTCTGCCTTAGTGCCATCACTCCAGTTTATGAACGGCAGGAAATCTCTTTTTTTCTTCCAAGATATGTTAAATGGTCAGTGAAAATGATCGGTAGATTATTCCTCTGCGAATTCTGCCATCATTTGATTTCTTAGAAAAATTCAATTCCAATGAAAATTAATTTCGTCATGTTTCACGTCTCTTCTGAACCCTGGACCCTCCAAAATCGAAAATTTCCTAGTCCCCTACCCACTGATGACGTCATATTTGGGAAAATGTGTGGAGAGCTCGGAATTTTTCCAAGTCCCAGGGCATTCATCCAAGAAGAAAGCTATATGTATGACGACTCGAACCTCGTTCCATTAGGTGCTTCGGTCCACTGAGTCCCAGATCCAATACATGGGGTGTGACTCGGAATTTTTACAAGTCCCAGGGCATTTATATAGGGAGAAATCTATGTACGACAGCCTGTATGGGTGTTGAGCTTGGAATTTTTTCAAGTCCCAGAGCTTATATGGGGGTAAAGCTGAGAGTTTTTCCAAATTCCAGGGCATTTATCTAGAGTGAAGCCTATGACAACTCGGACCTCGTTCCACTTGGTGCTTCGGTCTCCTAAGTCTCAGATCCAATACATAGGGTGAAGTTCGGAATATTTCCAAGTCCCAGTGCGTACATGGGAGGATAGCTCAGAATTTTTCAAACTCCTAGGGCATTTATATAGGGAGAAATCTATGTACGACAGCCTGTATGGGTGTTGAGCTTGGAATTTTTTCAAGTCCCAGAGCTTATATGGGGGTAAAGCTGAGAGTTCTTCCAAGTTCCAGGGCATTTATCTAGAGTGAAACCTATATACGACGACTCGCATCTCGCTTCACTCGGTGCCTCGGTCTACTAAGTCTCAGACCCAATACATGGGGTGAAGCTCGGAATTTTTCCAAGTCCCAGTGCATTTATATAGGGAGAATACGGACAGCCTGTATGGGTGGTGAACTCAGAATTTTCTCATATCCCACAGCTTATACGGGGGCAAATCTGGGAGTTTTCCCAAGTTCCAGGGCATTCATCCAGAGTGAAACCTATATACGATGACTCGCATCTCGCTTCACTCGGTGCCTCGGTCTACTAAGTCTCAGATCCAATGCACGGGATGAATTTCGGAATTCTCCTAAGTCCCAGTGCCTATATGTGAAGAAAGCTCAGAATTTTTCCAAGTCCCAGGGCATTTATATAGGGAGAAACCTACGTGCGACAGCCTGTATGGGTGGTGAACTCAGAATTTTCTCATATCCCAGAGCTAATATGGGAGCAAATCTGGGAGTTTTTCCAAGTTCCAGGGCATTCATCTAGAGTGAAACCTATATATGACGACTCGGACCTCGATTCGCTCGGTTCTTCGGCCTTCTAGGTCTCAAAGCAACATATTTCTTCATATGTCCTACATATTTCTTCATATTTTCCACATACTTCTTACAAGCAAAAAAAAAAAAAAAAAAAGGAGAGAGAGAGAGAAATAAAAGTTGTATATATAGACCTCCACTTGAGAAGGGGAGGGGGGTCGTAATTTCTGATTTCTGTCACGGGGTCCCAGGATCAAAAGTTGCCTCAAAAATTTCTCAAGTCCCCAAAATCAGGGCGTGAGGGGGATTCTTATCGTCTGGAATTTCTTATCATCTTATCGTTTGGCATTTCTTATCGTCACGGGCATCAGTAAATGTTCGATTAACAAGCTTTCATCAGCTCCTCATTAGTTTATTTCAACGTTTTCAAAACAAGTTTTGGGTGTGTAGTGTTAATACGCGCCAAACACTTACAGTCGGGCGGGTGTAAGCGAAATGAACTGAGGAACTAACCTCCCCACTGGACCTGCCAGAGCAAGCGTTTACGCTAGTCCCGGTAGGCTTCAGAATCCATGCGAAAAATGACGCAATGGTTACTAGGAAGAGCAACGCATCGTTTTTACGAATTGTTTCACAGATAAAAATGACGTGATGAAGTTTGCATTATCAGCATTAGGAATGTTAAAAATTGATGAGTATCGATACTTTTGGTTTCAACATCGATAGATATTGATAAGTATTGTTAATTTTTTTCACTAGTTTCCTTTTGAAATTTCCGTTAGGAGCGCTAATGTTGTATAACAAGATGTAGCTTGTAAAATTTCAATATTTTTGACCATCAATGAAACAAAAGAGAGGAGTTGGGCAGATGAATACATTCTAGAAGTTTACGTATCAAAGATCAAATTACTACGTACAATCTACAATTCTGCTTTTCGCGTCCGCAATATACATCTCGATTTATCAATACCTCCTACACATATTGATGTATTGGTAAGCCCCATAGACCCTGGGACTTGGAAAAATTCGAAGCTTCCTCCTTCTTCGAATATAACCTGTTGGCAGAGCACTGAGCGAAGCGAGGTGCAAGGTGTCACTCTTTCAACTGTTTCCTCTATATAGGCTCTGGGACTCGGAAAAATTCCGAACTTTCTCCTAAACTCTGGGACGTGAAACAATTCCGATTGTTCGGTGCGAACTGTCACACTTCTGTCTCTTCCATAGAGGCTCTGGGGCTTGGAAAAATTCCAAGCTTTCCCCTAGGTTCTGGGACTAAGAAAATTCCCGGCTCTCCTGATCCCTCAGACACAGATTCGCTCGGTGCGAGGTGAAGACATGAAACATGATCTTTATTTTTTGGCTTGGCCAATAAATTGTTTCTCCATAGAACTACCTCAAAATGCCCTAAACACAGCTAGAAATTATGTTTTTTTATGCCTGAAATACCTTCTCTTAACGTGGCACGTGATCTGGGGGACGTTGCTTCAGGACAATATTAGAACTTCACTAACTAGAATGGTCAAAGTAACCGCTGAAAGGGTGCAGCTAAAAGAAATTCCTACCCAAACATTATTTCTGAGATCATATGACCGCATATTAAATCCTCGGAGTATCGCTAAACTTCCGTTGTCTCACCTTATTTCAAATTTGGCTCCAGTAGTCGCTCTTATTGCGGTGTATGATACAATTGGATGTTGAAAACATCCTAGTCATCTGCTCTGATACGGTTGTACAAATAGAAAGGTATCGCGTCGACAGACAAAGTGACCGTTTTATTTCTTTGGAAAAGTGTAAGAAAAATAATTCAGTGCAAAAGTCACCTCGAGACGGTATTCTCATCAAACACTTGCTGCGTAATGGGTTTGGAATCCTTAATATCACGTTTAAAGTCCAGAATCTAAAGTTGTGAGACTGAAAAAACAAAAGCTCGAATACAAACTTTAAATTCGTGTACTCGCGGGTATTACGATAAACTTATTGAAATTAGGCGGTCGCCAATGCAGTAACCGGAAAAATCGAAACGTTTTCATTCAATTGAAATTCTACGACAAGTGCTTTAACGGCGGCATGCTCAAGTAGTGGAACGTCTGCTTCCTTTTTTATTGTACCAGAACGTCTTTCGAATAATTGAAAATGAAATTTTCGAGTACGTGACGAAAAAGGAAACCCTTTAATACACGTACAATCGTTTATTTCGATTCCTAAGGCCATTGAAATGAAATTGAATGTTTACTACTTTCCATAATCTCGTGTATCATATTACAAAAAAAAAAAAATTGCATAATACAACAGCGAAAAATATATTTCCACCTTCCAATTATATCTCTCGCCCTTCATAATTTCTCTTAATTCAACTCCATTTTGAATTTTAACCTGGGCCAACTCTCCCTTACCTCCTCAATCCCTCTAATTGTTCCAAACCCCAATTCTCTTTCTCTGCCTTTTAGTGTTTCTACCTTTCTCTCTTTAATTTTTCCAATTTCCAACAAGTATTCACCCCCTGTCTTCTAATTTTTCAAGTTCCAACTCTCCCTTCCCTTTTGAACAAATTTTCCGAGTATCAACTGTCACTCTCTTTCAGTGGGCCCAGCTCTGCCCAGTTTTCCAGACACTAAACTTTTTCCAAGTTTCAACCTCTCTCCACTTTACCAACTCCCCCTAGCTTTCGTCATTTATTTCCATTCCTTCGAGCCACAATTTTCCCTTATTCCCTCTCCCTCGAATTATTCCAATTCACAACTCCTTCTCTTTTTATCTCTCGCTCTGTGGCCCTCGAATTTCTCCAATTCCTTCATCCCAGCGTTACTCGACGTTTTCCCAAATTGTTTTCCCCGAATCTTGGAATACCTTTTTCCTGAACGGACGAAATTCCGAAAGTTACTTTTCCCGAAAACTTTTTACCGAAAGAGTATGCCTCCGTACATAGGATTTTTTCTCTTCTGCGAGTAGGGTATCAGGTACGTAAGTTGGATCTCCCCTCTCTCGTCTAAGATAATATATACTTTTCCTGCACCCTCTTGTACACTGACTATCCATTAACCATTTGACGTCATAGTACAATCAACACATGCGATTATCGATAACATTGTAGTATATTGAATGCAGAACTCCTCTCTCGAAAACCACAACACATGAAGAATACAGAAAAATAAAGTCGTACGTGAACCACTGACCCAATTCATTTGATATTACAGCGCAATCAATGCATGCGATTGTCGATAACATTGTAGTATTTTGAAAGCATATTGTCCATGCAAGTAAAAATAATCTTGTTGCGGCTAATAATTTCTTGCCATGGAAATTATAGCAACGGTAGAGGTGGGTGTACAGCATGGAAGTTGTCAGTTGTGTTCAAACAGTTGTAGTGATCAAGATGGAAGGAAAAGTAGTATCCGGCAAGTTCCATTTAGCAAGTTTCATCCGCATGCACTCAAGAGCCCAAAGGAACAAAATTTTCTGGGACTGCAGGATTGTAAGGAGCAGGCAGTCCAATGCGCGGCTATTACAAATGAGTCTACAGACGCTGGAGTTGTCAATGTCTTAGAAGGAGGCGTGATGCATTCACTGTTTGAGCACGCTCCAAATTGCAAGGAAATGAAAATTGAGGATATAATGCAAGCTGTTGAGAATAAGACCCCTGCTCATTCAGAATAGGTACCATGTTTAATTCTACAGGATGGGATATAAGACACAGAAAGGTTAAGAAATTTTAAATTACGAGAAATATGAAAATGAAAATTACAAAAAACCTCGAAAAATACACAAAAATTACGAGCAGATATTATGAATTAAAGGAAACCGATAGTATACCGCAATAATACAAGGTTCACCAGATTCGACAGGAATTTGACATGTTTCATGTCTTTTCTGTCGCCTACCTCCCCCTCCCCCCCCCTAAACTCTTCACATTAGGGAAAATGGCCTTTCGAGAAAATGTCCGGGGGACTTAGAAACATTCCGAGCTTCTTCCTAGGTCCGAGGCCTCTAAAGGGACTTAAAAGGATTTCGTGCTTCTCTGTAGGCCTCTATGGGGACTGAAGAATTAAGTCTCGCTCCTTTATGGGCCTCTATAGAGACTTGGAAAATTCCGATTTTTCCTCCTATAAATCATGGGTCTGGGACTTGGAAAAATTCCGAGCTTCTCCCTGGGGCCTGGGACTTAGAAGCATTTCGAGCTTCTCTATAGGAACTGAAGAATTAGGCCTCGCTCCTCTGTGGGTCTCTATGGGGACTCAGAAAAATTCCGAACTCTTCCCCTGTATATAGGCCCTGGGACTTGGAAAATGCCAAGCTCTCCTATATATTATGGGTCTGGTACTTTGAAAAATTCCGAGCTTCTCCCTAGGACCTGGGACTTGTGAAAAATTCCGAACTCTCCCCCTCTATATAGGCTCTGGAACTTACAACAAATCCGAGCTATCTCATCTATGGACATGAAACATGTTTCTATGCCGGGACTTGGACGGGAATTTTTTAAACGACCGGTTTCGAGTAGACCGCCACTCATCTTCCGGTGAAATGAATAAAACGGAGAAGTAAGAGACAGCAAACCGAGGTTAAGAATTATCATAGTTTAACATGTAGCGCGTAAAGGAATTAAAATACACAGAGTCTGAGTCATTGATAATGAAATTAGTCGAACTTTTATGTTGCTGTAAGGCAGAAATTGTATAATATTCTTCGAGACGATTTAATTTTTTTCCTGTTTAGCACTCGTGAAGGGAGTCGACTACAACACCATCGAAAGAATGATTTTTAGACCGTCAGTGACGTGCCATAGCAGAGGGGGAGTCAGTCAATGTACCAGGTGGATTTTTGAGGAGATTGTTGTAATCTCGCCGATGATCTTTGAATCTTTCTTTAAACGACCGACCTGACTGACCAATGTAACGGTCGCCACAACCGCACACGAGTTGGTAAAAACCAGGTCTTTCAGTTTTGAGAGATTTCGGACCCGAGTAAGAAAATAGAAAGCAGGGTTATTAACCATACCTCTCCTAAATTCAAAAGCGAGAAACAATTTGGATTGGTCATAGATGGAAACAAGAGGCACACTATCAGCCAATAGGAAGCACCGATTTATGACTGTATTTCGCAATCAGAATAGCCAATAGGGACACTGCTCAAGCACGCGTTGAGACTAACCAGAACAGCTAATAAGAACTCAGAACAAGAGTGAAGAGAGATTAACCAATCACTATCGAATAAGGCCAACCTTAAGGCCGGACGAGTTAAACCAATCACAACGCAGAACGCTCACTAACCAATTAGCAATCTAGATTATTTTAAATTTAAGTTCTTGAATAAGGAACGTAGATTTTTGTAAGTATAAATAGTCGTAATTTAAGCCTTATTCCTTAGTCAAGATACAACTGATGAGAGTAAGGCCAACCCTAAGGCGGGACGAGTTAAACCAATCACAACGCAGAACGCTCATTAACCAATTAGAAATCTAGATTAGGTTAAATTTAAGTTACCCAATAAAGAACGTCGATTAATATGAGTACAAATAAGGTTAGGTGGGGTAATTGCATAAATGGGGTAATTGTATAAATGTGATCTCT